>Ga0208045_1000174_pt1 | contig 31322 bp, 29 predicted proteins | sample PL_2010_200m_FD_184160 | JGI IMG/M metagenome (GOLD analysis project Ga0208045, IMG submission 184160) | Freshwater microbial communities from Powell Lake, British Columbia, Canada to study Microbial Dark Matter (Phase II) - PL_2010_200m... | ecosystem: Environmental > Aquatic > Freshwater >...
GCGTACCGATCATGGAGTGTGCCATGCAAACCTTGTATCCGGAGATCAAACCCTACGCCCGGCATGAGCTGGCGGTCGAAGCGCCGCATGTGCTTTACGTCGACGAGAGTGGGTCGCCGGAGGGCCTGCCTGTTGTGTTCGTTCACGGTGGCCCAGGCGGTGGTTGTGATGCGCTGAGTCGTCGCTTCTTCGACCCCAACCTTTATCGCATCATCACGTTCGATCAGCGTGGCTGCGGTCGTTCCACCCCCCATGCAAGCCTCGAAAATAACACCACGGCGCACCTGATCGCGGACATGGAGCACATCCGCGAATTTCTTGGCATCGACAAGTGGGTGCTGTTTGGCGGCTCCTGGGGTTCGACGCTGTCGCTCGCGTATGCCCAGACCTTTCCCGAGCGTGTCCATGCACTCATCCTGCGAGGCATCTTTCTGTGTCGGCCGGAGGACTTCCAGTGGTTCTATCAGGAAGGCGCTAGCCGTCTGTTTCCAGATTATTGGCAGGACTTTATCGCCCCGATTCCGCCAGAAGAACGCGGCGATCTAATGCGGGCGTTCTACAAACGTTTGACCGGTACCGACCAGATCGCACAGATGCATGCGGCCAAGGCCTGGTCCTGCTGGGAGGGGCGCACGGCCACGCTGCGGCCCAATACCCAAGTAGTTGATCGTTTCTCCGATACTCATCGTGCGCTGGCAATGGCGCGTATCGAGTGCCATTACTTCGTCAACCAGGCATTTCTTGAGCCGAACCAGTTACTGCGCGACGTGCACAAGATTGCACACCTGCCGGGCATCATCGTGCATGGCCGTTATGACGTAATCTGCCCGCTGGACAATGCGTGGGCGCTGCACGAGGCCTGGCCCAACAGCGAGCTGCAGATCATTCGCGAGGCTGGCCATTCAGCATCCGAACATGGCATCTGCGATGCACTGGTCCGAGCCGCGGCCGAGATAGCACAGCGCCTGCTCGACCTGCCCCCTGAGGAGGCCTGATGAAGGCATTGATCCAGCGCGTGGGTCAGGCGCGGGTCGAGGTGGCTGGCGAGGTGATCGGCTCGATCGATCAGGGCCTGCTGGTGCTGGTCGGGGTCGAGCGAGAGGATGATCGAGCGCGTGCCGATAAGCTCCTGCACAAGCTGTTGCGATACCGAGTGTTCAGCGACGAGAACGACAAGATGAACCGCTCACTTTCCGACGTCGGCGGTGGTCTGTTGCTGGTTTCTCAATTCACCCTGGCGGCGGACACGAACAGTGGTCTACGGCCGAGCTTCTCAACTGCTGCGCCTCCAGAGCTGGGTGAAGAGCTCTACAATTACCTGGTCGATCAGGCGCGTCTGAAGCATGCGAATGTGGCCTGCGGCTGCTTCGGAGCCGATATGCAGGTCTATCTTCAGAACGACGGGCCGGTGACCTTCCTGCTGGAAAGCTGAGGGTAAGGCGGCGGGCTAGGTCAGCGTTTCGACGATTCGAGCCCGTTTTCGTGCAGCCAGGTTATAGCGTATTCACGTAACTGCACCGCTTGATAGTCGAGCCAGGCCTGGCGAACATCCGGAAAGTCTTCCAGCTTGAAGTCGAACGTTCGCAGCGGCTTGCGTCCCTGCAAGGCATTGGCAAGGACGGTATGTGCGTTGGGGTCGTGCTGGGTGAACAGGAACGCTTCACGCATCGCGATCGACTGCGCCAGCCCGAGAGGCTCGATGTGCAAGTAGCGATCTTCTTGCACATCATATTTTTCATCGGCACCTGGGGCGGCTTCTCCGGGGAAAACCGCCTGAATCTGGCCGGACTCCAGGTCCAGGTAATGCTCGCTGGCGTCGCGGTTTTCCAGGGCGTACTCCAGGCGGTGAAGATCTATGGTCAAGGGTCGCATGGCTACAACTATGATTGAGGGGTTCACAGACTCTGACCCGTGCGCACCGCTTGCGTGCACTACGTTCATCGGTACCGCGTCGCATCTCGGCTAAATGATCTTCAGAACAAGCGCGCCAGCAGGGCGCTGACGGCGGTCTCAACTCGCAGAATGCGATCCCCAAGCTGCACTGGCTGCAGGCCTGCCTCGGTCAGTTTCTCCACTTCGTAGGGTATCCAGCCGCCTTCGGGACCAATAGCCAGCGTCACCGGCTCGCTCAGTGCACGAGGGCAGGCCGGGTAGTCGCCTGGGTGACCGACCAGGCCGCGGGTACCGGCAACCAGCTGTGGCAGGCGATCTTCTACGAAGGGTTTGAAGCGCTTCTCGATGATGACTTCAGGCAACACGGTATCGCGGGCCTGCTCCAATCCGAGTAGCAGCTGTTCGCGGATGGCCTGCGGCTCGAGGAACGGGGTCTGCCAGAAACTCTTCTCTACGCGGTAGCTGTTAAGCAAGACAAGCTTAGGCACGCCCATGCTGGCTACCGTTTGCAGAACGCGGCGCAGCATCTTCGGCCGGGGCAAGGCCAACAGCAGAGTAACGGGCAATTTGGCTGGCGGAGTTTGCTGCAGCTCGATCTTGAGTTCGGCTTCCGTGGCGTCCAGACGCAGCAGTTGTCCCTGGCCAATTTGGCCGCCTAGCAGTCCGACCCTCAGGCACTCTCCCGCCTCGGCGCGGTGAACCTCATGGAGGTGTGTCAGACGGCGGCCACGCAGAACTACCCGATCGGCGGCGACAAAGTCGGCCGCCTCCAGCAGCAACAGATTCACGGACGTGAAACGGGTGGTTGATCGCCGGGGTCGGGCTCGCTGCCGTCTGCATCACCGCGAAATTCTTCTTCGCGCTTCTTCACCATGCTGCCGCAGATTAGACCGGCCTCGAACAGTATCCACATAGGCACAGCGAGCAAAGCCTGGGAGAACACGTCGGGCGGCGTCAACACCATGCCAACGACGAAGCAGCCGACCACAACGTAGGGACGGCTTTTGCGCAGGGTGGCTACGTCGACGATGCCCACCCAGATCAGCAGGAAGGTCGCTACCGGGATTTCGAACGCCACGCCAAAGGCGAAGAACAATGTCAGCACGAAGTCGAGGTACTGACCGATGTCGGTCATCATCGCCACGCCTTCGGGCGTCACGCTGGCAAAGAAGCCGAACATGATCGGGAAGACCACGAAGTACGCGAAGGCCATGCCGCCGTAGAAGAGGAAGATGCTGGAGATCAGCAACGGCACCGCAACGCGCTTTTCATGCTTGTACAGACCGGGCGCAATAAAGCTCCAGATCTGATGCAGGATGACCGGCATCGACAGGAACAGCGCCACCATCATCGTCAGCTTGAACGGTGTCAGGAACGGCGAGGCCACGCCTGTGGCGATCATCGTCGCGCCTTCTGGCAGGTAGGCGCGCAGCGGTGCGGCCACCAGCGCGTAGATCTGCTGGGAGAAGTAAAACAACCCGCCAAACAGCAGCAGTATCGCCACCACGCAGCGCAGTAGCCGCTTGCGCAATTCGGTCAGGTGGGCAATCAGCGGCATTTCCTGATCATCAATGGATGTATTGCTCATGGCTCAGGCGATTTGTCCGGGCGAGGTACGGGGGCCGTGTCGGCGGGTTTGGCTTCTGTGGACGCTGCCTCTTCGAGGTGGCTAGCATCCGGTGGCGGTGTGGCCGATTGCGGAGATGGCGTGCTGTTGGCGATGGGCGAGCTGGGCATGATGCTCTGCTTCATTTCCCGCTCAAGGTCGAGGATGCGCTCGTTGTGTAGCTGACGGCGAATCTCGTCGGCGCCAATCTCGCGTTCGACCTCGGACTTAATATTCGCAAAGCTTCGCTTGGCGCGACCAATCCAAAGTCCAGCAGTGCGCACCGCACCAGGCAAGCGCTCAGGGCCGAGAACGAACAGCGCAACCAGGCCGATCAGCAGCAGTTCGGTGAAACCGATATCGAACATGGCGCGTCAGTTCTTCTTTGTCGGTTCTTCGACCTTGCGGGCCTCGGCATCGATGGTGTGGTTTTGTTTCTCATCGACACCGGGCTTTTCCTCGTCGGTGCCCATGGACTTGCGGAAGCCCTTGATCGCATCGCCAAGGTCGGAGCCCATGCCCTTGAGGCGCTTGGTGCCAAAAAGCATGACCACGATGAGCAGAACGATCAGGAGCTGCCAGACGCTGATTCCACCAAAACCCATGCTGCAGTACTCCGAAGTTGTCTATCAGGAATGTGGGCGCGCGGCTTTTTCCGCATGCCCAGAGAGACCGAATCGCCGGTCGAGTTCGTCCAGAACCGCCTGTGGATGCTGATCCAACGCGGCCAGCATTACCAAACTGTGAAACCAGAGGTCGGCGGTTTCGTAGATCAGGTCGCTGGCGTCACCGCTCGCGGCAGCGTCTTTGGCAGCCAGTATGGTTTCCACCGACTCCTCGCCGACCTTCTCAAGAATCTTGTTGAGTCCCTTATGGTAGAGGCTGGCCACATAGGAACTGTCCGCCGCGGCGCCCTTGCGGGCTTCCAGCACCTCGGCCAGACGGGAAAAGGTATCACTCATGTGTCTGCTCCGCGTATATCGCGTGCGGGTCCTTGAGGACCGGTTCGACAGTCTTCCAATCACCGTTCTCGAAGACTCGGTAGAAACAGCTTTCACGTCCGGTGTGGCAGGCAATGCCACCAAGCTGTTCGACCATCAATACGATCACGTCGGCGTCGCAGTCCAGGCGCAGCTCGTGCAGCTTCTGCACGTGGCCGGATTCCTCCCCCTTGCGCCACAGCTTGCCACGCGAACGTGACCAATAGATGGCGCGGTTCTCTGTAGTGGTCAGTTCCAGCGCTTCGCGATTCATCCAGGCCATCATCAGGATGCGCCCGGTCTGATGGTCCTGGGCGATCGCCGGTACTAGCCCGTCTTCGTTCCAGTTGATTTGATCCAGCCAGTTCATCGGATTCTCCACTCTGTACGCTCAGTGTGCCAGCCTGCCCGACCGCTGGCTATCGGCGCACCACGATGTAGATACCTGCCGCCAGCATCAGCCAGGCGGGCCAGGTCGCCAGCGCGGAAATACTCTCGGCCGCCGCCGCCAGCGTGGCGCCCCCGGCTAGCAACGCGGCGCCGACCAGACGCAATGGCCAGTGATGATGGTGTTCGCGCCAGGGCGGCGGCAGGTTGTGCGCGTGGGGCCCCGACATCCGCTCGAGCAGCTCGCGCGTCATGCCCGCCAGGTGCGGCAGCTGTTCGATCTGCGCCTGGGCGTTCTTCAACAGCTGTTTCGGGCTCATGCGTTCGCGCATCCAGCGCTCGAGGTAAGGCTGGCCAGTGGCCCATAGGTCCAGTTCCGGGTAGAGCTCACGGCCCAGGCCTTCGATGTTGAGCAGCGTTTTCTGGAGCAGGACCAGCTGCGGCTGGACTTCCATGTTAAAGCGGCGCGCGACCTGGAACAGGCGGACCAGCAGCTGGCCGAAGGAGATGTCCTTTAGCGGCTTTTCGAAGATTGGCTCGCAGACGGTACGGATTGCCGCCTCGAACTCATTGACCTTGGTTTCGGCCGGCACCCAGCCCGAGTCGATGTGCAGCTGTGCCACCTTGCGGTAGTCGCGTCGGAAGAAAGCCATCAAGTTGCGTGCGAGATAGTCCTGATCCTCCGGGGTGAGACTGCCGACGATGCCGAAGTCGACCGCAATGTATTGCGGGTTCCACGGCTGGTGCGTGCTGACGAAAATGTTGCCGGGATGCATGTCGGCATGGAAGAAGCTGTCGCGGAAGACCTGGGTGAAGAAGATCTCCACGCCGCGCTCGGCCAGCTGTTTCATGTCGGTGCGCTGCTCGGCCAGGCGCTTCATGTCGGTCACAGGCACCCCGTAGATACGCTCCATCACGAGCACCTGCGGGCGGCAGTAGTCCCAGTAAACCTGAGGGACATAAAGCAGCGGCGAACCCTGGAAGTTGCGCTTCAGCTGGCTGGCGTTGGCCGCTTCGCGCAGCAGGTCGAGTTCGTCGTAGATGGTCTTGGCGTAGTCGTCGACCACTTCTACCAGGTGTAGACGGCGGGCCTCGTTGGAGGCGCGTTCGGCGGTCTTTGCCAGCAGGAACAACCAGGCAATGTCCTGGCTGATGATTGGTCGCAGGTTCGGTCGTACCACCTTGACAACCACCTCTTCACCGCTGCGCAGTTTGGCGGCGTGTACCTGGGCGACCGAGGCGGACGCCAACGGCTTGCTGTCGAATCGGGCGAACACTTCGCCCACTGGCGCGCCCAGCTCACGTTCGATGAGTGCCGTGGCGACTGCCGAGTCGAACGGCGGTACCCGGTCCTGAAGCATGGCCAGCTCTTCGGCGATGTCGAGCGGCAGGAGGTCGCGTCGGGTCGAAAGAATCTGGCCGAATTTGATGAAAATCGGGCCGAGCCCTTCCAGCGCCAGGCGCAGGCGCGCCCCTCGAGAGAGTTCGGTGCGCCGGCGTGGCAGCCAGCGCCATGGCAGCAGGTAACTGGTCGCACGCAGCCACCACGGCATCGGCAGGTCGAGAATGATGTCGTCCAGGCGGTAGCGGATCACCACCAGCAGGATGCGAAACAGGCGGCGGGCCGCGGCGAACAGCTTCATTCGGATCGGTCTGGTTTTTGGGAGTGGGTGAGCCGCTCGATGCGGGCTTCGAGTCGGTCGAGGTCGAGCTTGAGGCGGTCGAGTTCAGCGAAGCGTGTTTCAGCCTCAGCTATGCCGACCAGTGTGCGTGATTCTTCGCTGAGGTATTCGGCCAGGTTCTGTTGCAGGCTGTCGGCAGTTTGGCGCAACCAGGCGGATTGACGCCGAGCGCTGGAACCGAGCAGATGCGCACCGACCGGACCCAGCCAGCGCGACACCTCGTATTCCCAATCAAGCTCGAGATCCTGCAGAACTTCGGCGAGGCTCATCAGCGCGCCGCTGTCGCCTTCGATTTCGACATCCGGACCATGCAGGATGGCCGTCTTGTTGCGGTTGGTCGCCAGGCGCAGCAGATCCGTGGCGGAAGCGCGCAAGCGGCAATCCGGCTCGCTGCCCCATTGCGTTGCTAACCGCAGGCCATCGGCATCGGCCAGGATGAACAGTTTCCAAGCCGGTGCCGTGCAGTCGATTTCTATGATTCGACCACTGAGCTTGGACAGCCGCGGCAGGGCGGTCGGATCCAGGCGCAGAACGCCATTGAGGCCGCGCTCGGCGCCGGCCAGCAGGGCAGCGCGCAGCATCAGGGCTTGATGCCGCGGTGCAGGGCGACGATGCCGCCGGTCATGTTGTGGTAGGTGACGCGCTCGAATCCGGCGTCGGCCATCATGCCCTTCAGGGTTTCCTGATCCGGATGCATGCGGATCGACTCGGCTAGGTAGCGGTAGCTTTCGGAGTCGTTGGTGATCAGCTTGCCCATCATCGGCAGGAGGCTGAACGAGTAGGCGTCGTAGGCCTTGGAGAACAGCTGGTTGGTCGGTTTGGAAAACTCCAGAACCAGCAGCCGACCGCCGGGCTTGAGTACGCGCAGCATGGACGCGATGGCGTCTTCCTTGTGCGTCACGTTGCGCAGGCCGAAGGCGATGGTAACCACATCGAAGTGGTTGTCCGGGAACGGCAGCTTTTCGGCATCGGCCTGAACGAACTTGACGTTATCGGCCACGCCTTTATCCAGCAGGCGGTCACGTCCAACCTTGAGCATCGAAGCATTGATGTCGGCGAGTACGACTTCGCCGGTCGGCCCGACGATGCGTGAGAACTGGCGCGCCAGGTCGCCGGTGCCGCCAGCGATATCCAGCACCCGGTTGCCGTGGCGGACACCGGACAGCTCGATGGTGAAGCGCTTCCAGAGGCGATGCACGCCGCCGGACATCAGGTCGTTCATGAGGTCGTACTTGGCGGCCACAGAATGGAATACCTCTGCCACCTTCTGCGCTTTTTCGCTCTCCGGCACGTTCTTGTAGCCGAAGTGGGTGGTGGCTTCTGCGTCACGCTCTTTGCGGGGATCGGTCATGTCACTGTCACCGGAAGAATGTGCCGGCATTCTAAACCTAAAAGCATCCTCGAGCGCCAAGCCGCGAGCGGCAAGTCAGCACAGCCCATGCTGGCCGAACACAGCCTGACAGTCGGCGCTGGGCGACGGCGTTCAGCCGCAAACCGCGCAAGCCCTGGACCAGGCACTTCGATCCTGAATCTCACTTGAGCGCAAGGCGGATGCGATTTTTTACTACCCCGGTGACCCGGTCGTGGATCAATGAAGCGCGGTCCACCGTAGCCGGTGCCTACACCTGGAAGCTTAGAGCATCAGTTTGACCGGTGAGATGTCCGGATCACGGGACTTACCAGCGCGGGCAAGTGCGTCGAGGTAGTCCGCCCACATCTGCTGCTGGTCAGTCGCCAACCGGTAGAGATAGTCCCAGCTGTACAAGCCGCTGTCGTGGCCATCGCTGAAGGTCAGCTTGAGCGCGTACTGCCCGGCCGGCTCGATCCCTTCAAGCGCGACGTTGATCTTGCCGGTCTGCAAGATCGGATTGCCGTGACCCTGCACCTCGGCTGAGGGCGAGTGGACCCGCAGAAACTCAGCGGATAGCACATAGCGCTGCTCTGGCCCGTACTCCAGCTCCAGTGTTTTCGACGTTTTGTGCAGCTTGATTGCAGTTGGGATACGCATCGATTGCTCCTGACAGCGCGCCGAGCCTCGTCCATGAGGCGCAGTCGCTCGTTTCAAAGGATATAGCGCGACAGGTCTTCGTCTTCGGCCAGTTCACCGAGGTGACTGTTGACGTAAGCGGTATCGATGCGAATCGGCTCGCCATTCTGCTGTCCGGCCAGGTCGCCAGCGCTGAACGAGACCTCTTCCAGCAGGCGCTCAAGCAGCGTGTGCAGGCGACGAGCGCCGATGTTCTCGGTCTTCTCGTTGACCTGCCAGGCGATCTGCGCCAGGCGCTTGATGCCGTCCTCGGTGAATTCAATGCCCAGCCCTTCGGTCTTCAGCAGCTCACGATACTGCTCGGTCAGCGAGGCGTGTGGCTCGGTGAGGATGCGCTCGAAGTCTTCCGGCGACAGCGCTTTGAGCTCGACGCGGATCGGCAGTCGACCCTGAAGTTCCGGCACCAGATCGCTGGGCTTGGACAGGTGGAACGCGCCCGAGGCGATGAACAGGATGTGGTCGGTCTTGACCATGCCCAGCTTGGTGTTGACCGTGCTGCCCTCGATCAGCGGCAGCAAGTCCCGCTGAACGCCCTCGCGGGAGACATCGGCGCCGCTGGTGTTGCCGCGCTTGGCGACCTTATCGATCTCGTCGATGAATACGATGCCGTGCTGCTCTACCGCTTCCAGTGCGCGGGCTTTGAGCTCTTCCTCATTGACCAGGCGCGCGGCTTCTTCATCGCGGACCAGTTTGAGTGCGTCCTTGATCTTCAGCTTGCGGCTTTTCTTCTTGCCTTTACCCATGTTGGAGAAAAGGCTCTGCAGCTGATTGGTCATCTCCTCCATGCCTGGAGGCGCCATGATCTCGACGCCGGCTGGGCTCTCGGCCACTTCGATATCGATTTCCTTGTCGTCGAGCTGGCCCTCGCGCAGGCGCTTGCGGAACAGCTGGCGCGTATTGGAATCAGTGCTCTGTACCGGTTGCTCCTCATTGAAGCCGGCCGGGCGGGCCTGAGGTAGCAGCGCGTCGAGGATGCGCTCTTCGGCGGCATCTTCGGCGCGATGACGCATCTTCACTACTTCCTGCTCGCGGAGCATCTTCAGTGCGGCATCGGCGAGGTCGCGGATGATCGACTCGACATCACGGCCGACATAACCCACTTCGGTGAACTTGGTCGCCTCCACTTTGATGAACGGCGCATTGGCCAGCTTCGCCAGGCGGCGAGCGATCTCGGTCTTGCCTACGCCAGTGGGGCCGATCATCAGGATATTCTTTGGCGTCACTTCCGGGCGCAGCTCGGCGGAGAGCTGCATCCGCCGCCAGCGATTGCGCAGCGCAATGGCGACGGCACGCTTGGCGTCGTCCTGGCCGATGATATGGCGATTGAGTTCGTGGACGATCTCGCGGGGCGTCATGGACATGGTGCGGTACTCCGGGGCTCGAGGGCGATTAGATCGCGCTGTCGAGCTCCTCGATGGTGAGATTCTGGTTGGTGAAGACACAGATGGTGCCGGCAATGTTCAACGCGGTTTCGGTGATGTCCTGGGCGGACATGCTCTGGTCACCTTTCTGCATCAGTGCCATGGCGGCGGCCTGGGCGAAGCCGCCGCCGGAGCCCATGGCGATCAGGTCGTTCTCCGGCTGCACCACGTCGCCGTTGCCGGTGATGATCAGCGAGGCGTCTTTGTTGGCTACCGCTAGCATGGCTTCCAAGCGGCTCAGTGAGCGATCGGTCCGCCAATCTTTAGCCAACTCAACGGCCGCCCGAACCAAATGACCCTGATGTTTTTCCAGCTGACCTTCGAAACGCTCAAAGAGGGTGAAGGCATCGGCGGTGGCGCCAGCGAAGCCCGCCAGGACTTGGCCGTGATAGAGGCGCCGGACTTTCTTGGCGTTGCCTTTCATGACGGTGTTACCCAGGGAAACCTGGCCGTCGCCGCCCATGACGACTTTGCCGTTGCGGCGTACTGAAACGATGGTGGTCAAAGGGAAATCTCCACGCAGCGGGGCGATGAATGCCCGAATGCGCTTGATATGGGGGACGCTGTAGCGCATTTCAACCGATGCGAGGGAATCGCGTCTTGCCCCCTTATGAACCTACCGACGTGACGCCAGGCGGCTGGCCATTCAGGCAGGGCTGAGCGCTACGGATCGCCAAGCGACACGCACGGGCCCGCTGTTGGCGAGGCAGCGCTATTGCAGCGCGAAGTCCAGCTGTCGCCAGGCCTCGTAGACGGCGACGGCCACGGTGTTGGAGAGGTTCAGACTGCGGCTGTCTGGACGCATCGGCAGGCGCAGGCGCTGCTCGTTGGGCAGCGCGTCGCGGATCTCCGGCGGCAAACCGCGGCTTTCCGGGCCGAACAGGAAGGCATCGCCGCGCTGGAATTTGACCTCATGAAAGGGTTGCGAGCCTTTGGTGGTAAAGGCGAACAGGCGAGGGCGGCCGAGGCTCTCTAGGCAACTATCGAGATCGGCGTGTCGCTTGAGCGGCGCGTACTCGTGATAATCCAGCCCGGCGCGGCGCAACCGTTTGTCATCCAGCTCAAAGCCCAGCGGTTCGATCAGGTGCAGGCTGCAACCGGCATTGGCGCAGAGCCTGATAATGTTGCCGGTATTCGGCGGAATCTCCGGTTGAAAAAGGATTACATGAAACATGCGCGGCACCGACTCTGAAAACGACCGGCATTCTACTGCGGCTAACGACCCGCTACCTCGCCTTCGCCGGCGCTTTTTCGGCTCGCTGGTGCTGCTCGGGCTGTTGTTCGGCTCTTTTCTCGGCCACGTCTTTCGGCCTGGCCCGGCCGAGCTGTTGCGTATCGAGCCTGTAGCGAGTGGGCTGCAGCTATGGTTTAACCGCGAGCCGGAGCTCTACAGCCAGGACGTCGAAGGCGCCGTGGGCATGCTGTTTCAGTCCAAGGGCAGCGCCGATGCGGGGCGTATAGCGGTTGGGAGCACCAGTGCTGGCTGGCGCGTGCAGACGACGGAGAAGGGGTTGTTGCTGCATTTCGTGGCGACCCGACCGCTCGTAGCGGCCTGGTCGGGTGAAAAAATCGATGGCGAGTGGCGCTTGCTGGTCGAGGTCAAGCCGCGCTAAGGCGCAGCCGCTGGCTGCGCCAGTTCAGGTCAGGCTTCGTCGCCCTCATCCTCGTCTGCGCTGTCGCCCATTCCCAGCTCTTTGATTTTGCGCGTCAGAGTATTCCGTCCCCAGCCCAATAGCAGAGCCGCATCACGGCGGCGGCCGGCGGTGTGCTTGAGTGCAGTCTCGATCATGATGCGTTCGAAAGCCGGTACCGCCTCGTCGAGCAGATTCGATTGGCCGCGAGCCAGTGCCAGGTCGGCCCAATGGCGCAGCGCCTGCTCCCAGTTGTTCGAGGGCATGGCATCGGCCGGCTGATTGAGCAGTTCCGGGGGCAGGTCGTCGACATGCACTTCGCGCCCGGATGCCATCACCGTGATCCAGCGGCAGGTGTTCTCCAGCTGGCGCACGTTGCCCGGCCACGGCAGGTTTTGCAGGTATTCCTCGGTTTCGGGCTTGAGCAGCTTGGTCTCGACTGCCAGTTCGGTAGCGGCACTGGCAAGGAAATGTGAGGCCAGCGTCGGAATGTCTTCGCGGCGGTCGGACAGGCGTGGGATATGGATGCGGATGACATTCAGCCGATGAAACAGGTCTTCGCGAAACTTACCGGCCTGAACCAAGGTTTCCAGGTCCTGGTGGGTAGCGGCAATGATGCGTACGTCGACCTTGACCGGTGTATGACCGCCGACCCGATAGAACTCGCCGTCAGCCAGTACGCGCAGGAGGCGGGTCTGGGTGTCGGCGGGCATGTCACCAATCTCGTCGAGGAACAGCGTGCCGCCATCGGCCTGCTCGAAGCGGCCGCGCCGCTGGTTTGCAGCACCGGTGAAGGCCCCTTTTTCGTGACCGAACAGCTCCGATTCCATCAGATCCTTTGGAATCGCAGCCATATTCAGCGCAATAAAGGGGGAAGCCGAACGTGGGCTATGCCGATGCAAGGCATGAGCGACCAGCTCCTTGCCGGTGCCGGACTCCCCGTTGATCAACACAGTAATGTTTGAGTGGGAGAGGCGGCCAATGGCGCGAAACACCTCCTGCATCGCTGGTGCTTCGCCGATGATTTCCGTTGTGTGGCGTTGATCGACGGGTGCCTTGAGCCCTTGCTGCTCTTTGGCATGCTGGTTGGCGCGCTTGACCAGCGATACCGCTTCATCCACATCGAAAGGCTTGGGCAGGTATTCGAACGCGCCGCCCTGGTAGGAGGCTACCGCGCTGTCGAGGTCCGAATGCGCGGTCATGATGATCACGGGCAGGCGCGGGTAGAGGTCGCGGATCTGCGCCAGCATGTCGAGACCGCTCACACCCGGCATGCGGATGTCGGAAATGATCACATCCGGCTGCTGCCGTGCGAGTTTCGCCATTACACCATCAGCGCTTTCGAAACTTTGGGTGGTCATGCCTTCCTGTTGCAGCGCTTTCTCCAGGACCCAGCGGATGGAGCGGTCATCGTCGACAATCCAGACAGTTTCGCTGCGGCTCATGCGGTTGGTACTCCTTGTTCCAGCGGCAGGAAAATCGAAAACGAGGTGTGCCCGGGATGGCTTTCGCATTCGATCAGCCCCTGGTGCTGGCTAATGATGTTCTGGGTAATGGCCAGGCCTAGACCGGTGCCGTCGGGGCGGCCGCTGACCATCGGGTAGAAAAGCGTGTTCTGCAGTTCGGCGGGAATGCCTGGGCCGTTGTCGATGATTTCGATCCGGGCGACCAGCCGATGGCGGATATGACCAATGGTGAACTGGCGCAGCGTGCGAGTACGTAGCGTCAGGCGGCCCAGCCCCAGTTCGGTTTGCCCGGCAAGCGCCTGCATGGCGTTACGCATGATGTTGAGCACGGCCTGAATCATCTGCTCGTGGTCCATCAGGACCTCGGGAATACTTGGGTCGTAATCACGCACCAAAATGAGGCTGCCTTGGCATTCGGCTTCGATCAGGCTGGCGACATGTTCGAGTACCTCGTGAATGTTGGTCATCGCCAGCGATGGCAACTTGTTTGAGCCGAGCATCCGATCGACCAGGTTTCGCAGGCGGTCGGCCTCTTCGATGATGACTTCGGTGTAATCCTTGAGGTGTTCTTCGGGCAGCTCGCGGGCCAGCAGTTGGGCGGCGCCGCGTATTCCCCCAAGCGGGTTCTTGATTTCATGGGCAAGCCCGCGGACCAGCATCTTGGTGGTTTCCTGCTTGGACAGCTGGGCCTCTTCCTTGGTGATGCGCAGCAGCCGGTCGCGTGGCAGCACTTCCAGCAGCAGCATCGTTTCCTGCTTCGTCAGTACCGGCGTCACGGCGTAGTCGACGGTCAGTGACTGCCCGCTGGCCGAGGTGAGCGTTGCTTCCCGCTTGGTGAAGGGATGGGCTTCTTCGACAGCCAGGCGCAATGCAGCCAGGGCTTCCGACGACTCGGTGAACAGTTCGCTGATGAACTGGCCGTGGCTACGTTGGCCGCTGACTGCCAGCAGCATCTCGGCAGCGGGGTTCATGTATTCCAGGCGCAACCGTGAGTTAAGCAAAAGGGTGGCGGTGGTGAGATTCTCGATCAGCAGGCGCTGTAGGGCTTCGTTGATCATGGCAGTCTGCGTCCGGGGTGTACGTCAGGAAATGCAAGAAGCAAACCAAGGCGCTCCTTTTCGGCGCGGCGCCGCGAGCACTAGCGCTCCAGAGCAGGGCGTCGAACAGGAAGGGGAGCGCTACACAACATGGCTTAAACTATGCACCATTCAGGTGCGCAGCATGGTCACAGAAAGGGCACGAATGGAATATCTTTCTTTTCCTTCGGTTTATCTTTCAGCGGGCATTCTGGCCGAACGCCGTAGTCGCCTTTCTTGCAAGGGTTGACCATTCGGCGTTGCGCAAGGGAGGTGCGCATCATGTGGAACACGCGAGGCGCGCTGGCCTGTAGGCGCTCGCCCTGGCTGTCGATCACTTCGACCACCAGCTGGTGGCTACCTCGGTCGACGTTCTGCAGCATCAACACCGGGCTTTCACCTGGCGCGCCCACAGCCGCACCATCAAGCAGCAATTGATACTGATGGCCCGGATGCAGGGCAGGCGTGCTGGTCACACTGACGGCCAGCTCACCGGCATTGTTGCGAATGGTGGCGTCGGGATCGGGCTGCACGATATCGAGCAATGTGTAGCCTGGTGTGGTCGCCTTTAGAACCTTAACCGCTTGCTTCGGCGGCGGTACGGGCTGTGCCGCCATGCTGTTAGCCGGTTTGGTCTCGACCTGCTCGGCGGCGCGGCCGCCCGGGCGATCGGTGAATACGCGGTTACCCTCGGCATCGGTGTAGCTGTAAATGGCTGCGCTCGCGGGCAATGCGAACGCTAGCAGCAGCCCCGAAAGCCCCAGCCGCGTGGTGCGTCTCATCGGCGCGCCGGGCTGGAGGTGTGGACGCGCTGAACGGTGAACTGCTCCTCGGCCTGCTGCACAACTTGGCCCCCGCTGAGCACCTGTACTTCGAGCAGGTGGGTGCCGCGATCCACGTTTATTAACTGTAGTGCGGTCGCGCTGCTGGGTTCTGCCTGGGGAACGCCGTCGAGCAGGAAGCGGATCTGGTGGCCCTGCTTTAGCGGCGGATCGAGCTGGGCGTTGACGATAAAGGTGCCGCTGTTTGCGCGCAGCGCTTGCTCGTCCGGAATACCGCCGATCGCGACGCTCCGATAGGGTTGCTGACGCTCCCCGCCGCTCTGCTCGTTGGCCAGCGGTGGTGGAGCTGTTGGCGTCTTGATATCAACGGTGTTGGCGGGCGGAAGGTCGACAGCGTCTGCCTCGACGCCCTCGGGTGGCTGATTGGTGAAGACGGTGTTGCCCTTGTCGTCGGTGTATTTGTAAATCTGTGCCATGGCCGGGGCCATGAGAGCGAGTAGCAGGCTGAACAATGCAATGCGCATGGGAAGCTCCGCGGTAGGGGTGGCGAGAAGCCTTGCACCGTGCTGGCGGCGAGGCAAGCGCGACCGTTGCGATTTGGGATCGACGCCACTCCGGTCGTTTGTCGTAACGTCGGTATCACCAACTGATGACATCGCAGAAACGGAAAAGCCTCCCGAAGGAGGCTTTTCTGTCACGCGTACTGGCTTAGACGCTGTAGTACAGGTCGTATTCCAGCGGGTGAACGAAGGTACGGACCTTGATTTCTTCCTCGCTCTTCAGCTCGAGGTAGGCATCGATGAAGTCATCGGAGAACACACCGCCCTTGGTCAGGAACGCACGGCCCTTGTCGAGTTCTTCCAGGGCTTCCTTCAGGCTGCCGCATACCTGCGGGATCAGCTTGCCTTCTTCTGGCGGCAGATCGTACAGGTTCTTGTCAGCAGCATCGCCGGGGTGGATCTTGTTTTGGATGCCGTCCAGGCCAGCCATCAGCAGTGCAGCGAAGCACAGGTAGGGGTTGGCAGCCGGATCCGGGAAGCGCGCTTCGATACGGCGGGCTTTCGGGCTGGAAACGTAAGGGATACGGATCGAGGCGGAACGGTTACGAGCCGAGTAGGCCAGCATGACCGGTGCTTCGAAGCCTGGCACCAAGCGCTTGTAGGAGTTGGTAGCCGGGTTGGTGAAGCCGTTCAGCGCCTTGCCGTGCTTGATGATGCCGCCGATGAAGTACAGTGCGGTTTCGGACAGGCCGGCATAGCCTTCGCCAGCGAAGGTGTTCTTGCCGTCTTTGGAGATCGACATGTGTACGTGCATGCCCGAACCGTTGTCGCCGTACAGCGGCTTCGGCATGAAGGTCGCGGTCTTGCCGTAGACATCGGCCACGTTGTGCACGCAGTACTTCAGGGTCTGAACTTCGTCAGCCTTGTTTACCAGCGTGTTGAACTTGACGCCGATTTCGTTCTGACCGGCAGTCGCCACTTCGTGGTGATGCACTTCGACGACCAGGCCCATCTCTTCCATGGCGTTGCACATGGCAGTACGGATTTCGTGGTCGTGGTCGCACGGCGGAACCGGGAAGTAGCCACCCTTCACGGCCGGGCGATGGCCCTTGTTGCCGCCTTCGACGTCCTGGTCGGTCATCCAGGAGCCTTGCTCGGAGTAGATCTTGAACATCGAGCCGGAGATGTCGGACTTGAACTTCACCTGGTCGAAGATGAAGAACTCAGGTTCCGGGCCAACGAATACAGTGTCGCCGATGCCGGTGGACTTGAGGAATTCCTCGGCGCGCTTGGCGATGGAGCGTGGGTCGCGGTCATAGCCCTGCATGGTGCTTGGCTCGACGATGTCGCAGACCAGAATCAGGGTTGGCTCTTCGGTGAACGGATCCAGAACGGCAGTTTCATCGACCGGCATCAGGATCATGTCGGAGGCTTCAATGCCTTTCCAGCCATGGATGGACGAGCCGTCGAACATTTTGCCGTGCTCGAAGAAATCTTCGTCGTGAGCATCGCGCGCCGGAACGGTCACGTGGTGCTGCTTGCCCTTGGTGTCGGTGAAGCGCAGATCAATCCACTTCACATCGTAATCTTTGATCAGTTGAAGCGACTTCGACATGGTGCTCTCCAAGTGGTGGAAGCGTTGACAGATATGCTTCCGGAATCTAGGGGGTGAAGCCGAGCGGGCGATACTCCGTCAAGGCGACCTGCCTCACAAGGGAGCAAATTACATGCCAGTGCTCCGAGATGGATCCGAGCACCCTTGTTAAGCCGCCCTAGCGTACTCGCCGTCGTTTAGTGCAGCTGTGCTTGTTTATATGCGCTCTAAATTGGTGCGAAAAGTAATGGGATTGTTCCATAAGGGTGCAAGGTTGGGCTTTCCGATAAAACTGTCTAAAGCTTGACCAAATTCCGATATACTCCGCCCCCCTCTTTTCACGCCATGCTGGCGCTGCGCTGTTTCCATGAAACTGATCGTCAAGGTTTTTCCCGAAATCACCATAAAGAGCCCACCGGTACGCAAGGGCTTCATTCGCCAATTGGCGAAGAACATCCGTACCGTGCTGCGCGACCTCGATCCCGAACTGCGGGTGGAGGGGGTGTGGGACAACGTTGAGGTGGAAACCGCGCTCAGTGATCCGAAAATCTTGCACCAGATGATCGAGCGCCTGCGCTGCACGCCGGGCATCGCCCATTGCCTGGAAGTGCACGAGTACCCGCTAGGCGATCTGGACGACATCCTCGCCAAGTGCAAGGCGCACTATGCCGACCGTCTGCCGGGCAAGATCTTCGCCGTGCGATGCAAACGGGCAGGCAAGCACCCATTCAGCTCGATGGATGTAGAGCGATATGTTGGCAGCGAGCTTCGCCAACAGTGCGGCGCCGCTGGCATCTCGCTCAAAGCACCGGAAATCCAAGTGCGGATGGAAATCCGCGACCAGCGCCTGTTTGTCGTGCACGCACAGCACGCCGGTATTGGCGGCTACCCGCTGGGCGCGCTGGAGCAGACGCTGGTGCTGATGTCCGGCGGCTTCGATTCCACAGTGGCGGCATATCAGATGATGCGCCGCGGGTTGATGACCCATTTCTGCTTCTTCAATCTGGGTGGTCGCGCCCATGAGCTGGGCGTGATGGAAGTTGCCCACTATTTATGGAAGAAGTACGGCAGCTCCCATCGCGTACTGTTTATCAGCGTGCCGTTCGAAGAAGTGGTCGGTGAGATCCTGGAAAAGGTCGATAACAGCTACATGGGTGTAGTGTTGAAACGCATGATGCTGCGCGTCTCGACTCAGATCGCCGAACGTTTGCATATCGACGCGCTGGTAACCGGTGAAGCGATATCTCAGGTCTCGAGCCAGACGCTGCCTAATCTGTCGGTTATCGACTCGGCTACCGATATGCTGGTGCTGCGTCCGCTGATCGCCAGCCACAAACAGGACATCATCGACACCGCTTCCGAGATCGGCACCGCCGAGTTTGCCAAGAACATGCCCGAGTACTGTGGCGTGATTTCGGTGAACCCGACGACCAAAGCCAAACGCTATCGCGTCGAGCACGAAGAGAAACAGTTCGACATGGCGATCCTCGAGCGCGCTCTGGCCAATGCTCGGCAAGTGGCCATCGATCGGGTGATCGACGAGCTGGGCCAGGATTTGCAAGTTGAAGAAGTTATCGAAGCGAGTGCCGGGCAGGTGGTAATCGATATTCGTCATCCCGACCTTGTCGAGGACGAACCTCTGCAACTGCAGGGCATCGAAGTGCAAACATTGCCGTTTTATGCACTGAACAACCGATTCAAGGAACTGGACGACAATCGCCAGTACCTGCTGTATTGCGATAAAGGTGTCATGAGCCGCCTGCATGCTCATCATTTGCTGAGCGAGGGGCATGTCAATGTGCGCGTTTATCGTCCGAGCTAAACAGCCCGGCCTGCTGGGCGGCAGTATCCGCCACCGCCCTCCCGACCCGTTTCGCGGCTGAATAGCCGCAACACGTCGCTAACGATCTATTCCCTTCATCCAATTTTTTCGCGTTGGGCAGCTTGAGGCATTTGCCGAGTAGCCCAACCCAACTACGAGACCACTACTGTGATCGACAATCTTCGCAACATCGCCATCATCGCTCACGTTGACCATGGCAAAACCACTCTGGTCGACAAGCTCCTGCGTCAGTCCGGCACTCTGGAGCGCGGCGAGCTCAACGACGAGCGCGTGATGGATTCGAACGACCAGGAAAAAGAGCGTGGTATCACCATTCTCGCTAAGAACACTGCAATCCGTTGGAACGACTACCGCATCAACATCGTCGACACCCCCGGCCACGCCGACTTCGGCGGTGAAGTTGAGCGCGTGATGTCGATGGTCGACTCCGTGCTGCTGCTGGTCGATGCCCAGGACGGCCCGATGCCGCAAACCCGCTTCGTGACCAAAAAGGCCTTCGAAGCCGGCCTGCGTCCGATCGTGGTGATCAACAAGGTCGACCGTCCGGGCGCGCGTCCTGATTGGGTGCTGGACCAGATCTTCGACCTGTTCGACAACCTCGGCGCCACCGAAGAGCAGCTGGACTTCCAGGTCGTCTACGCCTCGGCCCTGAACGGCATTGCCGGTCTGGATCACACCGACATGGCTGAAGACATGACCCCGCTGTACCAGGCCATCGTCGACCACGTACCGGCTCCGAAGGTCGACATGGACGGCCCGTTCCAGATGCAGATTTCAGCGCTGGACTACAACAGCTTCCTCGGCATCATCGGTGTAGGCCGTATCGCCCGTGGTCGCGTCAAGCCGAACACCCCGGTCACTGCCATCGACATGCACGGGAAGAAGCGTAACGGCCGTATCCTCAAGCTGATGGGTCACCACGGCCTGCACCGTGTCGACGTCGAAGAAGCCACCGCTGGCGACATCGTCTGCATCAGCGGTATGGATGAACTGTTCATCTCCGACACCCTGTGCGACCAGAACAACGTCGAAGCGATGAAGCCGCTGACCGTTGACGAGCCGACCGTTTCCATGACGTTCCAGGTCAACGATTCGCCGTTCTGCGGTAAGGAAGGCAAGTTCGTCACCAGCCGTAACATCAAGGACCGTCTGGACAAGGAGCTGCTGTACAACGTAGCCCTGCGCGTTGAAGAAGGCGACTCGGCCGACAAGTTCAAGGTATCCGGCCGTGGTGAGCTGCACCTGTCGGTACTGATCGAGAACATGCGCCGCGAAGGCTTCGAAATGGCCGTAGGCCGTCCGGAAGTGATCATTCGTGACGTCGACGGTGCCAAGCACGAGCCGTTCGAGAACGTCACCATCGACATCCCGGAAGAAGCCCAGGGCAAGGTCATGGAAGAAATGGGTCTGCGTAAGGGCGACCTGAGCAACATGGTTCCGGATGGCAAGGGCCGTGTGCGCCTTGAGTACAACATCCCGGCCCGTGGCCTGATCGGTTTCCGTAACCACTTCCTGACCATCACCAACGGCGCTGGCATCCTGACCTCTATCTTCGACCGCTACGACGTGATGAAATCCGGCCACATGTCCGGCCGTCAGAACGGCGTATTGGTTTCGGTCGAGACTGGCAAGGCACTGACCTACTCCCTGGAAACCCTGCAGGCGCGCGGCAAGCTGTTCGTTGAGCACGGCCAGGAAATCTACAACGGTCAGATCGTCGGCCTGAACAGCCGTGACAACGACATGGGCGTCAACCCCACCAAAGGCAAAAAGCTCGACAACATGCGTGCATCGGGCAAGGACGAAACCATCGCCCTGGTTCCGCCGGTGAAGTTCACCCTGGAGCAGGCGCTGGAATTCATCCAGGACGACGAGCTGTGCGAAGTCACGCCGAAGTCGATCCGTCTGCGCAAGAAGATCCTCGACGAAGGCGAGCGCAACCGCGCTGCGAAGAAAGCCAAGGCTTGATTTTCGCTTAGCTCCAACAGAAGGCGCCTTAGGGCGCCTTTTTTGCTACCCGCAAAAACTGCCAAACAAACGCCTGGGCTCGAAATCAGTTCAATGCATCGCTTAAAGATACGCAGTACTACTTAGATCGCGGGTCGTTCGGGTGCTCTGTGGGAGAGTCGTTACAGGTCTAGCGCTGTTTATACAGGCACTGGCTTGCTTGCCTGCTCAAGCTATATCGAGTTGTAACAGGTGCTTGCCGCGATGGTACCTCGCGTTAGGGAATGCCGAAGAGCAACGATGCAAGCGATCAAAAGCATTTGTTAGTGAGGCCGCATCTGAGCAAGAGCTGAACGCGATTAGTGAGGCGTTACAGCGTGGTCAGTGACTGGCGATAATAGGTTTATCGACGAAGTGCAACGCCTCACCGAGCGAAAAGCCAATGTAGGCTGCGAGCCAAAAACGAAAGTAAATCTGTTCCGGTTTTTTTCTTTTTGACAAAAACAAAAACGCCCTAACAAAAGACCGGGCGTTTTTGGTCTCTTCTGCTGGGTTAAGGGTGCATACAACTCTGATGCTATCTCAATAATCGCGCCATGACTCTCGTAGGCACTAGCCTTTTCTTTCCAATATTTTCCATTTGTGAATAATATTTTTGGTAGTAAGGTTTCGCTTCCTCTTGAAGTCCTTTCTCCCAAAGGACGTCGGCCAGATTCAACATGAGTACAGTGCGTTCAGGCGATATTTCTTCTACGTTTCGAAGCACGCAAAGAGCTAGATCAAGCTCGTTCGCTTCAGCTAATGCATAGCCAATGTCGTTATAGATCGAAATGTCGCGTTTAGCGGTTGGAGGTTTTCTAATTGTTTCCTTATTTTTTCTGTCAGAGGTATAGGATCTGATTGCTTCATAGTCGCGGTTTGCCAGTCTGGTAAGAATTATTTGGTGAATAAGCTTAGGGGAGTCAGTTTCCCCATCTTTCAGCTTTTGTTTGGCCAGTTCACTTGTTGGATAAAAGTAATACTGCCTTTCTCCATTTTCTGCGTCCCCCTCGTAGCCAGAGATAAGCCTTTCCAGCCTTTCCAGCCTTTCGATTGATCCAGAAACCTCCTTAAACACGTAGCTGATATATTGCGTTCCTTTTAATCCTAAACCACTGTGGTTCAGGTCATAAGAACAGGTAATAACTAACGCATTAGACCCGTCGGGTAACGCGAGCGAGTAGGAGCTACTAAGCGACGGTTCTCCTCCCTCCGGGTTGCATCGCACTGGAAGGACCATGCGCTGCCCACCTTCCTGAATCAACTCAGCTGTTAGGGCCTTTTCGTCGCCATCGCTAGCGGTGTTAGAAAAGTGTATGTCATGGCTTCCTAAGAAACTTGGTGATAGGGGCTTGATTAGCTCTTCGGCTACACAGGTATTAACGAGGAGGATCGAAACTATTAGTGGCTTAAGGAAGTTCATTTATATCTCAAAGAGTCCACGGAGCGATTCGAAAAGTTTGACACGTTCGGGTAGGCCGATAGTCCCACCGTTAACGATTGTGGAAACGTCCGCGACGTGAGCGGTAATATCACTCTCAGTCCTTGCGCTATAAGATTTCAGTATTTTTCCATTCAAATCGTTCATTTCCCACCAGACAAAGGCGGACTCAATTCCATATTCAAGGTTGCTGGTAACCAAGTCTGGATTGCTTACAAAATCCTGGTGGTCCTGTGCGTTTTTTTCATTATGTATGCGAGTATAGGCTATGTAGTTATTTTTGCCGGTAAGCTGAATAATCCCTCGGCCACGGTACTTGTATCCGTCGCGGCTTTCTTCATCACCATTACCATTTCGGCCAGCGTAAACATAGCTGCCTAGGTTTTCTGCGTTTCTTTCGTATTTGGCAGCTTCTGTCCATAGCTTTGGCCTTAGCCTAGGGGATATCTTGCAGTCGTCCTTGCTCGCGTCGTAACCACGTATGTTGTTCTTGCAGCCAAATACTTCCCGCATACGCTTGGCAGAATAGCTCAAGTTTTCTGATCTCACTATAAAGCCGCTTTCATGGCCGACTTGAGATAGAAAGTTGGCAATAAGTAGCGGCGTGTCTATCTTGTATGATATGGCGTATTTATTGAGGTGCGGAAGTACAGCTTCAGCGTAATTGTCAGTAATGCTAGGGCTCGCAGTTTTGAGCATTTTAAGAGTAATGAACTCTTTGCGTTTCGCTTTAAAGAGGACTGTTAACCACTGAGGCTGTACATGCCAAGCCTTACCATCCCCACCGATCCCGTGTTTTTCGGCTAGATCGCTCCACCAGCTCAGCTTCTCGATTCGCTGCTTTTCCGTTTGCCAAATCAGATTCGGTCTTCCAGGTTCTTCCTCCAGTAACGGATCCAGCTCATCCCATTTACTTTTTTCCCAGAACCATTCGCTTTCATGTCCGGTGATCAACTGTCCGAGCAATTGCGCCTGCCAAGGCTTGGTAAGGGCGGCACGGATTTCCCGGCTGCTCAATGTGCCGTCCTTGTCTGTGTCGACGATGTCATGCAACCGGGCCAGCGTCAGGATGGGGCCACCGTCTGCCTTGTTGATCTGGGCGCGGTAGTTTTGCTGTTCTTCCGTGCTCAGCAGGCGGCGGGCGTCGAGACTATAAGCAAGCTTCTCGACAGCAGTCCCGGTTTCCTCGACGCATTGGAAGCCTTCCCATTCCCAAGGGCTATGGCGGGTAGTGATCAGCTCCTGCTCGGCGAGCCAGCCATCGATGGGGTTGCCGTTTTCGTCGGCGAACAGGCCGTTCAGTCGCCACCATATGGTTGTGCTTGCTGGCGTACTGCCTTGTGCAGGAATGGTGACCTTAATCTTGTGCGAAGCCGGCAATCCATCCAGCAGCGTTTGCGGAATTATCAGGTCGACACCGACTTGCGAGCCTTCATAGCTGAGTTTGGGTGGATTCTCAGCACCTATGTCCTCTCGATGAGCGATCAGTTTGCTGGCGCCTTTGTAGACCTTGAGCAGGGTTTTCTGGCCGTCTGGCAAGCGGCTGGCCCAGGCGCGGCTGCGCGCGATGAACGCAGGTGCATCATCGCAGCTGAACAGTTCGACATGGACCATGTGCTGGGCGGCGCTGTCGTGGTTCTGGTACAGGCCTGGATGGCCGATCAGATCACCGGCCTTGATCGGCAGCCCGCTCTCGAGAACGACTACCTTGTCGTATTCCGTTGGTTCGCTGTGCGGTTTGAGCAAACTGGTGGATACATAGCCGGGCAGTTGCCCTTGATCGTCAGCAGCCAGCGCGGGCTGTGCCGTCCCGCTGATGATGCTGATCAGCTTGCTGAATTCGCCTTCCGTTTCGCCAATGGTGACTTCAGCACCCTTGCACAGCTCTGACAGTTTGGTGGTGTTCTTGCTCGGGCCTGCGCGAACGCTCAGGCCGTCTCTCTGCGTATTCACGGTATAGCGCTTGGCATCCCAGAAAGCGGGGCGCATCAGGTCCGGTTTCGCTTGGTAGCCCGCCCAGTCCAGCAGATGCATGTAGAGGCTGTAGAGGGTCAGGCTTGGAGGGTTTTGCCCATTGCTAAGGCTGCCGTCAGAGTTCTTCAGTGGCGGTGGCTGGAGGCTGTGCTTGACCAGCACGAACCCCGTGGAAAAGGGCGCTCGTTTCACGCGCGGGATCTCGTCAGTGAATTCGCTGACCGGGTAGCGCTCGTCGATGCGGTAGGCAATCACATCGCCATCGGCTATACAGCGCACGCTCGTCTGATCGAAAAATGCCGCCGTGCCATCGTCGAAATGTACGCCGCCGTGCCATAGGCCGTTCTCCCCAGTGGGGTAGTAGCCACCCTTGGCGTTAGCCATATGGGTCATGAGCTGCAGTGGATTGCTGTTCGGTTCCTTGCTAGGAAACGGGTATGCCCAGTTGATCGGCTTGTGTTCGGCCATCGATGCTTCCTTACTGTTCGAGCTGGCCTGACGGCCGCCCCTGTCCTTTTCTAGCCTGAGAAATTGAGAGAGCGCTTGCGTTTGCTGGTTACCTTGGCTCCCTCGCCCGGTGGTGCCTGTTCCAACAGGCTCCCCGCCTTATCCCTATCTGCCATTCCCGGCGGCACCGGCGGCTTGATCTTGATTCCTGCTCCCTTACCTGGCGCACCACCGGCGTTGATCTTGATCATCGGGCCGCTGACGGTGATGCCGCCGGGGTCGAGCTTGATAAAGCTGCCGCCTGCTTTCAGGGTCAGTTCGATGCCGGCTTCGATGACCATCTTCTGGCCGGCTTTTAGGTGAATCTCGCGGCCGGCTTTGGTCAGTTGGGCGGTGCCGAGCTTGATGTGCTGGGTCTGGCCGACGGTGAGGTGGTCATCAGGTTTGACTTCGACCTTGCGGTGGCCGACGACGGTCAGGTGTTCTTCGGCGCGGAACTCGCTGTAGCTGTTCTTCTCAACGGTGTCGTGGCGTTCATGGCCAACGCGGATCTTCTGGTCGTGCTCGATGTTTTCGTCCCAGTCGCGCTGGGCGTGGATATAGATTTGCTCGGCGCCCTTGCGGTCTTCGATGCGCAATTCGTTATAGCCGCCACCACTGGGCGAGCTAAGCGTCTTGAAGACGCTGCGGGTCTTGTTGGCTGGCAAGTCGTAAGGGACCTGATGCTCCTTGTGGTACAGGCAACCGGTAACAAGCGGCTGATCAGGGTCGCCTTCCAAAAAGGTGATCAGCACCTCCATCCCAACGCGTGGGATGGCTATGCCGCCGTAACGGTCGCCTGCCCAGCTTGAACTGACGCGTAGCCAGCAGCTTGTCTTGTCATCAGCTTGGCCGTGGCGATCCCAGAAGAACTGGACCTTCACGCGGCCGTATTCATCGCAATGGATCTCTTCGCCGGCCGGGCCTGTAACCACAGCGCTCTGGCTACCGAGCACCTTAGGCTTGGGGTGGTTCAGGGGAGGGCGGTGAGGGATATCCCAGGGCGTCGCGGTGAAGCGGTTGCGGTAGCCTTGGGTAAAATCCGTGCTTTCGCCTGATTGCGTAACCGACTCCTCCAGCACCTGAGGCTGTTTGCCTTCGTGAAGCACCTCGGTGAGCAGCCAGAGGTCATTCCATTCACGGCGCGGGTGATCTGAGATTTCCAGTAGATGCCCGCTGACCAGCCGTGGCTGGTCGCTTCGGCCTTCAGCCAGGCGGTAGTCGGCGCGGTGGCGTTCCAGGGATCGCTGAGATAGGTGCTTGCCGCGTGTGCGATTAGTGAAGCGGCCTGGGTAGTCATAATCTTCGAGGTCTGGCTCCGGCAATTTTTGCCCGTCTAGCGGTTGGCCCTTCTGCGGGGCCTCCATCACCAGGCGCGGCTGTTCGAAGTCGTAATCGCGGCGGCTGACGCGGTTGGTACGGGTCTCCAGGCGCACCGAGAAGCGTTTGATCACCGGCTCGTCGGCGACCAGCCCGCTGTCCTGCAGGTACGCGGTGGGCTGGCCGAGTTTCGGGAAGCTCGTCTGGTCATCACCGAACACCAGCACATGGCCCTGCTCGCTGTGCTCGAAGTGGTAGTGGATACCTTCTTCTTCACACAGACGCTGGACGAAATGCAGGTCGGTTTCGTCGTACTGAGTGCAGTAGTCACGCTCGGGATAGATCGCCGGGCCGAGCTGAAATCGATAGGCGTCCGCTTGTATGCCGTGACCTTCGAGCACCTGAGCGATGATTTGCGGGACGGTCAGGTGTTGAAAGATGCGCTGATCGGTGCGGTGCGCGAGGTAGGCCAGTTGCGGAACGAGGGTCACCTGGTAGCGGGTCAAGCGTTTGCCGGACTCGCCCTGGGCGACGCGATAGATCACCCCATTGATACCGTTGCTTGCCGGCGAGAGTGCTAGGAAGGCTGGCTGGTGCAGCAGGCTTTGCAGATCCAGATCGGCGTGCTCGCTGACAAGCTCCAAGTCGAAGCGGTAGGGCTGGCTGATGGCCTCGCGACCGTTGAAGGCGAGTACCTGCAGGTCGTGATCGATGCCTTCGATGGTGAGGCTGAAATGGGTTTCATTGGCCGCGTTGAACATGGCGCTTCCTTGTTTCCTTGTCATCCATGGGCGCGCCCGAACCAGCGCTGCAGGCGGCTTGGTGCGGGGCGGCGGAATATATCCAACAGTTGGGTCAGGCTCGCTGTGCGCTGATCAGCATCAAACGCCAGCGCTGCCTGCAATGTGAGCCAGCCATGAGTCAAGTGAGGTGGGCGTCGTAATTCCTTGTCGAGGGCCAGCGCTTTTGCCTGCTTTGCACTTAGCCGCCGGAACGGGTGGCTGCCGCTGGCCATTTCATAAAGCAGGCAACCGAGTGCGTACATATCGCTGGCTGCTGATGGCTGGCCGCCGTCCAGAAGCTCAGGGGCTGCATAGCGCGTGGTCCAGGCCTTGAATCGGTTGCGGGACAGGTGAGGCAGGTTCTTCAGCACGCCTTCGAGCGGCCGGCCAAGCCCGTAGTCGAACAAGCGCAGACCATCCTCCGCCAGTATTACGTTGCTTGGTTTGATGTCACCGTGAATGACGCCGCGGCTGTGGGAGTAAGCCAAGGCTTCGATCAGCGGCACGGCGATTTCGCGTAACTCGTCCCAGGTGAGGCCTTCGGGACGTTCGCTGAGCAACTGGTCGAGCGTGGGTCCCTTGAGCAGTTCGAGTGTAATGAAGGCGCGCTGGCTGAGGGCGTCCACGTCAAAACCGAACAATCGCACAACGTGGCGATGACTCAAGCGTGCGGTCAACGCGAACTCGGTATAAAGCAGCGCATGTGCGTCGGGGTACTCGGTGAACTCGTCGCTCAGGGTTTTGACGGCGATGTAGGGTTCCGGGTCGCCAAACTGCTCACGTAGAAGGTCCCGCGCGCGGTAGACGGCGCCCATGCCGCCGACGCCGAGCAGCCGTTCGATCAGGTAGCGTCCTGCCAAGACTTCAGGCAAGTCGCTAGCGGCGGTGGCTGCGGCCGATGTGGCCAGACTCGCTGGTGTGGTGGCCGAGGCAGCGAAAGCGAAGTAGGTGAGGTCTGATGCCGGCTCTGCACGCAGGGGCTCGTTCATAGGCGGATCACCACAGCGCTCAGGTTGTCTCGACACGGACCGTCCATGGCCTCGTCAAACAGCCGCTGCAGGGCCAGGCTCGTTGACGGTGCGTTGAGCGCTGCTCCCAGACTGTCCGGAGACAGGCTTTGGTAGAGCCCGTCGCTGCACAGCAGCAAGGTATCGCCTGGATACACATCGAACTCGAGGATATCCAGCGTCAGTTGTTCGCTGGCGCCGATGGCGCGGGTAAGGGCATGCGCTGCAGGGTGGCGCGCGGCTTCCTGCGGGCTCAGGCTCTGCTCATCGATCAGCTGTTGCAGCAGCGAGTGGTCGCGTGAGAGCTGATAGAGCCGCCCGCGGCGCCAGAGGTAGCAGCGGCTGTCGCCAGCCCAGACGCAGGCGGCGCGATCGGCTTCCATCAGCAGCGCGACCACGGTGCTGCCAATCACGGGGTCGGGGCGGTCAGCCGTGACTGTCAGTTCCTGTCCCAGCCTGCGGTTAAGGTCATGCAGGCAGCGGCGCAAGCTGACCAGGCGCTCGGACATGTTGCCCTCAGGCAACACGGCGAGCTGCTCGACGATCAGACGGCTGGCCAGCGCGCCGTTGTGGTGGCCGCCCATTCCATCGGCGACAACCCAGAGGCCTTGCTCGGGACGGTCGAGAAGGGCATCTTCATTGCGCGCGCGAACTTTACCCGTATCGGTCCGCGCGGCGCTGCGCCAGCTGTAAGCCAGGCTTGCGGTGGCTGACATCACAGCGTTGCCGGAAGCTTGAAGTCACGCAGCCGGGCGATGTCGAACGGGTTCGGCGAGCGCTGGCTGTGCAACAGGTAGTTAGCGTTGCGCCCCCCCAGATTGGCCTTGAGCATGAGCACGTCGCGACCGCTGTGGTAGTCGACCTGCATCAGGTCCAGCAGACGGAACAGCGACCAGGGGCCGGTGTTCTTCTCGATGCCAACGCGGCGCCCGCCCAACTCTTCGACTACCAGGCTGGTGCGGCCGTCCTCTGCATCGGCTGGCCAGCTGAAGGCGGTCTGCATGATCGGACCGTGGCGGTATTCCATCTGTTGATTACCGAAGCGGAAGTCGGCGCGACCCAGGCTCGAATCCAACGAGTAGGGTTCGAGCTTGAAACGAATCTGCGGCTCGTTCGGGTTTTCTGCAAAGAAACTGCGGCGGATGGTTTGTGCGTTACTCATTTGCGACAGGAATTCGCGTGACAGGGGCAAGCCACGGCCGTCGACTCGACGAAGTTGATAGTGGCCAGCGCTTCCGCTGACGAAAGCCTTAAGGTAGCGATCAAAGAACCCGTCAGCGACGCCTTGCGTCTTGAAGAACTCCCTGAAGTCAGCGATGGCCACATCACTCTCGCTGTGGGCGCTGAACGGATAGCGCTGGCGCAGCGAACCCTTGTAGACCGCGTAGAGCTCGCTCTGGTAGCGCTGGTTGAGGTAGTGATAGGCATCGTTTAGAACGAGCGTCCAGCTGTCTTCGGCGAGGAGGCCGAGCCAGTTACCGATCGGTTGTGGCAAGCGCGCTGCGCTCGCGCGCAACTGGTTGATTGCATCACGTTGCCCGCCCATGCGGGCCTTGGCCAGTTCGAACGCCGCCTGATCAGGCGCGCTGGCGTGGGTCAGGCTAGCCAGTTGCAATTGAAGAGCGTCGAGGGCTTGCAGTGTTGGGACAAGCTCGGCGCTGGCGCCTGCGTTTTCATCGAGCAGCCGATGCAGCGGTTCGAAGCGGCGCTCGAGTGTTTTGCGCGCCGTATCAGGCAGGTTCTTTGCTAATGCTGCCTGTGTTTGCTCTGCAGCAGCCGAAGCCAGCTTGGCCGCCTTGCCGAGCTTGCCGTTGGCTTCCTTGAGGGCATCGGCCGCCTCCGTGGCATCGCCGGCGGCATCGGCTGCGCCGGCGAATCGGGTGTTATCGCGGACCTCGACGAGCAATTGCAGCAGCGGCGAATTGGCTGCGCTCAAGCCGCTGAGAAGTACCGAGCCCTGGCCAGCACCTGCGATGGGCTCGAGCGCCAGCTGAGCTACCGCTTCGCTCCAATAGTTGGCGTAGTCACGGAAGTAGAGCTGCTCCATCTCGACCATCAGCCGTCCAAGATCTTTCAGACTCAAGCTGTCGCCTTCGCCGAGCACCCAGTTGTCGCGGAGGATCTCGCGTACCAACTCGCTGCCTTGGGCGAGATAAAAATTCTGATAACCATGCTGGGTATAAAAGCCAGGAATCGTGTAGTCGCTGCCGCTGAACAATGCGCCCTGCGGGCCGAGACGCTGACTGAACCGGTAGTCGGGCAAGCTGCGAGCCTGGTCGCGCAACATGCGATAGACGACGTTGGCTAGCGACTCGCTGCGCAGCACCTGACGTGCCTCGGTAACGAGCTGGTCGTTAAGCGCATAAGGAGCGAATCCGTCATTGAGTAGCCGCTCAAAATGGGTGTTGAGACCGTTCTGCGCGACGGCGTTTCCGGCGTAGCGCAGCGACCAGTCGGCGGCGAGCCAGTCCTTGAGGAAGTCGTCGTCGCGGCGTTCTTCCAGGTTGAGCATCAGGTAGGCGCGCAGGCTGCCAAGCAGGCGCTCTCGATCAGTGAGATTGGCGCGGATTTGGGCTTCGAGCTGACGCGCAACGCGAGGCAGCAGTAGGGTTTGCAACTCGCGGCGGTAGGCCTGATAGACGGTGGGATCGACCAGCGCGCCCTGGTAGAGCCCGCCGCGCTGAAGGTAGGACACCTTAGCCTTGTCTGGGAACACCTGGGCGGCCGCATAGCTGGTATCCAGCGCCTTGAGCGTACGCAATGCATCATCTTGGGGAGCGATTTCCTGGCGCTCGCGACCCAGCTGGTCAGCGAGGTTGCGCAGCTGCTCGAGTCGTTCGTGATTGCCAGAGAAACCGTTTGCCCAGAGCGCACCAAACAGTGCCAGGCAGGCGAAGCTCGCGGCATACAGGGCGCGCTGACCCCAGTCGATGCGGCGTACTTCCTTCTGATCCAAGCCGGCCAGGTCCGCCTCGGGGAAAATTACGCGGCTTAGCAGGTGATTAATGAAGCGCGCCCGACCGCTACGGAACGTCGGCAATGTACTGCTCGACAAACCGAGGTTGCGTCCGATGCCGCTGGTGAGCGGGTCGAGTTCACCTTGCAGCTGCGGTGCGCTGGTTAAGTAGAACCCGCGCAGTTGGCTGGCACGCTGGTAGCGGTTGCCGGAAAACGCCAGCTCGACGAAGAGGCACAGCCGCTCGCCGATCTGGCCGAGCTGATGCGGAAAATCGAGAATGCGCCCCCGGCGCTGGGTGTCGCGCTCCTGGTGCATGCGCAGGATGACCTGGCTGTTGAGTCGGCGCAGCAGTTCCTCGAACTCGCCCCGGGCTGCATTGACGTCGGTGCCGTCCTGCTCCTTGCGGAAGCTGGCCCCCAGCACCTGATCGCTTTCTTCGCGCGAGAGTTGATCGAAGAA
>Ga0208045_1000175_pt1 | contig 31205 bp, 20 predicted proteins | sample PL_2010_200m_FD_184160 | JGI IMG/M metagenome (GOLD analysis project Ga0208045, IMG submission 184160) | Freshwater microbial communities from Powell Lake, British Columbia, Canada to study Microbial Dark Matter (Phase II) - PL_2010_200m... | ecosystem: Environmental > Aquatic > Freshwater >...
TTTTATAAGAGACTCTCTATCAACCATTTCATGTCCCCAGAAGGGATTAACTGTCAGACAGTCAAGCGCTGATAATTAATAATGGAACCGGATGAAAAAAGTATTCAAAGTAATCTTAGAAAATCCGGAAATTTCATTGGATGTCTGGGATGGCATGGAATTTATTATTCGAGCCACCTGTATTGTTGATTTTTATGGAAAAGACAACGAACCCCTTTTAGACATTGAAATCTCTGATAAAAGTATTCATATTCGGATCGAGCGCACATTACTGAAACAATGGGGATTCCGGGAATGGAACTTTAACCACATATCGTATTACAAACCGTTACTAAAAGCGTTGTTTCCGTATATCAGGGAGGAGATAAAAGGTTATTGTTTAAAAGGGTATCTTCCCGATATAATTAGCGTTCACTTTTCTACAAATGGATTGCCATCATCCTTTCCTCCTGACGATACTGCTCTTCCGGATCTTGCCGGAGCAATAGTGAAAACCACCTACAAATATTAAATAGAGAGGTGATGTTACTAAAAACAGAGATCATTGGACTTTTCATCCTTATTCTGCTGGGCGGTTGCATCAGGAATGAAATTCTTCCGGAGAATGGATCCAGTACCGGTTGGATAGTAGGGAATCCATACAATGAGTATGGCACTATCTATTATACGGTCAACGAGGGATTCTATTGGCAGCGGGAGGGATTTCCTACGAACATCCCGGATGTGCCGTTGAATGATGTTAGCTCAGCGAATGTAAGGGAGGCATGGGTGTGCGGGCCGCCGGTGGAAGGATACGGTCTGGTCCTTTATACTGATGACGGAGGATGTAATTGGGTCAGAAAGGGGAATAAGAGTCAACTCCGCAATATTACGTTCCTGAAAATTTATGCAAAAAAGACACAGTACGTCTGGACAATTGGTACCAACGGTTGGGTGAGCTTTTCTTCCGATAAAGGAGGCACCTGGACAAAATCTGTTCCCGATTCACTTGGGTCTTATATCTTTCAAAATATGACCTGCTCTGATTCAGGAAGTATATGGGTGGTCGGGTACGATTCGACACAGATCCAACCACAGAATATGCTTTTATTTAGTAATGACAACGGTTCAACCTGGACTATTCAGCATCCCGAAATTCCTGTCAATACCAGCATTACAAGGCTTTTCTCCATTAATGACACCACTGTTTGGCTTTCTGCCGGCAATACGCTTTATGGTTCGGTTGACTGTGGGATAACCTGGAACAAGAAAACGGAAATTGCAGATGGAATCATTACCGGTATTTCGGCAAGCAACGAAAAAGAGGTCTGGCTTATAACCAATACAGGGCATATCCTCCATACTGAGAACGGAGGAGGGACATGGAGGATAAGCAATCCGTTTGGACTTGAAAACGCATTGACTTCCATTACTATGAGTGGAACAAATCGCATTTGGATAACTGGAACATCAACAAAACTGGGTTCCGAAGGGATTATTCTGTATTCCAGAAACGGAGGAACAACCTGGTTCCTGCAGGATTATCCGGGAGTTTGCGGACTCAACAGTATCTCATTCGCCTTCGGGAACAGATAGACGAGTACGATGAGAAAAGAGGAACTCCAAAATAACATCCTGACTGTCCATATCCATAACGGGAACAGTGCCATAACGGATCCGTTAATTCTTGCTGAGGTACGGGAGTTCAACCGGTTGCATATAAAATCAGGAGAATTGATCGAGAATGTCCTGATCGAGAGTCTCTCGGGAGAGACAATCTCCCGGTTTAACATCCAAAACATGAGTACGGTTCTTGATTTATCCACAACCACGCAGCATTGCTGTCTGATCCGGATCGTTTTTACCAGGAAAGCAAAAGTGCCATATAGCATCCTGCTTCTTTAACAGGTGTGATCAATCACAAAAATCTTTGCAGGAATATGAAATATAATATAGAAATACTCGAAGTCAACAAAAGATTACAAGCACTTCTTAATGCGTGAATGGATCCGGTTGTATCAGCCGTCATATTTTATCATGAATCCTGTGAATCAACCATTTAGACAATAACTATGCGTTGTGTCCACATTCATCTTGCCTTGAAGAACAAAGCTATCGCTTCCCGGTTCCAGGTTATGCAACAAGCCTATAAGTATGGGATCAGGGGATCGGTTCAACGAAAAAACACTGAAACCTTTTTCATCATTGCTGAAGGAGAGTGTTCTGCTCTTGAAAAGTTCATCCACTGGTGTGAAACATTTCAGCTAAATTATCCTGACTGTGTTAGCATGGAGGAAAAGGAGATCAGGCATTACAAAACATTCGATATCATCCGGGACCGGGATGAAGAAACGGAAAGAAAGGCGGAATGACTGAATTGGTGAATTCTCGAAAACATCAATAGCAAGGCCGTAGGAGAGAGCATTCCAATAAAATCATCAACCTGGTGATCCTGAAATACAAACCATTGTCCACTGCGTTAAAAAATTTATCCCTTACAAAATATCTTTGAGGAAAAGATCAGGGTCTAATGCATCATCATCATATTTATTCTTCTTATAAAATGGTATTGATAAATCGTAAATCGAAAATCACCTCGACCCTCGACCTTCGACCTTCGACCCTTGACCCTTACCTCCATCCTCCTCCCAGAGCAAGGTACAGGTTCACGATGCCAAGGAGGTTGTTGGTTTGTGCCAGGGAGAGCTGGATCTGGGCTTCGTACAGGCTGCGCTGGGCGTTGATAACATCCAGGTAACTGGCGTAGCCGGCGTTAAAAAGCTGGTTGGAAAGGTCGAAAGCGCTCCCGGCAGCTTCAACCAGTCTGATATTCTCGATGATAACTTCCTGTTGTTTCTTCACAGTAAGAATTCCGTTTGAGACTTCACCGATTGCCGTATAGATCGTTTTCTGGTAGTTCAGGAGCATCTCCTGCTTATAGGCCTGGGCTTTTCTGAGATTGGATTTCAATTTCCCCCAGGAGAAGATCGGTGCCACCAGGTTTCCGACAGCGGATCCGATCAATCCGGCGCCAAGGTTGGAATAACCCAGGTTGGCGTTAATACTCAGGGAAGGGAGCATGTAGGCACGTGCAACACCGATTTGTGCATTGGCAGAGATCAACGTTTGCTCGGTCTGGATGATATCGGGCCGGCGGGTAATCAACTGCGAAGGGATTCCCGCTTCCGGAATCAGGGAAGTATTGATCTGGTTGATGATGGAGTCGCCTGTTTGTACCTCTCCGGGAACTTGCCCCACAAGCAGCCGAAGGGCGTTTTCTTGTATGCCGATAGCTTTTTCCAGTGCCGGGATCTGGGTCCTCAGACTCGCCAGCTCGGCTTCAGCCTGGGCAACAACCAGTCCGGAAACAGTACCTGCCAGCAGCTTCAGTTTTACAAGTTCAAACGCCGCTTCACGGATGGTCACATTATATCGTGTGATCTGCAGCTGATCCTGGTACTCCACCAGGTTGAAATACCCTGATGCAATGTTCGCGATCAGGGTGATGTAGACGGATTGCCTGTAGGCCTCCTGAGCCAGAAGATCAGCGCGGGCGGATTCCTTTGCACGGCGTAGTTTTCCCCAGATATCCAGCTCCCAGGAAAGGTTTGCGGTACCGTAAAAATCATGGCACTCGATGGTCCCCGAAGGAGGAGTCTGCTGGTTTTGGTAAGCTGCAGTGCCGCTGACACCAAGGGATGGCCAGATATCGGCCCGGGCGTTCTTAAAAGCGGCCTGTGCCTGATTGACCCGTTCAATGGCCATCAGCAGGTCAAAATTAAACGCCAGCCCCTGAAAAATCAATTGCTGCAAGATAGTATCCCGGAAAACGTATGTCCAGGTAGTGTCAGCAAAAGAGACTGAATCACTCGTACCGGAAAACCTGTATTGATCCCCGGCAGGAAAATCGGGACGCTTATAGTTCGGGCCCACCTTACAGCCGGAAATGAAAAGGATCAGGAAAGCCAGCGCCAATACTGCAAAAGAATATCTTTTAATTGCCATGAATTGCAAATTTATTGCACATTTATTGCCATGAATTGCACATTTATTTCTCACGTCTCACGTCTTACGTCTCACGTCTCACGTCTTACGTCCTTCGTACCTCGTCCCTTCCCTTCCCTTTGACCCAATTCTCTATTTTCTGGAAGATCACATAGAGGGCCGGGACCACCATCACTCCGCAGATGGTAGCGAGGAGCATGCCCCCAAAAACCGATGTCCCCAGGGCATGCCGGCTGGCAGCCCCGGCACCACCGGCCAGCACCAGCGGAACGACTCCCAGGATAAAGGCAAAAGAGGTCATCAGGATCGGCCGGAACCGAAGCTTTGCCGCAGCAAGGGAAGCCTCTCTGATATCCATGCCCTCCTCGTGCTTCTGCCTGGCAAATTCCACGATCAGAATAGCGTTCTTGGCTACCAATCCGATCAGCATGATCAGGCCGATCTGAGCGTAGATGTTGTCCTGCAATCCCCGTATAAACTGAAACCCGAAAGCTCCCAGGATTCCAAAGGGAAGGGCGAGCAGGATGGGTATTGGCAGGAACCAGCTTTCGTATTTGGCTGCGAGCAACAGGAATACAAATACAAAACAGAGGGCAAAGATAAAGGGAGCCTGTCCGGCAGAGATGAGCTCCTGGCGCGTGAGTCCTGAGTAGGCATAGCCGAATCCATAGGGGAGGGTTTTTGCAGCGACCTCCTTCACCGCTTCGATGCCTTGTCCCGATGAGTAGCCTGGTGCAGTCGCGATGGTGAAGCTGGAAGAGCTGTACAGGTCAAAGCGCCTGACCACATCCGGGCCTTCCACAGGCTTCAGAGTCACCAGCGTTCCCAGGGGAACCATCTCTCCACTGATTGATCGTACATACACTCTGTTGATATCTTCCGGATTATCACGGTAGATGGCATCAGCCTGGATGATGACCCGGTAAGATTTTCCGAACTGATTGAAATCGTTCACGTAATAGCTGCCGAAAAGAGCCTGCAGCGACCCGTAAATCTGACTTATAGGAATGCCCATGGTTTTTGCCTTGTCTTTATTGACAGTGAGATAATACTGTGGGATATCAACCCTGAAACTGGTAAAGACATTGGCAAATGTTTTATTCTGTGAAGCTTCGCTGGCAAATGCAGCGGTGACCTCAGCAAGTTTATCAAGCCCGGCGCCCACTTTGTCCTCCAGTTGCAATTCCAGTCCTCCGGTAGTTCCAAGGCCGGATATTGCAGGGGCATTGAATGCCATACAGATCCCGTCCGGGATCAGACTCAACCGTTGCTGGACCTTTGCAATGATCGATTCGACGTGAAGCTCTTTTTTCGACCTGTCTTTCCATGGGGTGAGTTTGGCGAACACAGTCCCGCTTGTTGAACTTACCGATGCATCAAGGATGCTGTAACCGGGAACGGTAGCATACGACTGGATCCCTTCCGTGGAGGCAAGGATAGTTTCCACTTTCTTCATCACCTTATCGGTTCGTTCGAGTGATCCACCTTTTGGTGTCATTGCATTGACAAAGAAATATCCCTGGTCTTCAGCCGGAAGAAATCCGGAAGGGATGAACTTCATGACAACCAGCATCAGCACAACAACAATTCCCAGGAATAAAAGAGGACGTGAGAAATGATGAAGGAAGTTGTTTACAATTCCCAGGTATTTACGGGTGGTTGTATCAAAACCCTTATCAAATCCGGTAAAGAATTTCCCCAGTAATCCTCTCCTCTTTTGTTTTGGTTTTAAAAGCAGGACACACATCGCCGGACTCAGCGTAACAGCCAGCAGGGCAGAGATCAGAATGGAGGAGGTGAGGGTAAGTGCAAACTGTTTATACATCTGGCCTGTGGTTCCTCCCAGGAAAGTAACCGGGATAAACACGGCAGATAAGACCAGGGTAATGGTGAAGATCGCCCCGGTGATCTCGTGCATCGTGGCTTTGGTAGCTTCGAGCGGGGTCATGCCGTGCTCATCGATCTTCTCCTGAACTGCTTCCAGGACCACGATTGCATCATCCACCACAATTCCGATTGCCAGTACAAGGCCAAAGAGGGTTAACATATTGATGGAAAAACCAAAAAGCTGGAACGCAGCCAGCGCTCCGATCAGGGAAACGGGAACTGTGACAGCCGGGATCAGGGTGGCACGCCAGTCCTGAAGAAAGATAAATACCACGATAAACACCAGGATGAAGGCTTCAAGCAGGGTTTTTAAAACCTCCTCCACAGAAGCGTCCACGAATTCAACGGTGTCCAGTGCTACCTGATAGGACATCCCGGGAGGAAACTGTGCCGCCAGCTCCTGCATGGTAGCGTCGCTCTCCTTCCTGACCTGGACTGCATTGGAACCCGGCGATTGATAGACGGCAATAAACGGGGATGTTTTCCTGTTGAACCGGGAAGTGACGTCATAGCTTTTCAGGCCCAGTTCCACACGTGCTATTTCCTTCATCCTGACCATGGAGCCGTCGGGCTTGGATTTGACGATGATATTTTCAAACTCTTCAACTGTCTGAAGCCTCCCTTCCGCGCGGATCGTATAGGTCAGTTCCTGACCCGTGGCAGCCGGATTTTTTCCAATCCCTCCAGCAGCAGCTTCCAGGTTCTGGTCCCGGATTGCGTTTTGAACATCGTCGGTCGTGATCCCAAATCCAGCCATACGTTGAGGATTCAGCCAGATGCGCATGGAGTAGTCATCACCACCAAGCAACGAAACATCGCCGACGCCGTTCAACCGCTTTAATACACTGACGATGTTGATTTGGGCATAATTGCTGAGAAATTTGTATCCGTAGGAGGTGTCTTCCGAAACCAGGGCATAAAGCATCAGGATGCTGGGATTCCTTTTCATGACGATCACACCCCCCTGAACCACCTCCTGGGGAAGAACATTAAAAGCGCGCTGCGCCCGGTTCTGGGTATTGACCGTTGCCATATCAGGATCTGTCCCTACTTCGAAATAGACCGTGATGGTGCACGATCCGTCATTGGCACACTGAGAGGTCATGTACATCATGTTGTCAACCCCATTGATCTGCTCCTCGAGCGGGATCGCAACGGTTTTCTGAACGGTCTCTGCATTGGCTCCGGGGTAGTAAGCAGATACTGAAACCGTTGGAGGAACCACATTAGGATACTGTGCGATCGGGAGATTCATCATGCTGAGAATTCCAACCAGTGTGATCAGGATGGTGATGACGAACGAAAGTACCGGACGTTGTATAAAGGTTTGAAGCATAGAGGCTTGCGATTTACGATTGATTATTCACGAAATCATTCATTTTCATTGGTGTTCATGAATGCTTCGCAGTTCGATTTACGATTTACGATTTTTCTTTCTTTCCTGCTTTCCTGCTTTCCTGCATTTCTGCTTTCCTGCATTTCTGCATTTTGAATTATTCTCCTGGCGCAGGTACAGTCAATGTATCCTTTACTTCCACCGGGGTCACCGGCATGCCTTCCCTGATCTTCTGGTATCCTTCCAGCAGGATGCGGGCACCGGGATCCAACCCTTTAGAAACAACCACCGTGTTCCCGATGTACTGCCCGAGGATGACCGGAACCCGGGTCACTTTATTGGCTGTATCCAGGATGAAAACAAAGTACTTGTCCTGGATCTGCTGGATGGTGCTTTGCGGGATTACCACGGCATCCTCTTTTTCGTTCAGGATCAGTTTTACCCTGGCGAACGTTCCCGGCTTGATGATCCCCTTCGGATTGGAGAATACAGCCCGCATCGCAATTGCTCCCGTAGCAGGATCGATGGTTCTTCCTATAAAATCTACTTCTCCTGCGAGTGAATACTCTTTATTATCGGATAGCGTCAGATAGACCTTGATGGGAGCCTCCCCCCGCTTTTCGATTACCTGTTCGTTTTCCGCTATCCATCGGACGATCCGGAGGTAGTCAGTTTCATTCATCTGGAAATTGATATAGATCGGATCAACCGCTGAGACCGTTGCGAGCAGGGTGCTCTCCCCCCGTCCGACCAGGTTACCGGGACGCACATCAACCGCTCCGATATACCCGGTAATCGGACTGATGATGGTGGTGTAGGAGAGATTGAGATTGGACTGCCGGAGGTCGGCTTTGGCACTTTCGACGGCTGCCTTTGCCTGTTTCTCCTGCGTTACGGCGACATCGAAGTCATTCTGGCTGATGGCGCTGGTAGCAACAAGAGGTCTCAACCTCTCCACGTTGAGTTTTGAATACTCCCAGGCAGCCTCCTTGTTGGCAAGATCGGCCTGCGAAAAATTGACATTATTGATGTACTGGTCTTTTTCAATCGTAAAGAGGACCTGCCCTTTCCGAACAATTGAACCCTCCTGGAAAGACCAGTTTTCCAGGTATCCTTCCACACGCGCACGGATTTCAACAGTCGGAATTCCTTCAGCCTGTCCCACCATTTCCAGGTAAACCGGGACACTGGTTCCTGTAACGGTCATGACGCTGAAGGAAGGGGGTTGCTGGATGTTCTTGTTGTCCTGTTTACAGCCGGAAAGTCCAACCATCAGAACTCCTGATGATGCCATGAAGAGTAAGGAGAATACTGCTTTGTAATTCATATGACAGGGAAATTATTTAGGCCAAAAGTAAAAAAATATCTGATGAATAATGGTTATTTTTGCTCGCTCACCGGATTTCTTCGTTTTTCAGGATTGGTTTCAGAATGGATTTCAAAACAACTTTTTTATTGTTATTTGTCTGGTTTCCGCTGATTGTGTCGGCCCAGGATACGGTGTGTAGTGAACGGGTATTGCAGCATGCTTCCATACTATTTCAAGAATCTGAATCCGCCACACAGGCCAACAGCAATGCCATTCTTATGCAATTAGCTGCGGCCATGGATAAGAGCCCCTTCCAGGTACGGATCCGTATTTCGTTTGAGCAGATACTCGAGGTTCATAGTTCTGCCATGAAGAACCCGGATGTATTAATTCGGATAACTGATGTTGACCCGTTTCAGGCTCCTCTCTACCGGAGCTTCTCTATGAGGGAAGTACTCACACCCGATCTGGTAAACTGCCACCTGAACCTGATTGATCTGCCCGACAGTAATATCCTGAGGCAATTCTTGCTGACCAACCTGGAGATCGGCCAGCTTGCTTACGGATATACAAGCCACGAAATACCCATTGTACAACCGGGGAAACTCTCAGTTACCCTGAGTGATGTCACATTTCACTTCAGCGACAGGGCCCTGGAAAAATTTCATGAGCGGATCAGGTTGATCCATGACTACTATGCTGCCACTTCGTTGACTGATTCCCTGTTACGCCTGACTGACCAATGGGATCCGGTATCGACAAAAGACCTCCCTGCGAAGTACATCCGGCTGATGGAGATCAACCGGGTGGTCCGGTTAATCGGGAACCACCGCTTCGGGGAGCAGCTATCGCTCGGGGAAAACGATCCGGAACACCTTTCGGAGAAGTTTCTGAAGCTGGATAAATTCTCTCGCAGCGCAACGATGACAGTTGAAGAGCAACTTGCGGATCCCTCACCGCTGGAGTGGACCGGATCGTTGAAGGAACTTTCCGAAACTTATGTCTTACATCTTATAGCCTATATCCGCAAGTCCATGCTACTGAACAGAGAGCGGGGAGGGATCTACCGCGAGTACCTTGATACCTGGTTTCAGATCCATGGATTTGATCAGGAGGCGAAAATCTTTTCGAGTCTGGTTCAGAAAATGTATCCGGCCGAGGATCCGGCTGCAGCGATCTCCCGGATATCCCGATCGGTGTGTGATGCCTCGTTCCGTTCAGCCCTCCGGCTCATCAGCGAATCCGATTATGCTGCTGCGATCCTGCTCCTGCAGGTCACCGGCTCTTTCCGGGACCATAACCCCTCCGGGAAGGAATTGCCGGATCCCGGACCCATGCTGGTAGAAGCAGTCAAAGGGATCTATGCCTCTTACCTGGGTATTGCGGAGAGCTGTATTGAGCAGCAGAAATGGCAGATGGCCGATACGTATATCCGCCGGGCGGAAGAGTACCTGACAGAGTTTGAGGGGGTGATCCCGGCCGACACCATGTTTCAGCGGGTATCCGGTAAGCTGTTTAACCGCCGGCTGGAAGGATGTGACGGCATTCTTGCTGAGAAGCGGTTCCAGGATGCATATGATTGTTACCAGTACTTTATGGAGAGCTATCCTCCTACCATGGTCGCCTATGTGGAGGAGCATCTGGCATCGCGGAAGCAGCTGGCGGTCAAGGGTCTGTTTCTGGAGGAGCGGAGCCGCATTTTGGAGCTGATGCGACAACGGGAACCCGACAGTGCTCTGGTACTTTATGATCAAGCCTGCAGGTATTCGGATATGATCCGGTCGGATCAGGAGGTCACATCGGCCAGGGCAGATCTGGATAGCCGGATGTTGCCGGTCCGGTACAGTCAGCTGGCCGACCGGGGGAAATACCTCTATCTTACCTACAACCACGAAGAGGCATTCCAAACCTTCAACCGGTTAAAGGATGTGGGTGAGATACTGGGGATCCCGTTGGACACGGTCATCGGGAACATGTACATGGAGTGTTACAAACACCATATGCTTAATGAGATCTCCATGGCTACGGGGATGATCTGGAAGGATGAATTCGACCAGGCGAGAGAATATGCCCGTGAAGTGGAGAGTGTGATGGATCTATATAACCTCGAGACCGATCCGGATCTTCAGGCGGCTCTCCGGAATTACCGGCAGAAGATCGATCTGAAGGTTTGCCTGAACCTGAAGGAGGAATCAGAGATGCTGTCGATCCGGGCACGGAGGAACATCGAACTGAAGCAGTTTGATCTGGCCGTCAAACAGCTGGGTGAAGCCAGGCAACTGGTAAGGCAGCATCCCGAATGCGGGATTGATCTCCTTGCCATTGAAGAGACAATCAGAAGATACCTCTCGGCAGCATTTTACCAGGAAAAACAGCAGGAGGCCCGGCACCAGGTAGCTCTGGGGAATTACCCGGAAGCGTTGCAGCTGGTCAGCGATAATGAGCGGTTCTATCGCCATAAAGGACTTGAGCAGTTTGGTGTTCCCTTTAGTTCTCCGCTTGATTTTGTAGTTGAATCCTCCCGTGTTCCCCTTTTCCTGGAGGCTATCCGGTTTTTTCTGCAGGGGAACGATATCTCAGCTGCATGGAACTGCCTGACCTGGCTGCGGAGTGAGAATGTGGAGGCAAAGGATGTCAGGGAGTATCAGGAGAGCATAGGCAGCGTGATGGCGTCGAGGGATTTTACCCAATTCCCCGGAGGAAATCCCGATGAACGAGTCAGAATCTTTACCGGTGGCAACCGCTGGTTTGCTAAATTTGCATCGGCTTATACCGATCGATGGAGCCAGTTACAAACGGAAAAATCCCTCAAAACACCGTGAAACCATGAACCGAAACCTTCTGTTGATAAGCAACTCAACCAATGCCGGAGAGGATTACCTGGCATGGCCGGGACCCCATCTCCGGTCATTTTATCATGGATACGGTGTGAAAGATATACTTTTCGTTCCGTATGCCGGGGTAAACCTCGCTCCCCAGAGCGTGGAAAAATCGTTCGATGTTTATGAAAAGAGGGTGGCGGCGGTGTTCGGCGAACTCGGACTCGGACTCCATTCCATTCACCGGGAAGCCGACCCTGTTGCAGCGGTCCGAAATGCCGAAGCCATCGCAGTAGGAGGTGGAAACACCTTCCACCTGGTAAAAATGATGCACGAAACAGGGAGTATGCAGGCCATCAGGGACCGGGTTTTGCAGGGCATCCCCTATGCCGGCTGGAGTGCCGGATCCAATGTAGCCTGTCCCACTATGAAGACCACCAACGACATGCCCATCAGCGAACCACCCTCCTTCAGCTGCCTGAACCTGATCCCCTTCCAGATCAATCCGCATTACCTGGACGCCAATCCGGCCGGACATGCCGGAGAGACACGTGAACAGCGGATCCTGGAATTCCTGACGGTCAACCGCGACATGTATGTAGCAGGGTTGCGTGAAGGGTGTCTGCTGAAGGTGACCGGTGATAAAATGGAACTGGTCGGGAGCCGCCCGCTGCGGATATTCAAATATGGCGAAGAGACCCGGGAACTGCATGCCGGGGAGGATCTGGGGTTTCTGTTGAATCCCTAAAAAAATCTGAAAATCGGAGATCAGTACTTGATGATCTTCTCCACTATAGGCTTCTTCCCCGGTGCTTCAAACCGGATGAAATAGATACCCGGTGAGAGCCGGCTGATATCGAGTGTACTGATCCCGGTCCCGGTCCCGGCCCGGTGCTTATACAGGACGGTACGTCCCCCCGGCTCCACGATGGTGACATCCAACTCTTTTTCCTGTGATTCGATGGTGATCCTTCCCGATGTCGGATTTGGATAAAACAACACGGCCGGGGGTTCGGGCAGGTTGCCGGATCCCGGATCCCGGATCCCTGTAAAAGGCGGTTTTACAAACTTTTTTGTAGTGTACAGCCGGTATTCACCCGGTTGAAGCTGCAGGGGGTCAGCGGGATCGGATACCGAGAGGGAATCCCCGGTCCAGTATTCATACCAGATTCCCGGTTTTGTAAAATTTGGAATGATCCCGTTTTCCTCTACATCAAAATTTCCCAGAACCACCACATCCATGTCCGCATGCCGGAGGATGACGGATTTCATGGAGGCAGCGACATGCAGCGTAAAATCATCTGTGACAAAAGCAGGCTCCTCCTTTTTCAGGGCAATCAGGGAAGAAAAGACATTGTACAGATACCGTCTTCTCCATTCGGTGTAATAATCCCATCGGATGGGTTTGGGCGCCAGACGGGATTCGGCCGTACCGGTGGGGTAATTGATCGAGAAATCATACCCCAGCTCCCCGAACTCCCAGATCATTTTCGGCCCCGGAATGGTAAAGTAAAAATTGGCTGCCAGTTCCACCCGTTTGAGGGCTGTGAAGGTATCTTTGACATTGTATGGCGGAAGGGTGGCATTGCCGTAAGAGATGTTCTTGAACATCATCCGTTCTTCATCGTGACTCTCCATATAGGCGACCAAATGCGGTGAGGCCCATCCGCGTGCCTGGTAAGAAGCCCAGGAGAAGTCGGATTTACCGCTCTGGTTCCAGCCCATGGCACCCTCAGCGTAAGGCCCGGTCATGTTTCCCCAGAGCATCATGCCTGAGGCAGCCAGCACCTTCTCCTCGCTGTTATCGGCGAAATGCTCGAGGATGTTGTATGCAAGGGGGTTCACCGACCGGATCACGGAGTCGTAATGGTTCAGGATTGCGATCCGGGAGGCATCGTACTGGCCCCAGAGTGAAACATTATTGGGGTAAGAATCCTTTTGGGTGAATCCTTTGGATAGGTCGAACCGGTAACCGTCCACATGATACTCCTCCAGCCAGTACCGGATCAGCCGGTCCATATACTGTCGCGTCTCCCCGCTTTCATGGTTGAAATCATAGCCTACATTGAAGGGGTGTTTTGGTATCTGGTTGAACCAGGGGTTGTTGGCAGCCGGTCGCTGGAATATCGGATCCCAGTATAACATGACCAGTGGGGACTGGCCGAACTGGTGGTTGCACACAATGTCGAGAATAACAGCAATTCCTTTTTCGTGAGCTGCATCAACCAGTTGTTTGAAGGTGTTTTTCGGGCCGTAATATTTATCAACTGCATAGGAGAAATCGGGATTATACCCCCACGAGCTGTTCCCTTCAAACTCCATGATCGGCATCAGTTCAATGGCATTCACTCCCAGCCGGGAGAGGTAGTCCAGGGTATCTGCCAGGGAGTTGAAGGTGTGGGCGGCCGTAAAGTCACGGAGCAACAGTTCATAAATCACCAGGTCGCTTACATCCGGTGGATCAAACGAAGCCGTATCCCATGGATAAGGTTTCTGACCTGTTTGCAGAATGGTCGCAATGCCGGTAGTCAGTCCGGTGGGGTAGGGGATCAGGTTGGGATAGGTAGCGGATGTGATATAGATATCGTTTGGATCGCTCACCTTATCGGCGTAAGGATCGCCCACCCGTAATGTACCGTCAACGAAATACTGGAACCGGTACTCCTGGAGTGGCGTCAGGTTGTTCAACCGGATCCAGTAACGGGTTCCATCCGGCGTCAGGTTCATGTAAAAAAGAGAGTCTGCTTTCCAGTTGGTAAAATCGCCGATGGCAAAGCAGTATGACTTCTCCGGGGCATACAGCGAGAGAATGGCTGTTTCCGGATCAACATAGTTGATTCCGTCGATGACTCCTGCCGGAAGCTCCGCTACGGGTGGAGGGGGGATCACCCGGTAAGAAAAGGAGTCGGCAACAGAGCCGGTATCGTTTTTTGCCACAATCCTGATCCACTCTTCGGTCCAGAACGAGCTGGTTGTAGCCGGAAGGGTATCGGAGATCACAGTACCGGCGACCGATTTCAGCAGGGTGTCATTTCTGTATAGGAGAAGGGAGTCGGCCAGGGGGCTTTTGGCCAGTACAGGGATGGAATCGCCGGGAAGCAGTAGCAGTTCTTTTTGATCAGGAAGGATGATATTCACGCTCAGCGTTGCCGGATAGACATCTGCGAAGATGTCACTCCCATCCTCATTCCGGCCGGACCGGGACCCGTCGGCGTTACGAAACACAAAGGCCAGCTGCTGGATCACTTCCCCTGCCGGAACCCCATAATATTCACGGATCGAAGGGATTATCCTGAGTTCCCAGAGATTATCTCCCAGGGGGATAAGCTGCGCTTTAAGTATGTTTTCATTCCAGGCAGCGACCACATACTTCCAGTCAGTGGGGCTGGTGCTGAGGTTCGTAATGACTCCTGTGTGCGCATAGAGGGGCGGAGGGACATCGGCCAGTCCGCCATTTCCCTGGGTAGCATCAAAGAATACAACGCAGGAATCAAGATCGGTCGGAAATTCAGGTTCGGTTACCACAACCTGTGCCGGAGAGAATCCGGCTGACAGGATCAGCAACAACAGAGCAGTAAATTGCAGGACAAGTTTGTTCATGGAATTTCAGATGGTTTCTCCAAAGGTAAAAAAAACTTCAGATTCGTTGACAGCAAGCAGTTTTATTCCTATTTTCGTACGGATATCCTGATTACTATGGAACGGTTGATACGTATAGTTCTTGCCGGAGTTTTTCTGGTATTGTCCTCCTGCAAGGATAGCAACCCGCAGGAGCCTGATCAGATCCAACCCGAGACGCCTTCCTGGAAAACTTTCAGCAAAGGGGTGGATCTATCCTATGTAAATGAGATTGAGGATTTTGGTGGAGTATATTCCGACTCGGGAGAGGTGCGGGATCCCTTCCGGATTTTTCATGATCATGGAGCCAACACGGTTCGGGTCCGTTTGTGGCATAATCCGCAATGGGTCGGGGAACTGACCGGCGGAGCGCTGTACAGTGACCTGGCGGATGTGGAGAAGACCATCACCCGGGCAAAAGCGCTGGGGATGGCGGTGAACCTGGATATACACTATTCCGACACCTGGGCCGATCCTTCCCATCAGGAAACTCCGGAAGCCTGGAACGGGCTGGCACTGGAAACCCTTTGCGATTCCGTTTATAATTACACCCTGGCTGTCCTGCAGCACCTGGCAATGAAAGGGCTTACACCAGAAATGGTGCAGATAGGGAATGAAACCAACAGCGGGATGCTTTATCCGGTTGGGAAGGTCGAAAACGATAACTGGATCCCTTTTGGTACGTTACTTAACGCCGGTATCAAGGCGGTCCGGGATTTCTCCGTCAACGCGAAGATAAAACCCCTGATCATCCTGCATGTGGCGCAATTTCAAAACTCCCGGTGGTGGATCGATCAGGTGATCCATGCAGGGAAGGTCACTGATTTCGATATCCTGGGGATCTCCCATTATGCAAAATGGTCAACTATTTCACAGCTCTCCCAGATCACCGCCATAACCAGAGAGATCAGGACCAGCTTTGGCAAACGGGTGATGGTAGTGGAAACAGCCTGCCCCTGGACCGGAGAGGATGCCGATCAGTACCCCAATATCTTCGGACCTTCCGACAGTATAGCCGGGTATCCGTTAACCCCTGAAGGACAGATGAACTACCTGAACGCATTGACCCGGGCTGTACTGGATGGCGGCGCAACCGGTTGTATGTACTGGGAACCGGCCTGGATTACCTCTTCCATGAAGGATAATTGGGGCACCGGATCGGCCTGGGATAACTGCTCCCTGTTTGATTTCCAGGGTCGTACGCTGATTTCAATAGAATATTTGCAAATGCCGGCATCATTTTAAAAATTTGTTACATCGAATCTTATTCTTATTATATTTGCATGTTTTCGTGAAAAACCCAATTTAACGTATCTAAATATTTCATTATCAGGATGTGAAATAGGTTCAAACTGGCATATAATAATGTGTACAATTAAATAACGGATGTTTAACTTTTAACAAAAACCTTTTATGAAGAAAAGTGTACTATGGTTACGTAATCTGTTTCTTCTCTTTTCCTTCCTGTCCGTATCCCTTCTTTACGGGCAAGAAATGACGGTTAAAGGGATTGTAACGGATGCAGCAGATGGAAGTTCTCTGCCGGGCGTAACGGTGATGATCAAAGGATCAACCGTTGGTGTAGCCACGGATATCAGTGGGAATTTTTCGCTGCAGGCAAAGCCTGGCGATGTGCTGGTCTTCTCTTTTGTCGGGTATGAGCCCCAGGAGATAACGATTACAGACCAGACCAACCTTGTGATCGGCTTGAAAACAGCCGTAAAATTCCTGAACGAATTGGTTGTGATCGGCTATGGTACGGTCAAGAAGCAGGATGCAACCGGTTCTGTATCTGTTATTGATGATCAAAGTTTCAACCGGGGGAATGTCATTTCTCCTCAGGAGCAGATCATCGGGAAAATCCCTGGTGTTACTGTAACCACCCTTGGAGGTGCGCCCGGTGGAAATGCTTCTATCCGGATCCGTGGCGGCTCTTCACTGCATGCCTCCAACGATCCCCTTATGGTCATCGACGGGGTTCCTATCGATAATACAGCTACATCGGGGGCCCGTGGGACCCTCAGCATGATTAATCCGGATGAGATTGAGAGCTATACGGTACTGAAGGATGCTTCGGCAACAGCCATCTATGGTTCACGGGCTTCCAACGGGGTTATCATCATCACTACCAAGAAAGGAGTCCCCGGATCCAAGAAATTCGGTTTGGAGTATTCAGGGAAAATAGGTCTTTCCACCGTGCCAAAGATTTATTCGGTGCTTGACGGGGATGAATTCAGAGCACTGGTGAAGGAGCGTTATCCCAACCGGCCTGATGTGGACACCCTGCTGGGAACCCAGAGCACCAACTGGCAGAAGGAGATCTACCGGTCGGCCATTATGACCGATCATAACCTGGCCTTTACCGGCTCCATAAGCACGATGCCCTACCGGGTCTCTGTCGGGTATCTGTTCCAGGATGGAACAATAAAAACTGATAACTTTCAGAGGTTCTCGGCAGGGCTAAACCTGAGTCCCGCTTTTTTTGACAACTATCTGAAAGTAACGGTAAATGCAAAATATTTCCGTGAATCAAACTATTTTGCCGATCAGGGTGCGATTGGCGCTGCCATTGCATTTGACCCTACAAAACCGGTCATGGCAGATAACAAATTCGGAGGTTACTGGGCCTGGCTGCAACCCGGAGGTACACTTCCGGTTGATCAGGCAACTACAAATCCACTTGCCCTTCTGAATCTCCGCAAGGATAAGTCAGTTGCAAACCGGTTTCTGGGGAATGTACAAATTGATTATAAACTCCATTTCTTCCCGGATTTGCGGGCAGTCCTGAACCTCGGTCTGGATTACATATCCACCAGCGGCACCCGTGTGATACCGGAATATGCTTCCTGGGCTTTCTTCCGGAAAGGATGGGATACCAAATACGACCAGAAAAAGGATAACCGGCTGCTCGATTTTTATCTCAACTACGTCAAGGATGTCAAATCGATCAAGAGCAAATTTGATGTCATGGCAGGATATTCCTACCAGCGCTTTTTTGTTGAAGCAAACACGTACAATAACAATATCCCGCACGATACCTCTTACTACGAATGGTTACCCATAAAAAAGGAGTATGTCCTGCTCTCTTTTTACGGACGGTTCAATTATACACTGATGGATCGCTATCTGCTGACCTTTACCTTACGTAATGACGGTTCGTCAAAATTTGCCAAAGACGACCGCTGGGGCCTCTTCCCGTCGTTGGCGCTGGCATGGAAAATCAACGATGAGAAGTTCCTGCGGGATTCAAAAGTGGTCTCCCAGCTGAAACTCAGACTGGGCTTTGGCCAGACCGGTCAGCAGGATATCGGTGATAACTGGTACCCCTCCCTGCCGCTTTATGTTGAAAGCAACCAGTTTGCGATGTACGAATTCGGAAATGTTTATTATGTTACGCTGCGTCCAAACGGCTATGATGCCGGTATCAAATGGGAGAAAACTACTACCTGGAATGCCGGCCTTGATTTTGGATTCCTGGAAGACAGGATCTACGGTAGCATCGATTACTATCTGCGATATACCTCCGACCTGTTGAACTATGTACCTGTCCCCGCAGGGACAAACCTCCAGAACTACATCTGGACCAACGTGGGTGACATGGTAAACAACGGGGTGGAGTTTGCTATCAACGCCAAACCGGTGGTGACCAACGACTGGAAGTGGGAGATTGGTTTCAACACGGCTTACAATCACAATGAGATCACGAAACTGACCCTGTACGAGGATCCAAACTACCTCGGATATTTCATCGGAGGGATCAGCGGCGGTGTCGGGAATACGGTGCAGATTCTCAGCGTAGGATATGCTCCGTTCGATTTCTTCGTTTATCAGCAGGTTTATGATGATGCCGGAAACCCGATAGAAGGGTTGTATGTAGACCGGAACAACGATGGAAAGATCACGGATGCCGACCGGTACCACTACAAAAATCCGAGTCCCGATTTTACCTTAGGGATCTCCACTTCGCTCCGTTATAAGAAATGGAGTCTGGCTGCAGCAGGCCATGCGATGATCGGAAATTATGTTTACAACAACGTGCAGGCCAACCGGGGGGTTTACAACAACCTCTTCCGTCCGGAAGGCCCTTATCTCGGTAACGTGACTACCGATGTGTACGACATCAATTTCGTCAATCAGCAGTATCTTTCGGATTATTATGTCCAGGACGCCTCTTTCTTCAAACTCGATTACCTGACCCTGGGATATGACTTCGGGAACCTGGCGAAGAATACGGCTCATCTGCGCCTCTCCTTCACCGTGAACAACCTGTTCACCATAACCCAGTACAAGGGTATTGACCCGGAAGTCAACCTGGGAACTACGAGAGGGATCGACAACAATATGTATCCCCGTTCCAGGGCATTTGTTTTGGGCGTAAATCTTTCCTTTTAACGTATAAAACCGAAAAGCAATGAAACGAAATTATAAAATAGCAATCCTGTTTATGGCTTTAGCAATGGTTCTTGGTTCCTGCGTCAAGGATCTGAATACCAAGCCATTAAATCCACTTGAATTGACGTCAGAGGACGTGTACAAAGACGCCAATAACTACATCCTGGTGCTTGCCAAGTTGTATGCCGGATTGGCCCTTTCGGGACAGCAGGGACCGGCAGGGAATCCGGATATCGCTGGTATCGATGAAGGGTTCGGGGAGTACCTCCGTGGCTACTGGTATCACCAGGAGCTAAGCACCGATGAAGCGGTCATCGGCTGGAACGACCAGACCATTAAGGACTTCCATTACCAGAACTGGGGATCCAGCGATGTATTTATCTCGGCTATGTACTACCGGATCTATTACCAGATCTGTCTGTGCAATGAATTCATCCGGGAAACGACTCCTGAAAAGCTTAGCGAACGCGGCATTACCGGTCCGATCCTGACCGATATTGCCCATTACCGGGCAGAAGCCAGGTTCCTGCGGGCGCTGAGTTATTACCACGCTCTCGATCTCTTCGGCAATGTTCCGTTTGTGACCGATGCCGACCCGGTAGGAAAATTCTTTCCTCAGCAAATCATGAGGGCAAGCCTGTTTGATTACCTCGACGCAGAGTTGAACGCCATCGAACCATTACTGATCGATGCCCGGCAAAATGAGTACGGCCGGGCCGATAAAGCAGCGGTATGGGCGCTTCTTGCAAAACTGTACCTGAATGCCGAGGTCTACAAAGGCTCCAACCGGTATACCGATTGCGTGAACAACTGCGTGAAGATCATCAATGCGGGTTATTCCCTGGATCCCGAGTACCAGAATCTTTTCCTGGCTGATAACCACAATACCCCCGAGTCTATTTTCACGATCAATTTTGATGGGCTGCGCACCCAGACCTGGGGTGGTACCACCTTCATCATTCATGCTGCGATTGGCGGAAGTATGGTACCGGCCGATTTCGGCGTAGGTGGCGGATGGGGAGGAACCCGGACAACCAAGTCGCTCGTTCAGAAGTTCTACCCGGAAATCAAGAACGGTCTCTACCATTCTCCCATTCCCCCGAAGAGTGCAGCGGCCTACACGTTGTTGTACTGTCCCGGCTCTTACCAGGGATGGGATCCGACCAACACCACCACTGTTTTGGCTTCGGCGTTGAATGACGGGAATTTTGAAGGCTATCTATACTTCCCCGACGCCAATACGGAGTTCAAGTTCTGTGTGAATCCAAACTGGGATCTGAATTACGGAGACGATAACGGAGACGGGACACTGGAACAGAACGGAGCGAATATTGTCGCTGCCGACGCAGGCTATTACAAGGTAAACGTGGATCTCAACAACCTCACCTACACCAAGATGAACACAACCTGGGGCGTGATTGGCTCAGCCACAGCTGGGGGTTGGGATAGTGACCAGAATATGGATTACGACGCCACTGGCGGAGTATGGGTGGCCACCCTGGACCTGACTGTAGGGGAGATCAAGTTCCGTGCAAACGATAGCTGGGATCTCAACTACGGCGACGACGGCGCAAACGGGATTTTGGAGCAGAATGGCGCCAACATAGCCATTCCGGAAGCCGGAACCTATGTGATCACCATGAAACTGGGTATCCCTGATTATACCTATTCCGTTGTCAGGAACAGCTACGATAAGCGGGCGATGTTCTGGACCGATGGTCAGTCGCTGGATATCAATGATATAGGTACGTTTACCGACGGATATGCCATTGCCAAATTCAAAAACGTGACCAGTACGGGTCAGCCGGGTTCGGATCAGACCTTTGTAGATAACGACTTCATCCTCTTCCGGTTGGCCGATGTATACCTCATGTACGCTGAAGCCGTACTGCGGGGTGGCGGAGGCTCTGAAGCCCAGGCATTGCAATATGTCAATGACGTGAGAACACGGGCCTATGGAGATGAATTAGGCAATATCACACAGGCTGATCTCACGCTAGACTTCATCCTGGATGAGCGTGCCCGCGAACTTTACTGGGAAGCTACGCGCCGGACCGACCTGGTCAGGTATGGTAAATTTACGGGAGGTGACTATATATGGCAATGGAAAGGCGGAACGCAGGCAGGTAGCTCAACAAGTTCCATCTACAACATCTTCCCGCTCCCGGCTTCCGATGTTTCAGCCAATCCAAACCTGAAACAAAATCCTGGATATTAACCTGTAAAACCGATGTCTATGAAAAAGATAACATTTTTTCTGATAATTGTGGGTTTGTTCACTCTTGCAGGATGTAAGAAGGTGGACAAAACCGAACTCAGCTCCAAGCCGAATGCAGCGGTGTTGAAGTTGCAGGATGGCGCTGTGATCGTTCTTCTGCTTGAGAATCAAAATGTCCCGATCATTTTTCAATGGGATACAGCCAACTATGGTCCTCAACTGGTGGTAACCTACACCCTGCAGATGGACAAACAGGGGAATAACTTCGCTGATGCCGTGGCCGTTGGAGCAGTTACCCATGCAAAAGAGCTGACCATTGTGACCAGTGACTTTAACAACAAGCTGTTACCCTATCTTCCCGATCCGGCAGTTCCGGAACCCATTGCGCTGGAGTTCAGGGTGAAGACGGCTGTCAACCCCAATGTAAATCCACTCTACTCTGCAGTGATCAAGCAAACCATCACACCCTATTATGTCCCGGTGGTCTATCCGATCCTCAACGTACCCGGAAGCTACCAGGGATGGAATCCGGCCGACTCCAATACCGCCATCGCATCTCTGAAGTCGAACGACCTGTATGAAGGATTCCTCTGGTTCGCAGACGATAACACCGAATATAAGTTTGCCAAAGGCAGCTGGGATGAGAACTGGGGGGATGATAACGCCGATGGCACCCTGGACCCCGGTGGCGCTAACATTATCGCCGCGGTCGCCGGTTATTACAAGCTGAATGCCGATCTCATTGCACTGACGCATTCTGCCCTCCGAACAGAATGGGGTGTTATAGGAAGCGCGACACCCGGAGGCTGGGACGCCTCTACCCCGATGACCTATGATGTAGAGACCCAGCACTGGACGGTTACTATGGATCTGACAGCCGACGAGTTCAAGTTCCGCGCCAACGATGCCTGGGATCTTAATTACGGAGACAACCTGGGCAATGGAATCCTGCAGCAGGATGGCGCCAATATCCCGGTACCTGCCGCTGGTAACTACACCATCACGCTTGAGCTGAATAAACCGATCTACAAGTACAAACTGAAGGCGAATTAACCTTTTCGGGGATTTCTGAGGACCCCTCCCCATCCCCTCCCCTTCAAGGGGAGGGCCAGGGAGGGGTCTTTTTTTGAGAAGGTTTGCAGAGGCTATCCTGCGTGTTAGTGTTCCCTTTTTAATACCAGTGCACTGAGGGGATTTAGCCCTACAGAATCGCCGGATATGATCCCTCCATGAAGCAGGTCAGTATAGCCGGTATTTCCAGGTAGATCAAATGACACCGGGCGGGGTTCAAGATTGAACAGGACCAGGATTTCGTTCCGGCCGTCATATCTCCGGTAGCCCAGTTTATTCCCCTCAGCGATCAGGAACTCCACTTGCCCGATGGCAAGAACGGGATTACTCTTCCGGATGTCGATCAGCTTTTTATAGAATTCAAACTGCTCCCTGTCAAAGCCAACGGAATCATAAAGTTTTTTCCCTTTCCGGATATTGGTCCGGGTCTCGGGATCAAATGCCATACCCTCCCACCAGAGGGGTTTCCGGCAATCGGGATCATCGGCTCCCCACATGCCCATCTCTTCGCCATTCCAGATATGCGGAGCTCCAGGGATGGTGAAGAGGTGGACCAGATAGAGCCGGAGCCGTTGATAGGTCTCTGCATCCGGCTTCCCGGTTTTGAATTTCGCGTTATCCCGCGGATTTGCCTGGTATTTGTACTTGTGTGGATTGTAGAAGCTGGTCAGTAGTCTCGGGGCATCGTGTGTTGAAGAGACGTTCATCATGGCATGCAGGGTCGCAGGCTTCATCCGGTTCCACTGAAGTTCGAGGCTGTCCTTCAGCTGCTTTGCATCAATCGGTGTTCCGGTTTTCGCAAAGAAATACCGTGCCGGCCGGTAGACCTGGTAGAACATCACCGCGTCAAACACATCACCGTTCACATAGGGGACCGGATCCATCAGAGTTTCGGGATAATCCTCCCACCAGATCTCTCCCACCAGGTAAGCCTCCGGCTGGATCGACCGGACAAACTTCCGGTAGTCTCGCCAGAACTTCAGCCCGATCTGATCAGCCACATCCAGGCGGAACCCGTCGATGCCTCTGGCGGTATCACCATCAGGAGCCAGCCACCGGCGCGTGACATCAAAAATATGCGCTTTGGCAGCCGGATTTATGTCCCCTTCGTAGGGACGACCATTCTCACGGGGTGCCGCGACATCCACTTTTCTCAGTTCGGGCAGGTTTTTAATATCCAGCCACCCTTTGTAGGTAAACTCGTTCACGGCGGTGGTGGAGTCATCGAACGAAAGGATCTCATACCACTCTTTAACCTTCGATTTTGACTGGTTCTTCAGGATATCCTGCCACGCCCAGAAGAGCACCCCGGTATGGTTCCACGAGTAATCCATGATCACCTGCATCCCGCGTCTGTGAGCTTCTTCCACCACCCTGAGAAACAGCTTATCAGCCGAAGTCCACTGCCAGGTGGAGGGATCGGCGGGATCTTCCGATTCCATGATCCGGAGATCTCCCTCCGGATCGGGCCCGAAATTGATATCCACGTGATGGTAGTTCCGGGCATCGTATTTATGCAGCGAAGGAGCGTCGTTGATGGGATTCAGGTAAATAGCCGTGATGCCCAGATCCTGCAGGTAATCCAGTTTGTCCAGTACCCCCTGCAGGTCGCCCCCGTACCGCCGGTACTGCAGGTTGTCGTAAAAGGGTTTCCCGGTTCGTTCTGCCCACGATTCCTTGGCATACCAGTCGTGGCCCCAGGGGGTAACCGACCATCCGGCTGGCGCAAGCTGTCCCATAGGCGGAATGCTGATCGTGGCCGGGGTCGGATCATTTGACGGGTCACCATTGTGAAACCGTTCGACGAAGACCTGGTACCAGACCGCATCCTTAGCCCAGGCAGGCGGCTCATTCAACGGGGTCGGTTTATGTTTTGGAGCACATCCGGCCATGCACAGAATGATTAGCAGTGGTACTGTTTTTTTCATTGGTCATTGGTTCAGAAAGTAATGATGGTGATGAGGGTGATGAAGGTCATGAAGTGATGGAATAAATCGTAAATCGAATTGCTTCTCCCGAGTACTCGGGATCGCAATGACATTAATCGAATCAATCGGAAATCACATAAACCCTGTACCCCCATGGTTCAAGGGTCAGTGTTTTCCCTTTCCCAAGGGTGACATTGGCCTGCGTGAAAATCTCCGTATACGCTCCGGAGAAGTCTTTTCCCTTCAGTCCGACCTCCTGTTCTTTTGGCGAGAGGTTCAGTACCACCAGGATCTGCTCTTCGGGATTCTTCCTGACAAAGGCCAGTACGGCTGAGTCGTTGGTGGAGTGCACCCGCTGGTAGGTGCCCCCGGTTTCGCCTGCATCCAGCACAGGATGATCCAGTTTCAGCTTTACAAGTCTGGTATAGAAGGGTCCCAGCGGGTAATCCAGCCAGGGAACCGTGTCCTTGTCAAAGAACGAGAGACGTTTATTCATAGCCGACTCCTGCCCGGTATAGATCAGCGGGATCCCGGGAAAGGTGAAGGTCAGTAAGGCAAATGCCTGCGCAGCTTCTCCCAGTCGCTCATACTCGGTCCCGTTCCAGCTGTTCTCGTCATGATTGGATGTGAACCGCATCCGGAATGCATGGGAGGGATAACTCTTCCGTTCCTTTTTTAGTAAGGTATCGATGTCCCGGAGTGGTTTTTCCTCTTTTGCAAGCTCGTTCATCAGGTGGTAGAAGTCCCAGGAGTAAGTGGCATCGAATGCGGTGTCGTGCATATCAGGTGTCTCCCATTCGGCTAGCATGAAAATAGGTTTGAGTTTTTTAATTTCCGGGACGGCACGGTTCCAGAAACCGACCGGAAGCATACCGGCCACATCACACCGGTACCCATCGATATTGAACTCCCTGACCCAGTACTGTAAGGCATCCGACATGTAGCCCCACAATGCAGGATTGGAATAATCCAGACCGGCCACGTCGCTCCAGTCAGCAACGGGTGGAATAATAGCTCCCGTCGAATCCTTCAGATACCATTCGGGATGTTCCACCAGAAGCGGATTGTCCCAGGCGGTATGGTTGGCCACCCAGTCGATGATGACATACATGCCCAGTTCGTGGATCTTCTCTACCAGATGGCGGAAATCCTTTTTCGTGCCATACGCGGGGTTCACTTCCAGGTAATCTTTCACGGCGTAGTAGCTGCCCAGGGTCCCTTTCCGGTTTTCCTCTCCAATCGGATTGATGGGCATCAGCCAGAGGATCTTCACTCCCATCTGCTGAAGCCGGGGCAAATGCTCCTCAAAAGCCCGGAAGGTCCCCTCGGGGGTGAACTGCCGGACGTTCACTTCATAGATAGTGGCATTCCGGCTCCATGCGGGATGATCGAAGGGGGTGACCTCTTTTTGTTTGCAGGAAAACAGCGAAAACAGCATAGTTGCTAAAATTACACTACTGATTAAAACGGTTTCCTTTTTTATTTTCATTTTTTTATGTTTTGGAAATCAATGCTTTTCTGTGTATTCTGTGTTCCATTAAAATTGTATGAGTTAATGAACTAAGATTTCAAAAGAATTGGCTTTAAGGTTGATTTGTATCTGATTATCAGCTATTTCTACTATTGAGCCGAACGCTGGTTTCAAGGTTCCGGCCTGCACCCTGGAGGGGAGTGGCACTGCGACCGTTGTGTCCTCCCTGGCTTTATTGAAGGCAATGATCACTACATCATCGAAATAGGATCGCAGGTAGACATACTGATCACGGCTGACCAGCAACGGTTGAAAATCACCATACAACAGGGCCATGTGATCACTACGGAGCCGGGTCAGAGCCCGGGTTTGCTCCAGGGTCAGCAGTTCATTTTCGGTCAGTCCGTCGAACTTCATCATGCGCCTGTTATCCGGATCATTGGCACCGGGTAATCCGAACTCATCCCCGTAATAGATCACCGGTACCCCCGGGATGGTCATGTTGAAGGCCATGAGGGAGGCAAGCCGCCTGTATCCGACCGGATCCCTGACTTCAATTGTGCGAACCCATCCTGCCTCCCGGTCCTCCTCTCCGGTCGATAGCGATCCATCGGCATAGGAGATAAACCGGGCCATATCCTGGTTTCCGGTGATGTTGCCCATCAGGTGATGCGAGCCGAAAAAGGCAAGGGATTGCAACAGAGCCGTGTTCAGATCTTCAAAGGACCCGTTGTCGAAAGCAAATGCATTCCGGACCTCCCAGTAAAGATTGAAATCGAATTGGGCATCCATCATTCCCGGATTGATATAGCTTTTGATCAGTTCCCGGCTGCCGAAGGTCTCTCCGATCTGGTAAAATTCCCGGTTCTGTCGCTGCAGCACGGAATCAAGTTTACGGGTGAGGGTCCGCCAGAATACCTCCGGTACATGTTTGGCGGCATCGTGCCGGAACCCATCCAGTTCATATTCACTGACCCAGTAAGTCGCTGAATCGGATACCAGCTCATAGACCTCAGGTTTGGACAGATCCAGGGTTGGCAGGAAACTATCGAACCAGGTGGTTAGCCTGCATTCGTCCCAGATCCGTATATTTTTCCGGCCATCCGGCAGGTCTACCTGCGTGATCCAGTCGGGATGGCTGGCCAGCAGGGGGTAGTCCTGATGCACATGGTGTGCTACAAAATCGAGAACCACATTGATCCCGTCGCGGTGCGATTCTGCCACCAGCTCTTTCAATACCTCCGGAGAACCAAAGCGTGGATCGATGGAGGTCAGTGAAACCGGCCAGTACCCGTGGTATCCCGAAAATTTGCGGTGGGGAGGCGGAAATTCATGGTAAGCGGTCCATGGATTCTGGGTGATGGGAGATATCCAGAGGGTATTGACGCCCAGACTGGTGAAATATCCCTCGCGCAGTTTTTCCAGGATTCCTTCCAGATCCCCACCCATGTAATTCACTTTGGGGGCCACCTCCGGATCATTAACCCGTTTATCATTACCGGGATTTCCATCATAGAAACGATCGACCAGCATAAAATAGAAGATCATGGTCTCTTTATCGGTTCGGGTAAGTTCGGCAGGATGGGTGATGACCTTCCCGCGCTGGAGCGGAATAAGCAGATCGTTTGTTACAGAACCGGGTCCTGCAGCCCAGATCCGGATAAAACTCCGTTCCTGCAGCCTGGCATTCTCCGGGATCTCTATCGTGAGGCCGGTGGTGTCGAAGTGCAGCAACTGCTCCGGAATCCGGTAATTCTGCCACAGTGCCATGGTTGCTGATCCTGCTCCGGTCCCTCCTATAACGATCTTGCCGCCTGTTCTTTCTTCTGTGTAGATTCCCTGTGAACTCAACTCACTCAGGGTACCTGCCCGAAGCACGCTGTTGTAACCGCCGATCCCGTTGCTGGCCGAATCGGGATTGGCCGGATCAAGCATCCAGGTTCCGTCGGCCACTACCTGATACTGATAGTTGCCGGGGAAAAGCAGCAGAGTAGTTTCCCAGATTCCGTCATGGAATTGCAGGGGTGTCCGGGATGGGGTCCAGTCGTTGATCTGACCAGCCAGTTCCACCTTCCTGCAACGCTTGCGGCCCGGATCATAGGTCACCTTCACAGAGACTTCGGGCGACCGGGTCAGAACCAGGTCGTACGAAAATCCGCCGGACCAAACCCGAAGAGTAGAAAGAAAGGGGATATCCTGAGTGATCGGTTTCAGTATCAGGATGGATGAATCTGCCGAAAAAATAAGGCGGAGCGATAGAGCAGCGACAATCGAATCGACGCGGTCAGGTCTCCCGAAATAATCGGCCAGCAGAATTACCGTCGAATCATACCTCAGGGTGATCGGAGGAGCCAGTTTATGCAGCAGCGGGTGGTCGGGGACCCTTAGCCGTTCAGGTTGATCGCATCCGGTACCAAGCAATGCCAGAAGCATCAGTTCCGGGATAATACAGGATAATTTCATCGAAGTGGTATTAATGCTTCCCAAAGGTAAGGATATTCATCCTGTTTCCTGTTATTCAGCCTCCCTGACAGGGAAGAACTGCATCAGGGGCAGTCGCAGGTGCCCCTCCCAGTTCCCCCAGCTGTGTCCTTCGGGAAACGTATGAAAGATGAACGTGTAACCCTTTTTTTCAAGAACCTCCGTAAACTCACTTGCCAGCTCTTCCAGCAGGGGAATATCGTATGTTCCCATATCCAGGTAAAGCTCCAGATCGGTTTTCTTCTTTTGAAAAGCGGTGAACAGATCCTCTTCATAATTGCTCGACATGGCAGCCACCTTCCCGAAGAGTTCAGGATTCGTGATCCCGATATAGAGGGCGATATTCCCTCCGTTGGAGATACCGACCATGGCCCGGTCCCCGGGATCCTTACGGGTGCGGAATTGCTCATCAATAACCGGCATCAGCTCTTCCACCAGAAACTGCCGGAAGGAGTCTTTGGTAGGTCCTGTGTACTCCTGATCCCGCAGTACCGGCGGTACAAAAATCCCGATCAGGGGAGTAATCATCCGGTGGGCGATCAGGTAATCGAGGATGTTTTTTGCATTCGCCAGCTTCAGGAATTCGAGTCCATCATGGAACAACACCACAGGATAATCCCCGTCACTGCTCCCGTACCCGGCGGGAAGGTATATGGTAACGGTTCTTGAATTCCCAAGTATTGTACTGGTACTGTTTATATCCAGGAGGATTCCGTGAGGAATATCAGGATAAAATGCGACTTCAGGCGGGGTCTGATAGCCTGGCATCCGGAGCTCGGAATTTGGCCCGAATCCACTCATACAGGTATCCGTATTCAATGGATCCAGGATCCAGGTGGTATCGTCTACCACGATTTTATAATCCAGTCTCGCCTGAGGTTCGTAGATTCTGGTAAGATACCAGAGGGGGGTTCCGGCTACGTTACTGAACGGAATGGTGGGTTTCCAGCTGGTTGCATCGCCTGCCAGGGCCACCTTACCGGCATTGCCGGTGTAAATGAAATAGACTGTTGAGTCGTTTGCAAAATAGGGATAGGTCTGGGAATGAGCAGGAAGAGCGCATATAATCAGACTGATCCAGAGGATAGTATAGTTCGTCATGCGGATGAATTTTACAGGTTATACCGGATTGTTCTTTCGTTTTTCTTTCACAAACAGCCAGAGAAGCGCCGAGATGGCCAGGGAGACTCCGCTGATGATAAAGATGATATTTTTATTTGCGGCCCGGTTGATCACGCCACCGATCACGAAGCTGGAAACGAGTTGCGGGATCACTACCGAGAGGTTGAAGATCCCCATAAAGAACCCCATCCGGGCTTTATTCACCTTCTCCGACATGATGGCAAAGGGCAGGCTGACCACGGCCGCCCATCCGAAGGTAAGAACACCCATCATGGTGTAGAGCAGGATAGCGTCATGCGCCCAGAGCACGATCCCGAAATAGCCGAACGACATGGAAACCAGGCAGAGGAAATGGGTTCTGATCCGGCCGATCCGTTTGCTTAACGGTTCCAGCAGAAAGGCAGGCCAGATAAACCCGACCGCATTCAGGATAAAAAAGGACCACCCGATCATCTGCCCGATCTGGATATCGGTCTCCGGGTGGATCTTCTGTTCGATGAAGGCGATGATGTAGATGAACATCGTCTGGATCCCGAGCCAGGAGAAGGCGTGCGCAAAATAGAGTTTGAACAGCTCTCCCCATTCTGTATGGGTGGCCTTGACTGCCCCGTTGTCCTCTTTCTTTTCGGGGATAAGTTCCCTTGGCTCCCGGATGAAAAAAAGCGGACCGATGGAGAAGATGAAAACAATCACGGCGCCTGAGAATATGAGGATGTAATTACCCAGGAGGGCGCCTGTGAGATAGGCCAGGCTGCCGAACAGGTTGGAGATCGACTGCATCCAGGTATATCCTTTGGTACGGGGCTGCCCGTCGGGGGTGACATCCGCAATGATGGACCGGGTGGGATTGAAACTGATGTTGATCGACAGATCAAGGGTCAGGGCCACGGTGATCGCCACGGCCATCAGGCTGCCGATCCCGAAGAAGTCGTTGATCCGGCCGAGGAATGGCAGCGCCATGATCGAAAGGGCAGCAAGGATCCCGCCGATGATGATGAAGGGCCGGCGTCGTCCGCCCCAGAACCAGATCTTGTCGCTGATCAGCCCGATAAGGGGCTGGCCGATGATCCCTGCAATGGGACCGGCCGCCCACACGAAGCCGATCTCGTGGATCTCCAGGCCATACCGGGTTCGAAGGATCCAGCTCAACACAGCGATCTGGATCGAAAGGGCAAATCCCATGGCTGTGGAAGGCAGGCCGAGGATGACGTAAAATGTGCGGGTGAGGTTTTTCTGGATTTTTAGCATACTTCAACACTAAGACACGAAGACACGAAGGTCACAAATTTATTCAGAAAAACATATAACCTTTTTAATAGAAAGCTGATTAATGTATAAAAAAAAGTATGAAAAGAGATAAAATTGAAATTATTGCAAAAGAAGTTATTGATGCATCGATCCGGGTTCATCGTGAACTCGGGCCAGGACTATTGGAATCTGTATACCAGTTTTGTCTGGCAGAAGAACTAAAACTACGAGGATTAATGGTTCGGAGTGAGGTGTTTCTACCTTTAACGTATCGAGGGAGGTTGTTGAATAAAGACTTCAGAATAGATTTATTAATTGAAG
>Ga0208045_1000176_pt1 | contig 31128 bp, 49 predicted proteins | sample PL_2010_200m_FD_184160 | JGI IMG/M metagenome (GOLD analysis project Ga0208045, IMG submission 184160) | Freshwater microbial communities from Powell Lake, British Columbia, Canada to study Microbial Dark Matter (Phase II) - PL_2010_200m... | ecosystem: Environmental > Aquatic > Freshwater >...
CTCCTCATCCTTGCACTGATCGTAGTCACAATGGGGGGTGTGGGACTCTACGCTTCTTGGCCAAATGTGAAGCGCGAGTTTCAGCGTTTTCGCCACCGTCACCCTTAACCTCACCTCACCTCACCAAAAAGCCCCGTTATCGGGGCTTTTTTTTTGGAGGTTGACCGGGCGCATGCCTGTGCGGGACGTGATGCTGCTGTACCTGACCCATACCACCGGCATTCGCGTGACCGAGCTGGCCTTGCTTTACGGTATAGGCACTTCCGGAGGTCAGTACAGCTGACCATAATGCGAGGTGATTTCACAGGTCTGGAGTTTGGCCGAATGGCTGATGATTCAAAACCGCAGTTCCCCCGAGGGGATGTGCGCCGCCTGCTGCGGCTTGCTCTGGCTATGGCTGAGCTTGAGCGCCCGACGCTTAACGCCCTGGCCGCCGAGACAGGCCATCACAAGCAAACCATCCTCGATGACGTCCTCCGCCTGCGCGAGCAGCTAGGCGTTCAGGTGGAGAAAGAGGGTGCCGAGTACAGGCTTGTGGATTGGGGGCCGGTGGTCAAAAAGGCAGGGATAAAAAAGCTCTTGTTAGGTCAGACGGGCTGACCTAATATCGCCTCAAGAGAAACATCCACCGTTCAAGGAAACCGCATGGCAAGCGACGTGACGATAGGTCTGGCTTCAGCAGTTGCGGCGGTGCTTTCTAGTAAGTATTTCGACCTGACCGGCCTGACCTTGAAGTAACGAGGAAAACACTGATGATTCAGCCTGGGACAAGGGTGCTATCAAAATTCGGCTTTGGCACTGTCAGGCAAATCGACCAAGACAGTAGGCGGGCCGAGGTCATGCTTGACGAATCGTTACGTGGCGATGACGACTATTGCTATTGGGCATCGTTGAAGAACCTGTCTTTAGAATCGGAATGGCCAAGCTCTGCAAAAGAAAATTTTCTCATTTTCTGTGGTGCCGTGGCGGCCCTTATCGGCTTGGTTGGCTTGGTCCTGCTCTCAGACTCGAACCTGTTTCAAGGTTGGGGTTTCGGGGCGGGTGAGGACCAATTGACCATCTTGGAAGGCTTAGTTTGCATCAGCATCGTGCCAGTCATGCTCTTTGTGTTTTGCCGCGACTAGATGGGGAAACCATGCTTACACCTGATGAAGCCCGCCGACTTGGCGGCAAACACACCTCGGCCAAGCAGACGGTACTTGACCACGTAGCCGCCAAAATACGGAAAGGTGCCGAGCAGGGTGCAGTATCTGTTTTTGTTCCGGTGAATTACGGGTTCAACCCTGCTGCTTTCGAGGAAGCTATTGCCGAACTAAAGGCCCTTGGCTATGGATTGACTGATGAAGAATTGGACGGCCGACCTCACATCAGAATTTGGTGGTAGGCGCGGTAGGTTTCACTGATCGAGGAAATCTCTGACGCATGTCTCTACTGAAAATGCTAATCATCGGAACAGGGATGTTCATGGGAATGCTCGCCGTAGGTGCCTTTTTTGGTATCGCAGACGAATACAACCCGCTCCTGAAGGAGACCACCTTCTGCCTATCTCAATCAGATGGCTGGATACGCTGCGACAATAATTAAGGAAAACACCATGTCGAAGCATCAGGTACGAGACACGTCAGGAGCCCTGGCATATCTGACCGACTGTACGCTCGCGACGGTTAGCGATCTGGCGATGAAGAAGTCCGCTTCGAAGTCGGAGCTTCGCCGCCAGATCAGCATCGCGCAGTCTGCTATCGATTGGATGGACCAATTCGGCGTGGACTATTCCCATACTCGCGCAGCGAAGGTGAAAGCGGTCGGTGGGAAGGTAGAAGTCTGGGCTGAGCAGTTCAAGCCGTAAGTCAAAGGAAAAATCGGCCGATGATGAAAGAACCGCACAACCAAACGATCAGCCCTGAAAATGCCGATGCAGCTTTGACAAGCTTGATTGAAACCATGCGGAGCAGTCGTGTAGAACTGGGTGAACGAATCTCTGCCGCGACTGCTCTTGGCATCGCTGGGGGTGACAGCGCACTGTCCGGCCTGACGACGTTCTTGCGAGTTCACGATAAAGCTCCCCCTGCAGTCAGGGAGGCGGCCACTTTGGCTATCGGTCAACTGCTTGCGCGAGCACAAGCCGCGAGTTGAAGGGAAATCGATCATGACTAAGCAGGTCTACCCTAGCCTCACGGAAAATCAGAACCAAAAGCCAAGCCGCCAGGCTTGGCTTTTCATGGTCGCAATGCCGGCCTTCATCCTGGGTTGTTTTTTCACGTTCGCTATCTTGTGGCTCGGCCCGGTGGCCGTGCGTGCCGAGGTAATCGCAGAGTATGAGGCTGAGGTTATGCGCTTGGCCAAAGAGCTGGGCGAGGCCGAAAAATGCCGGCGCACACCATCGTCAGCAGCGGCAAACTGATCGAGGAAATCCCGTGATTCACGACTACCCGGAATATCCATCCGTCAAGGCAACTGTAGAGCCATCACGCTACATGGAAGCCGTAGAGGCTCTGGAAGGTGTCCGTCAGGTCTTCTTCGACGGTGAGTGCATCCTGCTGCCAGAGGCTGAGGTAGAAGCAATCGAAATGCTTCGCTCGCGCTTCAGCGCGGCCACTGTTTATGGCCAGGCTCAGGAGTATGAGTTCGCAACCAGAGCGCGCGATGAGGGTGTCCCGGTTGAGCTGCTCCGGCTAGGGCAGGCAGTCCGGGACTGTACCGGCCAAGAAGTTGGAGAAATGGTCCGCTCCGCCCTGGAGCACCCAAGCGCGACCCTACTGGCTTGGTCGGCTCTCTATCGCTCCAGCATGATGCCACACTAACCACGGATATCGACGCAGGCCTTGACAATGCGGCTTTAGTTAATAACCTATCAGTGTGTTCTGCCGATGTTGTCGGCAACATGCCCAGGTAGCCAAGATCTTCAAGGCTACGTCACCGTCTGGTGATGATCACCATAGTTCGCGCAGCATTCGGAAGAGCGAACAGTCACCGATCTTCGGTGACGAATGCTTACTCATCTACCCAGCGGGGAATCACTTCCCGCCCGGGTCGTGATCTCTCCCGTACTTATGTCTCGGAGACGCATCATGACTCAGTCCAACGAATCCAAGTTTTTCGATTTACACACCACCGGCATCGGATACCTGAATCGCATTCGCGAAGTCACTGTCCGCAAAGGCCCGGCTTTCCTCGCATGTACCGTGGCCGCTCTGCACGGATCAGCCGACGACGTTGAGTATTCCTACATCGACTGCAAAGTTGCAGGCGCTGAGGCTCAAAAGCTCGTACGTCGCTGCAAAGAGGCCGTCGATGCTGGGAAGAAAGTCTTGGTTAGCTTCAAGATTGGCGACATCTGGACAGACCCTTTCATCTACCAGAATGGCGACAAGAAAGGTCAACCAGGTGCTCAGTTGAAGGGACGCCTTCTCTTCGTTGGCAGAATCTCTGTTGATGGTGAAGAGGTCTACCGTGCACCTGAGCGTAACGCCTCCTCGGATGACGCTGACCAATCTGATGGTGACGGGGCTGAGACAAGTTCTGAAACCGCCACGCCCCTCAGCTCAGTAGCGTAAACCAACGCCTAACCCCACCCGCGGAGAGCGTGAGTTCTCTGTGGGGAGGGAGGCTTTATGGATCCCATCCATGAACCAATTTTCCAACCTGTACGAAGAAATCGCTGAAGCTGTACCAGGCGAGCCACCAAGCTTCGAGCAACTCATTAAGTTGGTCCGCGACCTAGCTGATGATCCGGAGCAGCCAGTTACAGGCTTTACGAATTTCGAGGAGTTTTTCGCCTGGTTCGATACGCTGACCGGCTACGATCAGCTCGACCAGGATGAGGACGTTCTACCCCACAAGCTGCTGTTAGAGGTTGTCTACGACGCTCTGCTAGCAGAGCAATAAACCACATCAGGTGTTGCGGCCCGCAACACTTGCCCGCCTGGGAGCACGCTCCCATCGGGAGTGCGTTCCCCGATCAAATCAGGAGGTCCTATGGACGTCACGTATGGTCTGAACGCATACAAAACCACTGGCCAGCTCCTCAAGCTGGACATCCTTCAAAGCAAAGCTGGCTGGTACATCGGCACCATCGATCATGACGGGCCTGTTTCGCGGGAGTCTGGCTACTACAAGACTCCCCAAGCAGCTTATGACGCGATGCGTGCCGGCGACTGGGAACAACACCTCGACTAAGCAGGTATCGGCTCAGCACCGAGCTGCATCCTCACTCACAGCTACCCAATGGGAAACATCCCATTGGGGTGTTTTCCATCACTGGAGAACACAAATGAATACTGAAATCACAATAGCTGTAGCTCAGGCGTCTGTTGCGAGCAAAATCGATGAGATCTACGAAGCCGCTATGGCTAGGTTCCCGACCTACGAGACCGTTGCGCATCGGGCGTTCTGTGAATCAATGCTGCAAGCATTTCCTGATCCGCAGAGCACCGAAGGCGCTCAAGCATTTCAGTACGCCATCGGGGAGTATGGTTATCTCACTCCTGAGGAGATAGCGGCTGAAGATGCTGAAGCCAGCGTTGACGGTATCTGTTCACACGGGCTGGACTTCTGGACCTGTCCGAAGGGCTGCTTCGGATGAACTGGTTTGGTTCATGACCAACATTCTGAGTTCTTCTCCGAGCCAGTAGCCCAACACACCAAACCTCTAACACCTCACCCAATGGGAAACATCCCATTGGGGGTGTTTTCCATTTCTTGGAGAGCACCATGACCAATTTCACCTCACTCATCACATCTAAAATCGGCGAATCACGTGGTGTGGCCCGCCTTTGGCTTGAAGGGCAAAAGCTCCTGAGAGCAGGGGTTATGGTTGGCGCCCGGTATGAAGTCCGAGCGTGTCGATCAACCAGGCGACTTGAGCTGGTCCCATGTGGTGGAAAGGAAGCAGACAGGGCGTTCACCGTCTCACGCCGTGAGCGCAATGGCGTCGTAGTGCCCCTGCTGGAGTTCCGCTCGCCAGTGCTTCGGGAGCTATTCTCAGCGGCCGATAAGGTCCGTGTTGTGATTCGCCTAGGCCGAATCCTGATCACCGAGATCGATAAGGATCGCAAGGTTGCGGAACGCTTGCTCCGGCTTCAGCAGAAGGTAAGGCGATCAGAGCCGTTAGCCGTTTGCAGTCTCTTTCATGGCGGAGGAGTCCTGGATAGGTCGGTACACAGCGGCCTGTTGCGGTCTGGTGTCGGCTCGTTCGTTCAGATTGGGGTAGAGCTGGAAGGGCAGTACCTGGACGCCAGCCTGCGAAACAATCCGATGCTGTGGACTGATGAGTCGATTGCCATCTGCTCTGATATTCGGGATGTGAAACGAGGTCCGGATATCCCGCAGTGCGACCTGGTGGTCGCTGGTATTCCATGCACAGGAGCGTCCCGGTCAGGTAAGGCCAAGAACAAGCTGGTGGCTACTGAGGACCATCCGTCAGCAGGAGCTTTGTTCATGGACTTTCTGGAGTTTGTGCGTTTCGCAAACCCGGCGATTGCGATCATAGAGAACGTGCCCGACTACCTGAACAGTACCTCGATGATGGTCATTCGCTCTGCTCTTGCTTCATCTGGGTACAGCGTTTTCGAGTGCATTTTGGATGGTGCGAAATATGGAGCGTTAGAGGACCGGTCAAGGATGGCTGTGGTTGCTTATACGGAAGGTGCTCTAACGAACCTGACAGCGGAAGATGTTCGCCCTTTGAGGAGCAAGGAGGCGACCTTGGAAGCCATCCTGGAGCCTATTTCACCAGATGATGCGCGGTGGAGAAGTTTCGACTACCTGCATGACAAGGAAACGCGAGATCTGGCAGCTGGAAAGAATTTTCAGCGTCAGTTGCTCCCCTCATCAGCGGCCACCTGTGGATGTATCGGAAGGGGGTATGCCAAGGGGCGAAGCACGGAACCATTCATTCTTCATCCCACGAAACCCGGCCTCAGCCGGTTGCTCACGGCTCGCGAGCACGCAAGGGTAAAAACGATACCGGAGGAAGTGGTCGCAGGGGTTTCTGAGACAGTCGCTCATGAAATATTGGGGCAGTCAGTGATCTTTACTGCGTTCGAGGCACTGGCTGCGGCTGTTGGACGCTTACTGGTCAGATCGCTAGACGTCGAGGGTCAAATCGCTGCATAAACCAAGGGGCCATCTGGCCCCTTTTTCATGCTGTGGCGGTTTCGCCCCGCGAATCTCTCAATCGACTTTCGAAAAGGTCCGTGCTTTGTTGCGCAAGTGGCTGATCATGCTGCCATCGCCTGACAGCTCTAGAGCCTTCTTCTGCGAGCCTTTCCGAACCAGGAGGGTCTCGGACTCAGCGTCGAGCATTGCCTCCAACGAGCCAAAAGGCATGTCGGGATTGTCGAGTTCGGCGGTTACGCGGAACCCATCACCGGCCTTCTCGACCGTGATGGTTTCGTCAGCGCTTCGCCACTGGCCGACAAAATCGCTTCCTTGCTCCTTGCAGCCAACCAGAACGAAGCAAACGAGCGCAGCGGTAATCAGTTTTTTCATCTTGAAACTTTCTATGGCTGTGAAGTGGGCTCCATGGTAGCGATTGGGAGCTTCGAAAACCCTTCGAAAGCGATAAGGTGTGCACCGGGTCAAACAGGGAGTTTGACGGTTTGTTGAGGCAAGGGAACGTGGCGATTATCCATCAAGACCCCGCCGGGGAGGTTGACTCCTCCAAGGCGGTGGACTACAAACGCACTAGGCCTGCTGTCGTTGACAGCACCTGCCCAGGTAGCCATGACCTTCAAGGCTACGTCACGAAAGTGATGGTCACCCAGAGTGCGCCAAGCATCCGGAAGCGCGCACAGTCACGCGATGTGATGGGTGCATGTTCGTCTAACCAACCCGATCGGGGGATACCCCTCCCGATCACGGGCATGGTGTCTCCTCGATCTCGGAGATCCTATGTCTCGTAAATACTTCACCTCCGAGCAGGCTCATGTCCTGACTCTTCCTGTTGTTCTAACCGAAAAGGCATGGCGCGAGGCCGTTCATATCGAACAGCCGAAGAGTCTCACCGAGGTTGCGCAACGTCTCGCTTACACACTCAAAGCCGCTTGGCATGCCTTCATGGATGACCCTGTTGCTGAGAGAGCTGAGTTCGGTATCAACCGGTTTCCTCCGAGTGGCGATCGAAGTCACAAGAGGTTCCTAGCCTTGAAAGCCGAACGTAAGCGTCTACCTGAGAGCGATAGCTGGAATCTCGTTATTTCCTTGAAGTTCGAGGATACCGAGGGAATGCACCGCTAGACCTTTCCCAAGCTACTAACCACTGCGTGGAGACTTCCCACGCTGGGGGTCTCCATGTGTAGGAGGCTCTCAATGATCACCATCCCCGGCCAGCTGGCCATTCGCACCATTGTTGGCCGCAACGGCGATTTCAACGTCGGAAGGTTGACCACATCGATCGGTGAGTTCGTCGTCAAGGACCCACAGCTCGATCAATACAAAGAGGGGAAGTACGACGGGCAATTCGTCGTTACGGAAATCAAACCCTCGAGCTACTCCCACAGGGGGCGCTTCGTGATGGAAGTCCGAGCGCATCTGGGAGGCATGACACTGGATGATCTGGACACGCTGACACAAGAGGACACCGATGCACTCGATGACCGGGAGCGCGATCCGATTGAAGAAGATGTCCAGCAAACAGTGTCGAAGCCAGCCAGCACTTCTGTCACCAAACCCAAACCCACCGTCCAAGACGATATGACTCCGTTCGGGATGGAAAAAGCAGTCGAAACACCCGCCGACACTCCATCTGCCTCTGCCGATGAGGTGCTGTTCGGGACGCTTTGGCCTTTGGGTCCAGTAGTAAAGATCGATCCCACCGTTGGCCGCCAGCTGATCCGGGATCAAAGCAAACGATTGGGTGAGCTGGGCTATGAGCTTGATTTCCGATCGCAACAATGGTCGTTGAAGGAAGACGCGGAGGCTGGGCAAACCGTATGAGTAGGCAAATCAATACGGAGATCCCAACCGCAGAAATCCTGATGGCCACTGGTGTTCTTCGTGAGGTAGGCCTCGATCACGAGGCGGACAAGTTCCGCGACTCGCTGTTCGACAGAGATCTGTTGCCAGCTGCTGTTCAGGCCTTGGAGCAGCGGATCAAAGCTGCCAACTCCGATGAATGCGTTTATGCGAAGGAAGCTGCGTTCAGAACGTACCAACGCATGATGAAAATCACACAGCCGCGCTAGCGCGGTTCACTCCCTTGCCGGGTTCGACGCCCGGCAGGGGGGAGGACTCGGCCCGTAAATGAGGATTTACCTATGGGCTGGCTCTATTACGCACCAAGCAAAGAGGCATTGATCCAGGATCTTCTGGATGATTGCGAAAGCGAGAAGCTGAAGCGGCGGTCATTGGACTCGTTTCTGGTCCAGGAAGGAGACCAGTTAGTGTTGTGGTCAGTGGCAGAAGTTACAGCCAAAGACGACAGCACAGCGGGGCTCAAGACTGGTCAGGTACTCAAGCTCATCTGCTGCGATCTTCTTGATCGGTCAGGCTCAACCTGGGGCGTGAAACGCCTCGATGAAGCTATGGGGCCGTATTACTACAGCTGTCCGTTGCGCTTCTTGGACATGGCCGACGAGTTATCTCCCTCGTGGAGGAAAGCGGTCTTGAAATGCCACTTAGCCAACCAGCTGCAGGCTGCATTCCTCACCGCATAGACGCATAGCCCGTTCCAGGGCTTTAACTCAACCCACATGGGCGACCGCCCATGTGGGAGGGCGCCCTTTCGTTTCACAGGAAGGATCATGCCCAACCTCTTCACACTGGACGAATGTCCGGACCTCTACCTCGATGCGTGTGTCTGCGATGAGCAACGTGGCTTGGTGTTCATGTCTGCATGGGGGCGCGATACCGCCGTGCAGGAGTTCCTGGCCAGACTGACGTTGGGAGCTGCAGAAGGCGGTATCGAGCATTTTCATGTGGCTCAAGACCACCGGTCTATACCGGTGTTCGTTGGCAACGTGGACATGCTTGAGAAGCGGACTACTCGCACCTACCGGCGAACCCTTTTCGGGAGCCTTGTTCACCTCTGGATTTTCGACAAACGAGCGGCGCAGCCTGATCTGGCGAACCACTCGGCCATCGCACTTCTTCCTCCTGGCGAAGCCATGAGTGAGAACGTGGTTTGGCCACTGGTTCGTGAGACATGCCCGTTGCCACTGCTTGAGCATTGGCAACGCCCTGTGCTCGATCTGCTGATGGAACAGCAAATGCTCGTGCCCTTGCCGGCGGCCCTCGGGCCAGTCAAAGCATGGCGGTTGAATCTCAAGCTTGACCTTCTGGAAGCCGCTCTCGGCGACCTTATCCGTAACGGAATCCTCACCACTAGCGCACAGCGGGCATAGCCCGCTGCGCTTTCCTATACCCAAATCAGGAGGCTCACATGGGACTCATGTTTCCACGTCTGGCGCGCAACTTTGCCAAGAACGGGTACTACCCAACTGACGAAGCTACCTTGGAGCGTGCCATAAGCGCGCTCGCTCCCTCTGCAGGAACGATGAGGATCATCGATCCGTGCGCAGGGGAGGGTGTTGCTATAGCAGAGGCTGCACACGCGCTAGGCCGGGAAGACGTTCAGGTCTATGCAGTCGAATATGACCGTGAGCGGGCAGAACACACCAGATCCTTGGTGGACCATGCACTGCAGAGCGATCTCTTCGACACACTCATCTCCAGGCAGTCGTTCGGCTTGCTCTGGTTCAACCCACCTTATGGTGACCTTGTAACCGATCACAGCGGTTCCTCACAGTACCAGGGCAAGGGCCGTCGCCGGCTGGAGAAAGCGTTTTACCAGCGGTGCATCCACTACCTGCAGTACGGCGGTGTGATGGTTTGCATAGTCCCGAACAGCTGTCTTGATCAGGAGTTTTCAGGATGGTTGTGCAATCACTTCTCCGAGTTGCGGATCTACAAAGCTCCGGAGCAGCAGTTTCGTCAGGTTGTCATTTTCGGCATCCGCACCAAACGCAAGGATCAGGACCGGACCGTTCCCCATGGGGAGCTGAAGGACCACTTTCTTGCGATCGGAACCGGAGAGAAACAGCCAGACGAGTTGCCTCTTGAATGGACACTGGAGCCGTACACAGTGCCAGCAGCAACTGGAGAGGTAGAGCACTTCTATCGAGTGACTCTGGAGCCTGAGCAGTTCCTCGAGGAGACCAAGCGGCTATCTGGTCTCTGGTCCGACTTCGGGTTGCATTTTCATCACGTAGGGACGCAGCCGCGCCCCCCAGTTCGAGCGTTGTCTTCCTGGCACTTGGCTTTGGCCTTGGCTGCGGGGGCTATCTCTGGAGTCGTCACCTCTAAGACCGGCAAAGTGCTGGTCTTGAAGGGAAACACCCACAAGGAGAAAACGCGGAAAACTGAGTTTACTGAGAACGAAGATGGCTCTCTCAGCGAGGTTCGGATTCTGACTGACCGCTTTGTACCGGTGATTCTGGCTTGGGATCTCACTCCTGGATCAGACCACCTGGGCAAGATCATGCGGATCAGTTCATCGCCTGCAGTAGAGGCGGATCCACAAGCACCGGAATCGAGTCCCGCGGACGAGGTTCAGGCCCTGAGGCTCGCAGCAGAGTCCGCCAGGTTCCCCACCGGGCATCTGGTGTTCACCTGCGGTGTTCAGGCAGCTGTTGCTGATGGGCTGTTCAATCCTGCTACCTACATACGCCGGCATTTCGCCGGTGACTGGGGGGAGCTGGACGAATCAGACCGTCGCATGAACGAGGCTGCATTGCACAACGGAGATCGCTTGTTCTCCTCCTATGACATCGACGCCGGCTCTGAAACGCGGCTTTGGATCATCACAGAGGCGGACAGGAGCGTCACCACGCTGTTGTTCCCGTCCGAGTACTAACCCAACCCAGCAATCGCTGCAAACCACCCCTATGGGCCTCTGCAAAGCCCTTAGGGGACGCGCATGCCCATTTACTGAGGAAATAGTCATGCGTAAAGACAATTGCTCCAACGGCGCGCGCTCCGGTGACGCCGATCTGCACACCATCATTGCTGCGCTGCGCTACTGGCAGCAGCAGGGGATGTGCGACCCAGTGAACCGCTCTGACTGCATGCATGAGCTCGCCACCAATGGTGGCGAGGTTTTGTCATCGCTCGATGATGAGGCTCTCGATGAGCTCGTGGTGAGTCTGAACTTTGGCACCGTGCTGTTGGTGCGCGAGGACGAAAACCCAGCAACTGCCGCGTCTGGCCACCTGATCGTCTGAGGGAGAACACGATGAACGACCTTACCAGCGCAGCGCTTTCAATCGACCTCAACGACTTCGTGGGGGAGTTTGGCGAAGAGTTGCTCGATTCACTCAACCGATCCAACCCGCCGGTTTATGCAGGCGTCACGGATCACAAACGGGCGGCTGTGATGGCCTCCCTCAAACGACAGGCATTTCCGGCACAAGCGGACGTGGTGCAAGCCATTGCCGCTTTGTTGCTGGATCGTGGAGAGCAAGCAGGCGTGATCAATGCAGAAATGGGGACGGGTAAGACGATGATGGCCATCGCGGTAGCCGCAGTGCTTTACCGGGAAGGCTATCGCCGGTCTCTAATCGTCTCGCCTCCGCACCTGGTCTACAAATGGCGTCGGGAGATCCTTGAAACCGTCCCTGATGCCCGTGTCTGGGTTCTGAACGGCCCCGATACTCTCACCAAGCTGTTGAAGCTGCGCGAGCAGCTGGGCTGCGCTGATGATGGAAGACAGGAGTTTTTCATCCTCGGCCGGGTTCGTATGCGTATGGGCTTCCACTGGAAACCCGTCTGTCTTGCGAAAAAGGTAAAAGGCCTGGCAGTCGCGCAATGTCCTCGCTGTTTCACCAAGCTCACGGATGACGAGGGCAACTATCGGACCGTCGAGCAGATCCAGCTCGATGAGCGCCGGCAGAGCTGTCCTCATTGCGGCGAGCGGCTATGGACGCTGATGCGTCCAGGCAAGCCGGAAGGGAGCAGCCGGCGTTCCGTGATTCTCAAGTCCATGTGTCGCATACCAACGATCGGCCCCGTCAAGGCTGAGCAGCTGGTAGGCCAGTTCGGAGAGGAGTTTCTCGCCTCAATGCTGGCTGACAACGTCCATGAGTTCATCAATCTGATGGATCGCGACGGCAACTTCGTCTTCAGCGACAAACAGGCGAAGCGCATGGAGCGGGCAATGGCAAACATCGAGTTCGGCCTGGGCGAGGGCGGTTACCAACCGACCGAGTTCATCAAGCGGTATCTGCCGGACCACACGTTTGATCTGTTGATCGTGGATGAGGGCCATGAGTACAAGAATGCTGGCACTGCACAAGGCCAAGCGATGGGTGTTCTGGCAGCAAAAGCGCGCAAGACGTTGCTGCTGACGGGCACCTTGATGGGAGGCTATGCCGATGATCTGTTCTACCTGCTGTTCAGGATCCTTTCGAGGCGAATGATTGAGGACGGGTATCGGCCCAATGAGCGGGGAAGTCTGGCGCCGGCCGCGATGGCGTTCATGCGAGAGCATGGGGTGCTAAAGGACATCTATACCGAGAAGGACTCGCGGTCGCACAAAACTGCTCGTGGGAAAGCTGTGAGTGTGAGGTCTGTAAAAGCGCCAGGGTTTGGACCGAAAGGGATTTTGAGGTACGTGCTGCCATTCACCGTTTTCCTGAAACTCAAGGACATCGGTGGAAACGTGCTGCCACCCTACGATGAGGAGTTCGTCGAGGTGGACATGGCTGATGAGCAAGCCGCGGCATACGCCAGGCTGGCTGCAACCCTGACAGCTGAACTGAGACAGGCACTGGCTCGTAGGGACACAACGCTTCTAGGCGTTGTGTTGAACGTCCTATTGGCATGGCCCGACTGTTGTTTCCGGGCCGAAACAGTGAAGCATCCTCGCTCCAAGGCGCTGTTGGCATTTGTGCCAACGATCTTTCCTGATGAAGAGCTGATGCCCAAGGAGCGAAAGCTGCTTGAGCTCTGTCGGGAGGAAAAAGCCAAGGGGCGCAGGGTTCTGGCCTACTCGGTATACACGGGAACGCGTGACACGACTTCACGATTGAAGGCCATCCTCGAACAGGGCGGCTTGAAGGTCGCGGTGTTGCGCGCATCGGTAGACACGGCTCGCCGTGAAGACTGGATCCTCGACCAGGTGGATAAGGGCGTTGACGTGTTGATCACAAATCCCGAGCTGGTAAAGACGGGTTTGGATCTTCTGGACTTTCCAACCATCTGCTTCATGCAGACGGGCTGGAACGTCTACACGCTACAGCAGGCTGCGCGCCGGTCTTGGCGGATCGGACAAAAGCAGGCGGTACGGGTGGTGTTTCTGGGGTACGCCAAAACATCGCAGATCGCTTGTTTGGAGCTGATGGCCAAGAAGATCGCAGTATCGCAATCCACGTCTGGTGACGTGCCTGAGTCTGGGCTCGATTCGCTGAACCAGGATGGTGATTCGGTTGAGATGGCGTTGGCTAGGCAACTGGTAGCTTGTTGAGTCGCCGTAATCGCTAGCCCCCGCAAGGGGGCTTTTTTTTAACTGTAATCTCTGCGAGGAGCTCTTGCTGGTTGTTGAATTGTAGTTCAATCTTTAGGTTCTCAGAACGGCCAGAACGAAGCAGTCGCGATGGGCTTCGGATCACGAGGAAACGCGCATGAAGAACGCAGTGAAGCAAGAGAGCTGTAGTGGTGGAGCCGAGATGTGGATTTGGCGACTCATGTTTTTCGGGTTTCCTTGTTTACTAGCCTATGGCTCCTGGGAGCTATCTGAATACCTCTTTGCTTCCGGAACCCACTTCGGACGAGCTCTAAACTGGATCGCTACTCTCGCGGTGGTGGTCATCCTCTTGCAGCTGTTCAACGCCGTGGTGATTGATCTTCCAAGAGCAAGAAAACGGGAGCGGAACCGCGCTCAGAAATCGGCCAGTGCCCCGAAGACGAAGTAGAGTTGTGACCGGCCCGAAGACATCAAGGCCGAACCGGTATATTGCCGTTGGGTAAACCCGGTTCACCAACCGCGAAACATCAATCCCCAAAGGAAGAGACGAATGGCTTGCTCCGTAGAAATCCACGAGAAGTCCCAGGTAATCATCGTTGACGGTGTATCTTTTAACGCCCCTTTCAAGGAATCGAGTATCGAAGGCGGGCATCCTCACGGGCCTGTCTTCCGCAATGGCACAGCCAAGGCGGTAGTCAGCGAAGAGGATGCTGCAAGGTTGATTTCCGCAGGCGTGATCGACCGTCGGTGAAAAGCGGAGAAGGCGATGGTCGATCTAAGTTATTTGCAGGTCGCCGCTAGGCGATACCGCGAGGCCAACCCCGAACGCAAAGGGGGCGTCGTACTGGTTTTTGAGGGCAAGGTTTACGGATGGAAAAACTGCTTGCGGGATGCGGGTCACGAACAACCTGGTGCGTATGCAGTGGACGAAGCCGGCCACGTATTCATCGCCGAAGGCGGCAATGATTACGACGGAGCCAAATGCTGGGTCGCTGTCGGCACCTCAAACTGAATAGTGGAAATGCGATGAAAGAACCTGAGGAGAGGATTCTATGAATAGTGCGGTGAGCGACGCCTTCGCCAGAATGCAGATACAGATTGCCGGTTTTGCTAGAGCAAAAAAGGGCGTGGCTGCGGCGCGCTATCAACAGCTGCGCGACGAAATCGCAGGCCTCCGGGATAGTGGAGAAGTAAACGACCAACAATACCAAGAGCTGCTGGCTGAGCTCGAGAACGCCTACCAACAGGTAAACGCCGCACCAGACGTTACAGAGAATCGTCGGCAGAGAAAGGAACCGGGCAGTGGCTTTGAACCGTAGGGTCTGCACCTGACCGGGCTATGGCCCGGTAATTACTACCTCAACACAAACTCAAATGGTGGAGAGGGCGGGCACCAACCTCATCAAGTCCATTCGGCCCATCATCCTTCCGTAGTCCTCGGCCCACTGGCAGTAGTTCTGGAAATCGCCGTCTATCAAGTCCGTCAGAGCTTTCTGGTGGTAAACGAGGCCGGTCATCATCGGGATATATCGCCGAACGACTGTGCCCGGCTTGCCTGTGTAGAAGACCGCATCATCAAAGGATAGCAGTTTGCCTGCGTCCGCCTTCTTACGGTGTTGCGATGCCAAGATCGTAGCGTCGACAACCGAGCCGTTCTCCAGCGTGATCCATGCATGTGCATTGATTGGCTTGCCAGCGGGACGACCCTCAAAAGAATCGAGCTGATAGCCATCCAGCACGTCTCGCAGCATCTGCTCAGGGCTCACATTCACATAAAGCCCGTCATCCAGCTCAACATCGCCTACGGTAACGGTATGTCTGATCCTCAGATCAAACAGCACGTAGGAAAGCTCTCGTGCCACACGGAAGCATTTCCCAGGCAGAACGTCGGTGTGAGGAAGGAACTCCGAAAAATCCTTCGCAATGGCTGACGCTACAGCCGGCAGGTCGATGAAGTGGGAGGGCTCTAGCTCCAGTGGGTAGTTCGATAAGCCACGCGAAACCGAGTTTGTCCGCTCCATTGCTTCGCGGAATAAACGGATGTACTCCTCCATCGGGCTGTCGCTCTACTACTGGTCATGGGGGAGCGAAGATACAGCGGGACCCTTTCCAAAAAAATAGGAAGCGGCCGGTTTCGCATTGTTTGCTGCGATAAGAAGCCCGCAGAGTCATCGTGCAAGCCATCTCGGAATGAGGGCTTACACATGGTTGATCCCAGACATTCGGCCGCAGCTGCCCGGGGCTGCATCCAGGCCGGCGCTCTGCTATTTGCGATTGCCCTTGCGGGCTGCGCCCAATCGACACATAGGTCTGAGTCTGGAGCATCAGCAGGGGCCGCCAACGCCAGCCGCGTCCCTGAGCAAGTGCGGCCTGATCTCTATCCCAACGGGGCTGCGCCGGTACCGGAGCCGGTAGTGCGGTATGGAAGGTACACCTTGGTCAGTACCTCCCCCAGGGCTGAGCAGCGAGATCTGCTAAGTCAGATCATCGATGTCACCGTTCCGCAGTCGATGAACCCTAGCGTTCACGATGCAATGCGCTATGTGCTGCAACGCTCTGGATACCGTCTTTGCCCCGCGACTGATGAGATCAAGGTGCTTTACGGACTGCCCTTGCCGGCCTCGCAGTACCAGCTTGGCCCTATGACGCTGCGGAACACTGTTCAGGTCCTTGCTGGACCCGCATGGCAGGTCATCGTCGACGAGGTCTCGCGCAACATCTGCTTCGAGAAGCGTCCAGGATATGAGCGTATAGCCACACCTTCTCCGTTGGTGAATGCTTCAGCCATCCAAGTGGAAGGGGGTGCCCGGTGACTCCCCCAATTGCGCCTGAGGAGCGCCGCGTTGCTGATCGTCGTGCTCAACCGAAGAAGTCGCCCGCTTTGCCAATAGCGTTCGGGGCGGCGTTCGTCCTGCTAGCTGTTTGGGGTGGTGTTCAGCAATGGCAGATCGGGCGGCTATCAAGCGCGCAACAGGACAAACGACTTGAGCTGCAGATCAAAGGAGTTAATGAGCATCTGGCCCTGGTTGACGAAGAGCTGACTGGCATTGTCGATCGCCAGAAACAGGTGTTGCAGCGGAGTGATTTTGAATCGGCACATGCGGCATTGACCCGGCAGTTCGAAACGCTCAAGAAACAGGTCGAATCGCTCCGCAGTGACGACAGTACTGCCCGCGATCTGCTGGCCCTGACAGCGCAGATTGAGACCTTGCAGACGGGCATGGATGCGTTGGGCAAACGCGTCGCAGCCCTCTCAGTGCCCAAACCACCAGCCCAAACCCAGCCTGTCTCACGTCCATCCCAGAAGAAGCCGGCCCCGAAGCCTGTTGTCCTGACTCCCCCTTTCGACGTGGTGGGGATTGAGGTGCGCGGCGGTGAACGATTTCTCTCAATCGCTCCGATCGGTAGCACCAGGCTTGACCAGATCTCGCTGATTCGCCCCGGGGACGTCAGGCAGTCCTGGCGGCTTGAGCGGATCGGCTCAAGCACCGCTGAGTTTGATGTGCGCGGGACCGAACAAGTCGTCTTTCTTCGATAGGTAGGAGCTCACATGCGCTTCGTTCGTATCCTCCCCCTGCTGCTTGCGCTGGCTTCAACGGTACACGCTGATGGTTCGTCCTCGGCGATGGTGGACAGTCAAATCCGCAACACTGAGCTCGCACGCACCGCAGAAGAGAAAGCTGCCGAGTGGGGCCTGACTGCCGAGGATTGGAAGCGATACCAGGAGTTGATGGACGGGCCGAGGGGAATCTATTCGCCAGGTCTCGATCCGGTCTCCGTACTAGGTATCGAAGCGCGCACTGACGAGGAGCGCATGCATTACGCGCGGATTCAGGCACAGATGGAGACGCAGCGGATGCAGAAGGAGCTTCTGTATCAACGTGCATACGACGAAGCCGTAGGCGTCGTTGTGCAGGGGCAGCAGGTGGTAAACCTCAAGCCTGAAAAGCCAATGTTCAGTAGCTCAGAAGCAAGGCTTCCCGCGTCTGGTGGGAGTGGCCGGCTTGCTCTCTTCGTGGCCAGTGATTGTGCTCCATGCGTTCAGAAGGCTAACGCTCTGCAGCAGTCGAACACCCCCTTTGATATTTACGTGGTAGGAAGCGAAGGTGACGACTCTAAGGTTCGCAGCTGGGCGCGGAGTGCAGGGATCGAGCCGGATAAGGTCCGTAGCCGGCAAATCACTCTGAACCACGACGAAGGGCGCTGGGCGGAACTACAAGAGAGTTCGGACGCAAATCTCGGCACAGACTTGCCGTTGGCCCTGAGATTCGCCAATGGGAAGTGGGTGCTCCAATGAAGACATTTGCGAGCCTCGCGCTTACGGGATTGCTGGCTCCGGCGATCTTTGCTGCGGAAACCCCTCCCCCGGCCTACCAGCTGGCCGCGCAATCGGTTGGTGTGCCGTCAACAGTGCTGTTCTCACTCGCCCTGCAGGAATCAGGGACGAGGCTTAACGGGCGGTACATTCCTTGGCCGTGGACGTTGAACATAGCTGGGGAGCCGTTCCGGTTCGCCACTCGCAGTGCTGCCTGCACGGCTCTGCTTATAGGTATCCAGGAAGTCGGCGCCAAGCGAGTCGACGCAGGGATAGGCCAGGTGAACATCGGCTGGAACGGCCATCATTTCAAGTCTCCGTGCGATGCACTGGACCCTTATCAAAACCTGCTGGTCAGCGCGCAAATCTTGCGGGGCTGGTACGACGAAACAGGTGACTGGACTGCAGCTGCTGGTAAATACCATCGTCCTGCAGGCGGCGAGGCCGCCGCACGTTACCGCCTAGCGTTCGGTAAACAGCTTCAGCGCGTCGCAGGAGACAAGCTGACGACTCTAGTGGTGACGAACCCATGAAAACGGCGACTTATTCTCGGCGGGGCCTCCCTACGCGTCGTGCTCGCATGTCGCTATGCATTGGCGGAGCGCTGGCACTGGCCTGCGGGTTTGCTACTGCGGATCTGAAAGTGATCGAGGACCGTGGAGGCCAGGATGCTTCCCGCTATTACGAAGCGCTAGGCGGCAAGGGCGCATCCAGGGCACAGGGGCATCCTCTGCGAAAAGTTTCTGAGGCGAACATGCTCCCGGTTCGGGCTCAGCGCGTCACCCCAGGTCGGGTCCAGAGAAGAGAGATAAATGCCCCGGGTCTGCGGCCCTTCTTCATGGTTGGCGATGATGATCTGTCGAGACAGTGGCTCGTTGAGCGAGGCGAGGCGTTGAGCGCCATGGGAGCAGTGGGCATGGTCGTGAATGTGGAAACAGCTGGGCGACTCGCTCAGTTAAGGGCGCTCGCCCCTGACTTGAGAATGGTGCCAGCGGCGGGAGATGACGTTGCCGAGCGTTTGGGGCTCGACCATTACCCCGTCCTAATTACTGCCCAAAGCGTAGAGCAATAACATGCCAGTCAAACAACACGCGATCGAGGCGCTACTAAGGCCTCCCGTTGAGCTTTATACGGTGTTCGTCTGTTTCTGCGGCGCCTTCCTGAGCATCTACTCTCCATGGGCGCTCGCTTTGTCACCGGAGTTCGGTTACGTCACAGCGGTTTTCTTCCTTGCGTTCGGTGGGCTCCGACTGAGGCAGGGGCTGACTGTGCTCCGGTACCAACGAAATATACGTCGCCTCCCCCGCTACGTGATGACCAGTAAGCAGGTTCCGGTCAGTAACAAGCGACTCTTCATTGGCCGTGGCTTTCGGTGGGAGCAGAAGCACACCCAACGTTTGATACAGACCTTCCGACCTGAGTACCGCAACTACGTCGAGCCTCGCAGCTCCTACCTGTTCGCAAGACGGCTGGAGGAAAAGCTCGAGCGGGCGCCTTTCCCCATAAGTCTGTTGCCGAAGCTGACGAGCTGGGATGTTTGGTGCAATCCCGTACGGCCCCTCCCGCCTGTCGGAGGTAGCCCTCGCCTCCACGGCATAGAGCCAGACGAGGTTGAGGTTTCGCTTCCACTTGGCGAACGGGTTGGCCATACCTTGGTACTCGGCACGACTCGCGTCGGAAAGACCCGCCTTGCAGAGGTGTTCGTCACCCAAGATATACGTCGAGGCGAAGTGACCATCGTCTTCGATCCGAAAGGCGATGCGGATCTACTCAAGCGGATGTACATCGAGGCCAAGCGTGCCGGCAGGCTTGGCGAATTCTACGTCTTTCACCTTGGGTGGCCTGACCACTCTGCCAGGTACAACGCGGTTGGCCGCTTCGGACGTATCTCCGAGGTGGCAAGCAGGATCGCCGGTCAGCTGCCGAGCGAAGGCAACAGCGCTGCGTTCAAGGAGTTCTCCTGGCGGTTCGTGAACATCATTGCGAGGGCTCTAAACGAGCTGGGTCAGCGGCCTGACTACACAAAGATCCAGCGACACGTCATCAACATCGAGGGTTTGTTTCTGGAATACAGCCAGAAGTACTTCGACAGCCGAGTCCCGAAGGCTTGGGAAAAGATTGTGGCGATCGAGGGCAAGCTCAACGAAAAGAACATCCCGTTCAACATGAAGGGCAAGCCAATTCGGGTTGTTGCGATCGATCAGTACCTGTCCCAAACGCGAGTCGAGGACCCGGTAATGGACGGCTTGCGGAGCGCCGTTCGCTACGACAAGACCTATTTCGACAAGATCGTCGCTTCCCTTCTCCCCTTGCTGGAGAAGCTGACTACTGGGCGGATGGCTGAGCTCATATCGCCGGACTACAACGATTTGAACGATCCGCGGCCGATCTTTGACTGGATGCAGATCGTCCGAAAGCGCGGAGTCGTTTACATCGGACTGGATGCGCTATCCGACCCGGAGGTGGCAGCGGCTGTGGGCAACTCAATGTTTTCTGACCTGGTTTCGGTTGCAGGCCACATCTACAAATACGGCGTCGACGATGGTTTGCCAGGGGCAGATGGCGGATCCAAAACGCCGATCAACCTCCACGCGGACGAGTTCAACGAACTCATGGGCAATGAGTTCATTCCCATGATCAACAAGGGTGGCGGGGCTGGAATCCAAGTCACCGCTTATACCCAGACAATGAGCGATATCGAGGCGAAGATCGGCAACAAAGCCAAAGCTGGCCAAGTGATCGGTAACTTCAACAACCTCTTCATGCTTCGCGTCCGCGAAACCGCCACCGCAGAGCTGCTGACAAGCCAGCTAAGCAAGGTTGATGTCTACACCACCACGCAGGTCAGTGGTGCCACCGATACGTCAGATCCCACCGGTAACACCGCGTTTACCTCTCAAACTCAGGACCGCGTAAGCACGGTTACGGTCCCGCTCATCGAACCCTCAAACGTAGTGAGTCTGCCGAAAGGCCAAGCGTTTGCCTTGATCGAGGGGGGCAACCTCTGGAAGGTTCGTATGCCTCTTCCAGCGTCCGATCCGGATGAGGATATGCCGAAGGACTTGCAGGATTTGGCAGGGTATATGAGGAAAAACTACCTGGACGGTGGCGACTGGTGGAATGGGTCTGGATTCGCCTCACCGATCGCTAACACGTTGCCTGATGACCTTGAGTTGGACCAGGCAGATGTCGCGCAATCAGTGGCGATGCCTGAGCAGTCGCAGCAGGAGCCGAGCGCATGATGATGCATCCCCAAACCCCTACCCGTTCTGAGATCCGGCTTGTTGAACTGGCGGCCGAAGCGAATGCTCCGTTGTCATTCGCGCTGGTTCGCCTCGTTGGTTTAGCGCGTCTGGGTTGGCTGGATGGGCAGACGTTGTTCGATCAGCTGAATCGCCAGGGTATGGCCCCGGAATGGGTCAGGCGAAACCTCTCGCCGGCAATCCGCTTGGTCGATCCCGTTGCCGGCCAAGTGGTTCTACGCTGCGAAACGGCTGTCGTCACATTACATTAGGACCCCGCGATGGCTGACCTGGCAAACACTGCACAGCAACAACAGATCAGAGAACAAGGGTGGTTAGGGAAGACGATTTCACTTCCCTTCCGCTTCATCGGGGTGATGCTGCTATCTCTGTTCCTCAGCGTCATCTTCGAATGGATCGGCCTCTACTTCTTTTGGAATGATCAGGGATGGCACCACGCCCGCGACATGATGTTCCTTGAGCTGGACTGGATTTCGGAAGACTTCACAAACAGCTTCATCATCGAGGAGCCAGGGCTGACAGCAAGCCAATTGATTGAGTCTGCATACAAGGCAGGCTTTGAAGATACCGGCATCGTGGAGTTCTTCCATGGGCAGTCCGTGGCCTACCATCGAGAAAGCCTACGGGGCGACGGAAGCTTCGACCAAGCGATCGGCTCGGCCATGGTGTTAATCGAAGACTATGCGCTGGCCGCTGTGTTTTCCGTTCTCACCTTTCTAGTTCGGTTGATAGTGCTAACCCTGACCACGCCATTGTTCTTGATGGCTATCGCGGTCGGCCTGGTGGACGGTTTGGTCCGAAGGGATATTCGCCGGTTCGGCGCGGGACTCGAATCTGGCTTCGTCCATCACAGGGCCCGAGCGACCATAAAACCACTGGCGGTTGCGCCGTGGCTGATCTACCTCTCGATGCCAGTCAGCATTAGCCCTCTGCTGATTCTTTTGCCCTGCGCCGCCCTCCTAGCTCTCGCAGTGAGCGTCACGGTGGGCAGCTTCAAGAAATACCTGTGATGGCTGTTGCGGGCCGCAACATGACGAGGAGCAACCATGTCTCGCTATGAATACCGAACGCATTACGAGCCTCTGACCTATCAGCAGGAATCAATCGGGCGGCTGATGTTTAAGCAGTCCAGAGAGGACTTTGGCACGCCTCAGGGTGCTGCATTCGCACAGCGAAGTCAGCAGCAGATCCTTTCCGCCTTTGGCGAAGACGGTTGGGAGTTGGTTTCCACTGAGGCTGTATGGAGGGCGGTTGGGCTGGCAGGGAACAATCAAACAGATCTGCCGGGTAACGGGCACTGCGTCGTTGACGGCTATCTTTTCTTTTTCAAGAAACGGCTGCCTTAGCTCGGGCTTTAGCGCGTCAACAAACCGGTCAATACTTTTCATTCACGTCAATAAATAGGTGAACCACGTAGATCGCATTTCCTGCGGATAAACCCGCAGAGGCTTGGCAACCTGACAATCAATGTCACGCCAGGATTCAGATGATGACGATCAACGAGGCCCCTCTCCGAAAGCTTACAGCGCCATTGCTCCTCGCCTCGGCGCTTCTGCTTTCCCCTCTTTGCTCAGCCGCTGGGTCGGCAAATGAGCAAGCGAATCTGGAGCTCATCCTTCGTCAGCTGAGCATGATCGAGAAGGTTGCGCAGAAGAGCGCAGAGCTCCCTGCCGCCGAGGGCGACCGTTATCACTTTGATTACGAGCGTCTGCTTGAGGACCTCGGCCAGGTGCGGTCCGGTATCCAAGGCTACCTCTCGCCTGCTCGCGCTCAGCCACGTGATCCCGGCCAGCTTTCAGGCCATTACACCCGTACCGGGTCTGGCAAGCCGTGAGCGCGATGACAGCGGCTCAGAGCGCTGCCTTTAAGGCAACGGGCGGCTTTGCTGCAGACAAGCTTTCGGATCTGGTCGTTGGGATCGTCCTGGCTGTACTGCTGCTCTGGGGCGCATGGGCAGTCACGACGGCCTACAAGGGCTGGGCTAGAGGTCAGGTAGAAAAGTCCGCGCTAGCGTCCCTGGTTGCGCGGTTCGCGATGATCTACCTACTCCTGCTCCTGCTGCTGGTCTCTTAAACCGATTTTTAGCTGTGTCACCCAACCAATGCCCAAGGAGGCATCTCATGAAAGCAACCGCGCGTATCTCACCAATGTCCCGTGTAAGCGACTGGGTAGGCTCGAAGAAGAACCAGGGGCTGCTGCTTGCCTCGATCGGAATGGGTGCGGTGACCTCCGCACGCGCCGATTTGCCAGAGGTGGAGCAACCATCCCGAGGCGGCAGTGGAATCCTCGAGCTTTGGCAGAACTACGGCTATGACGTGATCCTGCTGCTGGCTCTTGCTGTTTGCAGCATCGCCTTCCTTGGCGTGGCCTATCACTCATTCAACGTCTATGGCGAAGTCCAGACGCGGAAGGCTACATGGGGTCAATTCGGGGCAACCGTCGGCGTCGGCGGCATCTTGCTCGTACTGGTCATCTGGATGGTCACCAAAGCCTCCGAAATCCTTTGACGATAGCTCCTGCTCCCGAGGACAGATCCAATGATGGACAGCCATGACCCGATCAGCTTCACATCAGAGGGCACGGTGAATTTCTTGCCGAACCGCCTCAACAGGCAGCCCATTGTTGTGCTGGGTTTGACGGCCAATGAGCTGTTTTTCGTAGGGCTGTCCTCGGCGATTGCAGGCCTGGTTCTCGGCGTTCCCTTCGCCATCGTTTTTTCTTCCATTGCCATGGTCCCGACAGTAGCGCTCGTAGCGGTGTTTCTGGGCATCGGCTTGGGCGGACGAGTGCTGCGGAGGGTGAAACGAGGCCGGCCGGACGATTGGTTCTACCGGAACCTTCAGTGGCGGATCGCAAACCGCTTCCCTCTTCTGATGGCATGGACGGGTGGGCAGGATCTGATCAAGCGCTCAGGGGTCTGGTATCACCGGCGAGGGGAAAGATAGTGAGCAGAGTCAGAAACGAGGTGCGCCGCCTCGAGGGGCACGTGACCTCACTGAGAATTGCGTTGCTCTTGGTAAGCATGCTTGCTGCCTATGGCATCTACGGTATGAAGACAGCACCGGACAGCCTGAATATTCACGTACCGCCTGATCTCCGGTCAGGTAGCTCGCGTATGTGGTGGGACATTCCGCCGGAGAATATCTACGCGTTCACCAGCTACATCTTCCAGCAGCTCAATAGCTGGCCGGCTGATGGAGCCAAAGACTACAAGCGAAACATCCACGCCTTACAGAATTACCTCACTCCAGCTTGCAAGGTCTTCCTTGAAGGTGACTACGAGTTCCGTAACAAAAACAACGAGTTGAAAGGTCGGGTCCGTGGCGTTTATGAGCTTCCTGGCCGGGGCTATGCCGATGATGAGGCTCTGCGAGTACAGCAGCAGTCGATTAACGACTGGGTCGTCAATCTCGATCTGGCAACGGACGAGTACTACTCCTCCGAGCCGGTGAAGCGGACCTTCGTTCGCTACCCGATTCGAGTCGTTCGCCTGGACAAGGACGCGGAAAAGAACCCCTGGGGTTTGGCCCTGGACTGCTACTCAAGCGCGCCGATGCGTATCGCAACTCCTGATGAACAAGCTGCAACATCCACGGAGGTCAAGTGATGGCTCGGACACAATTGCGATTGCGCGCGTGGCGGCTGCTGGCCGGTCTGGTGGTGATCGCCAGCAGCTCGGCTAATGCAGTAGAGATTATGCGGTGGGAGCGTTTGCCTCTGGCTGTACCCCTTCAGGTCGGACAGGAGCGGATCATCTTTGTCGACCAAAATGTCCGTGTCGGCATCCCATCTTCCATTCGCGATGATGTCCGTGTGCAGAGTGCTAGCGGTGCCATTTACCTGCTGGCCTCCAAGCCGATCGAGCCGACACGGATACAGCTCCAGTCTGCAACTACTGGTGAACTGATCCTCGTCGACATTGCTGCTACTGCGGCGGAAGACGGAGCACCGGAGCTTGAGCCGGTGAAGATTGTGCGGGGGGATACCGCACCTGAGCGTTATGGCAGAGCTTCTGACAGCAGTGATGAAGTAGAAGAGGATGAAGCAGGGCCAGCGGAGCTTACCAAGCAGCCGCGAGAAACGCCGGTTCCGGTAGTGCTTACCCGCTATGCAGCCCAGTCATTGTACGCGCCTCTGCGGACGGTGGAGCCGGTTGAAGGCATTGCCCAAGCCAACATACATCCCCGTCTCGATCTATCAACGCTTGCGCCTTCACTGCCTGTTCGAGCACGAGCTCTGGCAGCGTGGCGGCTGAGTGATTACTGGGTCACTGCCGTGAAGCTCACCAACATGTCTGCGCACCCTGTCGATCTGGACCCGCGTGCTCTGCAGGGTGACCTGCAGACAGCTACCTTCCAGCATTCCTTTTTGGGGCGGCGAGGAGATCCAAGCGATACGACGGTGGTTTACCTGGTCACTAGAGGTCGCGACCTCGCCAAGTCAGTCCTGCCAACCCTGAGCCAGGTGGACTCGGCCAGCAATATGGGAGAGGCCAACCATGGCGATCAATAAATCAACCGGACTCCTCAAGTGGCTCGCTGCGGGTGTTGCGGTGGTGTTGGTATTGGCCATCGTGAAAGTCATCAACAACGGCAAAGTCGACAAGGCGAGCACAGAAGTTGTCGAGGTTCCGGTGCTCTCTGAAGAAGAGATGGAAAACCTGGGCATCCAGGGCGACACGCCCCAGGACACCGTGGCCACCCTAGTGGGCCAAGTCAAAGCCATGCGTACCGAGATGAAAACAGCTCAGGCGGCCAATGAAGAGCTGCTGAAAGAGAACAAGCGACTTCGGGCTCGTGAGCGCGAAATCGATTCTCGCATCGCAAGCGGCCTGGCTGGAGAGCGCGCCAAGATCAAGGATGACCGTGAAGAGGTAGAAAGAGCCAAGAAAGAAGCTCGTAGCCTGCTCGATAAGTTCCGGAGCGCGTATGAGAACCGTATGCCCGGCAGCAAGGACGACAAAGAGCTTCCTGTGGGCTTTGGGTTGAAGGAGGGAGAAGGATCGAACTTCGCCAGTGGCGGCGACAGTATGGTTTGGATCGATCCGTCAGACCAGCGCCAGGCAGACCCGAAGGCGAACGGATCTTCCACAGCGAAGGGCGAAGGTTACAGCTTCCCTACGAGCTTTGGCGATGCCGTCGATAGCACTCAAGCGAAGCTGAACACCGGAGTGGCGAGGACCCCAGGCGGCTCGAAGAAGAAGGAGGTCAAGCCGGTATACACCGTGCCTCAGAACTCCACCCTGATGGGCTCCACGGCCATGACCGCTCTGATTGGGAGAGTCCCGATCGATGGAACAGTGAATGATCCATACCCGTTCAAAGTCATTGTCGGGGCAGACAACCTAACAGCCAATGGCATTGATCTGCCCGAGGTCGCCGGCGCGGTTGTCAGCGGTACAGCAACTGGTGATTGGACCTTGTCGTGCGTTCGTGGGCAGGTCCGCAGCATCACCTTTGTCTTCAACGACGGAACGGTTCGCACCCTCCCTACCCCTGAGGATGCAGCGCAGGCCAAGAGCGGATCAAACCAGAGTAAAGGCCGGCAGCTGGATCAGATCCAGGGCGGGCTGGGCTGGATCAGTGACCCATACGGCATCCCATGCATCGCTGGGGAGCGCAAAAGCAACGCCAAACAGTACATCGGTACCCAGAGCCTCGTGACTGCGGCAGGAGCCGGCGTCGCTACCCTTCTGGGTAACCAGGACAAAAGCAGAAGTGGAACGGCAGTCTTCGGAAGCTCCGGTTCAGGCCAGTTCGCTTCGTCCACCGTAACCGGTAACCAGGCGATGCAGCAGATCCTCAGCAGCGGCGTGAGCGATATCTCGGACTGGGTGAACAAGCTCTATGGAGAAGCCTTCGCAGCCATCTATGTGCAGCCCAACGCGAAGGTCGCAATCCACATCGATCAAGAATTGCAGATCGATTATGAAATCAAGGGCCGCAAGGTCCGGTACGCAATGGGGGCTACTCATGCTTCGACGCTCGATTGAGATTGCAGCGGTGATCGCTGTGTCAGCTGCTGCCATTCAAGGCTGCACGACGACCAAGGACGAGATGCTGCCTCATGGTGACGAGACGATGATGGATGTCTGGCTGCAGAGCACGGGCGGAGGCGCGGGGGGGGTAGGCGAACGAAAGCTGATCGATGCGAGACAGGATCTACGCAGGCCGATTGCGTCATCCGATTCGGTGTTAGAGGAGAACTCCAGATACACGCGAACGGCTCAGAATGAGATCTATAGCCAGTTCAAGCGCCTGCCTAACCCCGACCTTGTTATGTACGTGTATCCGCATCTGGCGGGTACCGATCCTGCTCCGATCCCCGGCTACAGCACGGTGTTCCCGTTGTATCAGCGGGTTCAATACGCAATGCCAGGTGAGCGGACCGAGGACTACTGACGATGACGAGCCAAGCCAAATTTTCGCTGGGTAAGCTGTTTGCACTGGGGCAGAGTCGCGCCAAACGGGGAGCTGAGCAGCCGGATGCTTGGGAGGACCATGTCGCCAAGCTGCGTGAACGTGGGATTCCAGAGCCAGGCGAAGCGGTTGCAAGCGATCAGAGGGCCGCATCTGAGGCTGACTATCGCCGAGCATACGAGGTGCCACCTTCGTTCGTTCGCATGCTCCCATGGGCTGAGTACTTGCCTGACGGCGAGTGCATGCTTCTGGAAGATGCTGTATCGGTAGCAGCGTTCTTTGAGCTCTCTGCAGTTGGTACAGAGGGGCGGGAGCCCGATTGGCTCCGAGCAGTGCGGGACGGACTCGAGAATGCCTTGCAGGACAGCTTTGACGAACACGATGACCAGAATTGGGTATGCCAGTTCTACGCGCGCGAGGATACGAACTGGGACCCCTTTACGGAGCGCCTTGCGGGATACATCCAGCCCCGTGCGAAGGGGACGAAGTTCACCGAGAGTTACTTGCGTGACTTCTCGCACCACCTCAAGGGGGTTTCCCGACCGGGCGGGTTGTTCGAGGACACGGCTGTCTCCCGGTTACCGTGGCGCGGGCAGATGCGCCAAGTGCGGATGGTGATATACCGCCGAGCGAACGGTAGTACTGCCCGGCGTGGTCAGTCTCCTGAGGACGAGCTCAACACAATCTGCGATCGACTGGTGGGCGGTCTGGCCAACTCCAACGTACGTGCCACTCGCATGAACGAAGCGAAAATTCATGACTGGCTGCTGCGTTGGTTCAACCCAAACCCCAAACTGATGGATGACAAGGACGAGTTTTATCGTCTGACCGCATACCCTGAGACTCCAGAACCTGGAGAGCTTGAGCTGGCAACAGGCCGGGACTTCTCAGATCGGCTGTTCTTCAATCAGTCCATCTCCGACGTCGAGAATGGGGTTTGGTACTTCGACGACATGCCGCATCGTGTCGTGATGGTCGACAGGCTCCGCAACGCACCCAAAATAGGACACCTCACCGGGGAGACCAAGAAAGGCGGAGACGCGATCAATGCCCTCTTCGACCAGATGCCTGAGGACACCACACTGTGCATCACCATGGTTGTGACCCCGCAAGACATCCTTGAGGACAAGCTTAATTACCTGGGCAAAAAGTCCGTAGGTGACACCCTCGCGTCATCTCAGGCCCGGGAAGACATCGATCGTGCCCGAACGATTCTCGGAAGCTCCCACAAGCTCTACCAATGCAGCATCGGCTTCTACATCCGTGGCGATGATCTCCAGCAGCTGGACGACCGAACGCTGCAGCTGCACAACGTGCTGCTGAACAACGGCCTCCTGCCTGTCCGTGAGCATGATGAGGTGGCGCCCCTTAATAGCTATCTAAGGTGGCTACCTGCCTGCTTTGATCCATCGGTTAAAAACGCCGAATGGTACACCCGCCTTATGTTCGTCCAGCACGTCGCCAATCTCTGTCCCATCTGGGGGCGGAGTGAGGGCACCGGGCATCCAGGCTTTACCGTGTTCAATCGTGGCGGCGGACCGGTCACATTCGATCCGCTCAACCCACTTGATCGGCAGATGAATGCACACCTGTTCCTGTTCGGCCCGACGGGGGCTGGTAAATCAGCAACGCTCAATTCCTTGATCCACCAGGTGCTGGCGATCTATCGACCACGAATCTTTATCGTCGAGGCTGGTAATTCCTTTGGTCTGACAGGCGACTATGCCGCCCGGATGGGCCTCACCGTGAACCGAGTAAAGCTTGCCCCTGGATCCGGAGTCAGCTTGGCCCCGTTTGCGGATGCGACGAAGCTGCTTTCGCCAGAACAGCAAGACCGGCTCAACGTAGAGGAAGAGGACCTGGAGGACGATCTCCAAAGCCGTGGCAAAAACACCCCGGCGCGAAGTGCGGATGATGATGATGAGCGAGACATCCTGGGCGAGCTGGAAATCACTGCTCGGCTAATGATCACCGGGGGCGAAGCCAAAGAAGATGCACGCATGTCCCGAGCTGATCGAAGTGCGATCCGTCAGTGCATTTTGAAAGCGGCAGAACGCTGCCAACGTGAAGGCCGGCCTGTACTGACGCAGGATGTGCGGAATGCGCTCCATGACGCAGGGCGTGACGAGTCGATGCCTGAGTCCAGGCGGCACCGTATGCTTGAAATGGGTGACGCAATGGACATGTTCTGCCAAGGCGCTGACGGCGCCATGTTCAACCGGGAGGGCACTCCTTGGCCCGAGGCAGATATCACGATTGTTGACCTTGCCACGTACGCGCGGGAGGGCTATGGCGCTCAGCTCTCCATCGCGTACATCTCTCTCATCAACACCGTGAACAACATTGCCGAGCGCGATCAGTACCTTGGGCGTCCGATCATCAACGTAACGGACGAGGGGCATATCATCACCAAGAACCCTCTCCTCTCTCCCTACGTTGTGAAGATCACGAAGATGTGGCGGAAACTGGGCGCATGGTTCTGGCTCGCAACCCAGAATGTCGATGACTTGCCCCCCGAAGCAGCGCCGATGTTGAACATGATCGAGTGGTGGATCTGCCTGAGCATGCCACCAGATGAGGTGGCCAAGATCGCCCGCTTCCGTGAGCTGAACGAATCACAGAAAGCGTTGATGCTCTCGGCCCGCAAGGAAAAGCACAAATACGCGGAGGGCGTTGTGCTGAGTAAGTCGATGGAGCTGCTGTTCCGTACAGTTCCGCCGAGCCTGTATCTGGCTCTCGCGATGACGGAGCCGGATGAAAAGAACGAGCGTTATCGGATCATGAATGAGCATGGCTGCGACGAGGTGGACGCGGCGATCATCATGGCGGAACGCATTGATAAGGCTCGCGGCCTTGAGATCATCAAGCGGGAAAATGCGGGGGATCAGTATGAGTAGTCGGGCCATGGACACCGTAACGCAAGAACTGATCGACACCTTGACTGCGCTACTTCGCGAGCATCCGGCCGCAGCCTTGCAATCGCTGCAAGTTGGTGCCCCGGCCTTGATTGACTCGCTACAGATCGTGCGGAGTTTCGCCGTCGATCGCCGTGAGATCAGCGCTTCACTTGTTGAAAAACTGAATGACTGGCTTGCCCGATATCCCCAGCCTGATGATGCCTCACATGAGCTGCTTTCTATCCGAGCCACTCTGAAGCTTCCCGAAATCCACTTGCCGGATGGGGCGAATATGTATCGGTAGCAACCACTGTTTTAAGGGGCCTCTGGCCCCTTTTTTTTGCCCAAGAATTCGCTCGGAAAATAGAGAAGCACGAGATTCGCATTGTTTGCGGAAAGGCCAGCGGGATTACGTTTGACTGTGCCCAAATGACCCGCAAGGTACAGTTCGATGGCCACATGCCAACCCTCTCGATCCCTTCCTGCCAGCTTTGGGGCCGCGCTCTGCCTATGGGCCGGCGCTGCTATGGCCGAGACGATTGTCGTTACGGATAGCCGTCACCCTGTCACCAATACTGGCGGTGCCAGGGTCATTGAACTTGACCGTGCGGAGCAGCTTACGCGGGCTCTGTCCGTTGGATTACCAGCGAATCCGCGGCTAGCGACCATAACGGCGAAGAAGAGGCTCTCCAGCGCTGAGGGACGCCGCATAACGGCAGAGCTTAGGCGGGCCTACCAGGACATCGCAGACGCCAAAGGTTTGCAGGTTCAGAAA
>Ga0208045_1000182_pt1 | contig 30566 bp, 20 predicted proteins | sample PL_2010_200m_FD_184160 | JGI IMG/M metagenome (GOLD analysis project Ga0208045, IMG submission 184160) | Freshwater microbial communities from Powell Lake, British Columbia, Canada to study Microbial Dark Matter (Phase II) - PL_2010_200m... | ecosystem: Environmental > Aquatic > Freshwater >...
CTTCGCTCTCTGATGTTTCCCAATGAGCGATTCCGACGAGCCTATCTGCTCGCCCTTGATGAGTATGACGGCATTGCTGCACAGTTGAGCGAGCTCAACACAATGGTGCACGAACTGTTGGTCGCCGAGCCTTACGTGAAGAGGGTCACTTTGCTGCGAACCATCCCGGGCATTGGACCGCTGATCGCGTTGAGTCTTGTATTGGAAGTCGAGGACTTCGCCCGGTTCCGCAACCACGGCGAGTTTGCCTCCTATCTGGGTCTGGTTCCCTCGGAACATTCCAGCGGTGAACGTATTCGGCGTGGCCACCTCACTGGCATGGGGCACACTTACCTTCGCAGTCTGCTCATCCAAGCTGCCTGGGTTGCAGTCCGGAAGGACCCGGAGCTACGCCGTGTCTTCGACCGACTCGCAGTTGGCGGTAAACAACGGGCCATTGTCGCCGTCGCGCGAAGGCTAGCACACCGCATACGCACTGTGGTGATTGAACAACGACCGTACCAAGTACGATGACAATGAAGATCTCCACGAATGCGGATCAGTATCACTCCACGAAGATGGCTATGACACACCCCAGGAAGCTCCTAGGCTTCGCTACTGAGTAGATAGCTCTTCGTCTGATCGGACAAGAACAAGCGGCGGTGAAATGGACCGGCCGCGGATAGCAGGAACGATCGCTTTCGTACCAGAGATCTTATACTCTCGTGAAGCTTGACTATGAACATAGCAGGGGTGTGTGCTCTTGAAAGGCGAGGGGAAAGACAAAACACACACCCCTTTCATCCCCTCTCGCTTTCGCACGAACAGCCGCACAGAGGGGACTGTTAAAGCTGTTGGCTAAAAGCCAATGGCTAACCTCTCGACTCCCGCTCGGGGCAAGCCGCTATTCCGCTTCCTTCATACACTCCTTCACATCATTGCGGGGATTGCTGACGAGGGACGAGACGCGGTGGGCTTTCATCTTCCTGGCGGGGTAGGGGACGAGAAGTTGTTTCAGAGGTTCGGTGTCTTTATATGTCCGGTCAAGCCACTGCTCGATGTGCTCTTCGGGCATGATGACGGGCATACGGTTATGGATCGGGGCCAGCAACTCGTTCGGTTCGGTCGTGATGATGGTGAACGTGGGGTTTTCTTTTCCCTCTGCGTCCTTCCAGATGGAGAACAGTCCGGCGAAAAGGATCGGGGCTTCGTCCTTCATCCGGATGCACATCGGGTGTTTCTCCTCAACCCTCTTCTGCGTGCCGCGGACCTCTTGCGTTGTCGCCACCCGCTGCCATTCATAGAACGCATCGGCGGGAATGAGACAGCGGCTTCCTTTGAAATAGGGGGCGAACAACTTGCTCTGATCCAGCGTCTCGGCTTTGGCGTTGAAGGAGGAGAAACTTGGCTTTCCGTCTTTCGACCAGTGAGGAATCAACCACCACTGCATCGGCTCCGCAACGAGCTCGTCGTGCCGGACAGCAAATACGGGCAGGCGTTGCATTGGGGAGGCGTTGTAGCGCGGGAGTTCCCGAACTACCTCATCTGTAAGCTTCACCTTGTTGAGCGCCGTGTAGGCAACGAGCACTTTCTTGCCATCGATCAGAGCGTAGCGGCCGCACATAGAGTGATCTCCGAAAATGTGATGGATGAAAAATATGAAATTTGATCCCGGGAAACCAATATCCAGTAAGATATCCGACATCTCTCAAAGAAAATCCCAGGTAGATGTCGGACATCCGCCGGTCGCCGGGCATCTGCCAGTCTCATCGCAGGCGCTGGTGCAGTCGTTTGTCGCTCCGCCTGGAAAGGTGTGCCTCCTGTACGGCGACAGTCTCATTTTCCAGATCTCGCTCAGGATGGCGGCCTCCGCGATGGCGCAGGGAAATTCCGTCGCTGTGGTGGATGGGTGCAACCGGTTCAACGTCCACCTTCTCTCCCGTTTTGCGCGTGAGCGGCGCCTCGACCCGGATGAATTCCTCCGGCGTATTTTCATCTCCCGCGGTTTCACCTGCTACCAAATGGAACAGGCGGTCAGCAGCCGGCTGCCGCTGTTTCTCGAGTCCATCGGTTCCAACATTGCAATGATCTTCGGCCTGCTCGACACATTCTATGACGAGCAGGCATCATTCCGGGAGGCGCAGCAGATCCTCCGGCGGCTGCTCGGGACATTGCAGGATATCAAAACAAGCGGCGTTTCTGTCCTGCTGGCATGCACGGAGTGGAACGTCCTGCCGAAGGAGCGCAATCAATTGTTTACGACGCTCAAGACCGGGATGGATACAATTTACCGGCTGAAGTCCGATCACAATAACAAACCGGCATTGTTTCTGGAAAAAGGAGCGATGATCAGACGAGGCTCTCTGAAAGAAAAGAAGGCCACGGATCAACGCGGATTGGTACGGATTGTCGCAGATGGTTAGACAACTCATTTCATTTTTCTGATCCGTGCTGTTTCTGTGTAAATCTGTGGTTATTTTTTGCTTTTCAATAGCTTGAGGAAGGTTCTTTCAATAACCCAACAACAAAAGGTGCAACGATGGAAAGCCTCTCACCCAACATTTTCGTGAAAGACATCAACGCAACAATAGCGTTTTACAAAGTCCTCGGCTTTGAACTGGCCATGACTGTCCCTGAAAAGGGAGACTATGTATGGGCGATGATGACCTGCGGCAATGTTTCTTTCATGTTTCAAACCTTTTCCAGCCTGGCTGATGCCTTACCAGATATCAGCAGACATGATGGCGGCTCCCTGTTACTGTACGTCAAACTGAAAAACATCAGGACCTTTTTCGACAGCGTCAAAGACAAGGTAACCGTTATCCGCGGACTGGAAAAAACTTTTTATGGAGCCACCGAGTTTTCCATCAAAGACATCAATGGATATGTCCTGACGTTTGCGGAAGACGAGAAGTAATGAAGAGCGGGCAGGTGGGCTGTCGAAGAACAGCAGGAAAAAATAACCACGGATGACACGGATGAGGCGGATGTACGCGGACAAGACAATCTGTGGAAATCCGTGTGGTTTCCGTGTGATCCGTGGTTAAAAATAGACCACGGATGAACACGGATTGGTACGGATTGTCACGGATGGTTGGAACCAACAAAAATAATCCATTTTAATCTGTGGTTTTCTGTGTAGATCCGTGGTTATTTTTGTTTTTCAATAGCTTGAGGAAGGTCCTTTCAATAACCCCACAACAAAAGGTGCATCCGGGGAAAGGAGCGATCAGGTATGGGGCGGACAGTCCCGACGTTTACCAACATCATCGATAGCGAAATCGCGAGCTGGTCGAAATACCGGCGGGGGCTTCGTAAAGAAGACCAGGAAGTGTTTGATGATGTTTTCCGCGCAGCAAAGCTCCACCTCGCGGAGAATTTCTATGCGATGCGGACGATTCCATTCGAGAGCATCGTCGTTTCCATTGCTGTTGAGCAACGGAAGCTGATCAAGCAGATGCAGGATCGGATCGTCCGGCTGGAAGGCCGGCTACATCAAGACTAACTGAGAGAAGGTCAGGGTTAGTTTATTTTTGCCGGTGGGAGAAATGCGAGAATGATTTCTTGCTTTGCACGAATCCCTTTGGTTGAGCGCTCAATGAGGTTCATCTGAACCAATTCATTGATGTCACGCGATAGGGTCATATCGGATTTGCCGGAATAATTCACGGCAACACGCGGGCTGAGTTCCTTCACTTTAGAAATAAGCACAAAGTCCTTGTGGGCTGAGAGATCTAACACCAAATGTCTTCTTCGAATATCTGCGTTGCTGTTTTTGTCTTTGAATGTTTCGTGGACATAGTTTCGCCAAGTAACACTCCATTGCTGGTCTCTAATAACAGAAATCTGTTCACGCAATCCTTCGACAAAGCCATTTACAGCATATTCAATGAATGGCGTGATGTCTCCACCTGATTTGCTCGCGTTTTCTAATTGGCGGTAGTATTCTTGTCGAGTCTGGTTGTAATGGTTGCTCAACAGGTGTGCGGCAGCTGGGGGGATTCCGGCTTCCAGCAGAATTCTAAACTCTAGAAGCCGAGCTGTTCTTCCATTTCCGTCGCCAAAAGGGTGAATCCATGCAAAATATAGATGTGTGATAACAGCTTTAAGAACGCCAAATGCAGTTTTGGTTTCGCCGGAAGATGGAAAGTCTTTATTGATCCAATTACAGAGTTGCGTAAGCAGGTACTCGCAATCTTCAAACGGTGCTGCTTTGTAGCGGGCAACGCCGACAGAATAAGTTCGGATTCCGCCCGGTGTGATGTTGTCCTCGAGCTTCAGCTTATCAAGCACGAACCGATTGTATTGTTTGATTTCCTCTACTGAAATTACAGGACTTGTTTCCTCAAAAGCGTTTTTTGCAATTAAATTACAAGCGTTTATGATATTCTCAACCTCTTGGACTAGGTACTCCTTGGTGGGTGAGACTTTCAATTTTCCATCAAGGAAGTCGAGGACTTCCTTTTCTGAAAGAGTGTTGCCCTCAATGGCGGTAGTGGCAGCAGCACCTTTTGCAAGATAAACCTGGTGAAGGCGACGTGCGGTTGAAGGCCGTAGTGGAACACCAGCGAGATGTTCACTTTTGGACTGTACTTCACCCAATTTGAGCCAGAGTTTGTAGCTAATTTTTCTTAGATCAAATTGAAAGGTTATCCAAGGATGTGTTGTTTCATATGAGCGCATAAATGATACTCACCATGTTGTCTATAATTCATTTGTGTGTAATGAATTACTGGTATTCTGTGCCTGCTGGTGTACGATATAATGTTAGACAATATGTCGTAATATAGCACTTCTACTTGAAGATGCAATGGTAGAAAACGTGAAAGAATTGGCATTTTCATTATTGAAAAAGCTCCGGCTATCAGAATTGTGCTGAAAGATCTATTCTTCATCCCTCACTTGATCCATGCCCCACATGCTCACAGGCTGGTTGTTCGACTGTTATCCGTCTTCGCAGGGCATTACGCTCTGGCTGATTGATGAGAATGGCGACAAGCGTCGCTGCTTTCGCCGGTTCACACCCTCCTTTTTTCTCCATTTGAACGATTCCGATGCGCGGCGGGCGGAGGTTCTTGCTGCCCGCTGCCCGGTTCCTGTCACGGTCACGCGAACGACGAAAACGGAAATCTACTCCGGCGACTCGCTCGATGTGCTCGAAGTGCACGTGCATGATACGACGCGTTTCCGCGACGTCGTGTGGTACTACGAGCGTTTCTTTCCGCACTTCGCATTTTTCAGTTCCGATATCCTTGTCGCACAACTCTTCCTGTATGCAACAAAGCTTTTTCCGCTCGGGTTCGGCGAGTATGAAATTGATGAGCAGGGGGAACTGGTCGGTTGGACGTTGCATGATTCGCGGGAAGCCACCGAGTACACACTTCCTCCGTTCTCCATCCTGCTGCTCCGGAATGCGAATGATTTCGTCCCGCCGAAATACCAGAAACACCTTCAGCTCGAGGTGACCTATGACGACCGCACATATGTTCTCGAGCAGGAAACTCCGCAGGAAGTCCTGGAGGCACTCAACTGGCATCTGCATCGCTGCGATCCGGACATTATTCTGACCGACTACGGCGACGCGGTCCTGATGCCAAGACTGACGGCAATGTCGCAGCAACACAAGGTGCCGCTGGTGCTGAACCGCGATCAGGACGCGGGGTACACGACAACAAAAGAGTCGAGCTTCTTCCAGTACGGCAAGATCGTTCACAAGGACGGCGCGTTTGAGCTTGCCGGACGGTGGCACGTGGATGCCACCAACTCGATGACGGTCGCAGAGGCGGACCTGGACGGCCTGTTTGAGATGGCGCGCCTGACGCAAATGTGCGGGCAGCGGCAAGGACGGGCAAGCATCGGCACATCGATGTCGTCGCTCCAGCTGTCGTGGGCGTACCGGCACAATATCTTGATTCCGTCGAAGAAGCGTGAGCCGGAAGATTTTAAATCAGCTGCTACGTTGCTGCTGGCCGATCGCGGCGGCCTTATCTTCAACCCGCCTCTTGGCTACCACGAGGAGGTTGCCGAGCTCGATTTCGTGTCGATGTACCCAACGATCATGGTCACGCATAATGTTTCGCCGGAAACGGTGAACTGCCGGTGCTGCAAGAACAACAAGGTGCCGGAGCTCGGATACACCATCTGTGAAAAGCGCGAAGGGATCGTGCCGGCGACGCTGCGCGACGTGATCAAGAAGCGTGCCTACTACAAGGCGATGAAGAAGAAGTACAAGGGAAAGGACGAGGTGCTGTTTCGAAAGTACGATCGCCGCCAGAGCGCTTTGAAGTGGATGCTGGTGAGCTGCTTCGGGTACCTTGGCTACAAGAATGCCCGGTTCGGCAAGATTGAAGCGCACGAGTCGGTGAACGCGTTTTCCCGCGACGCAATCCTGATGGCCAAAGAGGTTGCCGAAGACCATGGCTTTCATCTGCTCCACGCAATCATCGATTGTGTCTGGCTCAAGAAGGAGGGGGCAACGGAAAGCGAGTACGAAAATCTTGCCCATGCAATTTCGCGGAGGGTGGGTATCGACATTTCACTCGAAGGAATGTACAACTGGATTCTGTTTCCGGCATCGAAGATGGATCCCGCCATCACGACGGCAAACAGGTACGTTGGGTGGTACCGCCACAATGAGGTCAAGATCCGCGGCATCGAGGCCCGCAGGCGCGACACGCCGAAGTTCATCAAAACGATGCAGACGGCAATGCTCAACCGGATGTCTGGTGCACTGAACGTTGAGGAGGTGCGGGCGCTTGCCCCCGATCTCCTGGAGATCGTGCGCAGTGCCGTTGCTGTTCTGCGCAGCGGGAAAGCGAACCCGATGGAACTTGTCCTCCGCCGGCACATCACCAAGGAGGCGGATGAGTACACGAACAACAGTCTCAGCGCCGTCGTCGCGAAACTGGTACAGGAGATGGGTGTGCCGCTTGCAGCCGGTGAATCGATCGAGTTCATCATTCTCGACCAATCGGGCAAGAAAAAGCCAGAGAAGGCAAAGCCGCTTGCCCTCTATGCATTTGAGGATGGCTACGACATAGAGCAGTACACGGAGTTTACATTGAAGGCTGCCGAAACGCTGCTCTTTCCGTTCGGATACGATGTGCAGGCGCTCAAGGACGAACTCGGGCTTACGCCGCCGGTGCAGAAGAAAGCATCGCGGCGCGGACGCCAGCTGCATTCGCATCCATCGGCATCGGCAAAACAAATTCCGTTGTTTCAAATGCGCGTTGGGGAGTAGATGGGTGCCACGCACCTACAAGGTAGAAATCCGACTTCTTACTCGATTGCCCGAGTAGAAGTCGGACTTCTATGAGGGTGCGTGGCACCTCGCCAGTGAATTTCCAACACTGAATACTGAATGCTGTCGGAATGCGGTAGCTTCTCCGAAGTCACTGTCCCCTAATCCCCGATTCTTTCAGCGCGTTCATCAGCAGAGACCAGGGAACATCGTGGCAGCCGCTTTCGTCCAAGCTCGGAAGATAAAAATCTTGTAATACCGCCGGTTTCCGCATTCCTTGATTTTCTTCCTCTTTCTTGATAAACTACCATCGCCGCTGTCGGAGACAGAGCAGTAGTGAGTCCTGCGGTTCTCTTTTTCCTGTTTCAACACAAACACGATCAAGGCCCATGGCAATTACAGTACGAAATCTAACGAAATACTATGGTCACGAGAAAGCGATCAATGACATCTCGTTTGACGTGAAGTCTTGTGAAATCCTCGGTTTTCTGGGCCCGAACGGCGCTGGAAAAACGACGACGATGAAAATCATTACCTGCTACATGCCGCCGAGTTCGGGTACCGTCGATGTCGATGGATATTCGATTGCGGATCATTCGCTCGAAGTGCGGCGGAAGATCGGCTATCTGCCGGAGCTCAATCCGCTCTATCTTGACATGAACGTCATCGAGTATCTCGAGTACGCGTCCCAGCTTCACGGTCTGGACAAGGCAAGGATGAGGCAGCAGCTTGCACACATGGTGGATGTGTGCGGACTGAAGGATGTTCGCCACAAGGATATCGGCGAGCTCTCGAAAGGCTATCGCCAGCGCGTCGGCCTGGCACAGGCGATGATCCATGAACCGGATGTGCTGATTCTTGATGAACCGACGAGCGGACTTGATCCCAACCAGATCGTCGAGATCCGGAACCTTATCAAGCAACTGGGTCGGGCCAAGACTGTCATTCTCTCCACGCACATTCTCTCCGAAGTACAGGCAACCTGTGACCGCGTCATCATCATCAACGAGGGGTCGATCGTTGCCGACGGAACGCCATCGGAGCTGAAGCAGAAATTCCATGGCGCCGAGTCCGTCACAATCGAATTAAAAGCTGCGGTGTCCGATGCAATGACGGATATCTACCCGAAAATCAAATCGCTGGTCGGCGTCGAGTCTGCCGAGTACATCGGGGCGAGTGACGACATGCACCGCTTCTCGATCGTTGTGTCGAAAGGAAGCGACGTTCGCGAGGACTTGTTCAGGCAGGCGGTAGCAGAGAAATGGGTGTTGCTCGAGATGACCCGCAAAGGAACAAGCCTCGAGGAGGTATTCCACCGGTTGACACAAGCGGAAGACGAAAAGAAGTGAAAAGTGAGGGCAAGGAGAAAACGGGTTGGTGAACAGTAAACAATGAATCGAAGGCCTTTAAACCTGAAACTCAAAACTCAAAACTGTAAACTCAAAACTTGTAATGAACAAAACCGAAATCCAGGCCTCATGGAATAACATACGGACGATCTCCCGGCGCGAGCTGCAGTCGTACTTCAATTCGGCGATCGCGTACGTCGTCATTGTGGTATTCCTGGCCATCATTGGCTGGTTTCATACCAGCAATCTTTTCCTTGCGAACATTGCCACGATGCGCCTGATGTTTGAGCTCGTTCCGCTGGTGTTCCTTTTTGTCGTACCCGCAATCACCATGCGGTTGCTCTCAGAGGAAAAGAAAAGCGGAACCATCGAGCTGCTCACCACCAAGCCGCTGCACGATTATGAGATTGTGTTCGGAAAGTTTCTCGCCGCATGGGCGTTGGTGGGGGTCGCCCTTCTCCTGACGCTCGTCTATTATCTCACCATCACCTCGATTGGGAAGATCGATAACGGACCGGTGGTCGGGGGGTACTTTGGGCTCATGCTTACGGCCGGCGTGTATGTTGCCATCGGTCTCTTTGCGTCGAGCCTCACAGAGAACCAGGTGATTGCATTCATTATCGGATTTGTGTTTGTGTTTGTGTTGTTAATGCTCGACAAGATCCTGATCTATGTTCCGGAATCGCTTGCGAGCATCGTCGAGTTTCTCGGCATCGACTACCATTTCTCAAATATCGCACGCGGTGTCATCGACACGCGCGACGCGATGTACTTTCTATCTCTGATTGGGTTCATGCTTTATCTCACCGTCCTTTCACTTGGGCGGCGGAGATGGTGAACGGAATGTGGAATGAGGACATTCAGAATGGCCAATGATGTTCTGAATTCCGGCTCCTGACTCCTGAATGCTGTGATGCTCAGGCTTATTTTTTGAAACCATAATTGTACCTCGACTCAACTATGAAGAAGCACATGACTCAGACGCTCGTCAGGATCGGTCTTGTTCTGGGGATCCTGATTGTTCTCAACTTCATCTCGATCCGGCTGTTTGGCCGGCTCGATCTGACCTCGCAGGGAGTCTATACGCTTTCCGACGCGAGCAAAAAGCTCGTTGGCGCACTTGATGACCGCGTGACAGTGAAGGCGTTCTTCACAGAGGATCTTCCATCCCCGTACAACAACAACCGTCGTGCTGTTCTTGACATTCTGAATGATTACAAGGCATACTCAAAGGGAAACCTGCAATACGAATTCGTCAATCCGCAGGGAGAAAAAGGGGAGCAGGATGCACAACAGCAGGGGATTGCTCCCGTGCAGGTGCAGGTTGTGAACGAAGACAAACTCGAGGTCAAGCGCGGCTATCTCGGCCTGGTGATGATGTATGAAGATCGAAAAGAAGTTCTGCCTGTGGTGCAAAACCTGAGCTCACTGGAATATGACATCAGCAGCAGTCTGAAGCGCCTCACGTCAAAGATGAAAAAGAAAGTCGGATATACCACAGGGCACGGCGAACCGGAAATGTCTGCCATGCGGCAGGCGTACCAGGCCGGAATGCAGCAGTACGATCTGATGCCCGTCGATCTGAGCAAGGGAGAGCCTGTGCCGTCTGACCTTTCGGCTCTTCTGGTTATTGCGCCTCAGAGTCGCTTTCAGGACAGTGCGCAGTATCAGATGGACCAGTACCTGATGCGTGGAGGGAAGATCGCGTTTTTGCTCAACCGGGTGAACGCAAACCTCCAGATGCGTGCGGGGCAGCCCATCGATCTCGGGCTCGACGATATGCTGCAACACTATGGTGTGCGTTTGAATCCCGATCTCGTTCGCGATGCGCAGTGTGCCAACATTTCGGTCATGCAGCAACAAGGAACCTTCACGTTCCAGAGCCAGGTCCCGTTCCCGTACATCCCCATCGCTTCGGGCTTCAATACCAACAACCCGATCGTCAAAGATCTCCAGGGTGTGATTTTCCATTTTGCCAGCTCTCTCGATACAAGCGGAGCCGCGGCGAGAGGCTTGAAGTCGGAAGTGCTCGTCCGCTCTTCAAAACATAGCGGCCGGCAGACGGGAGTCTTCGTGATTGATCCTTTCCAGCGTTACACGGGGGCAGATCTGGCTGAGGACGGTATTCCTCTGGCAGCGATTGTGGAAGGATCGTTTAAGAGTTACTTCGTTGGCAAACAGCCAGCCGCCGCCGTGGTCGCGAGTCCCGAAACGCGGATCATCGTTGTGGGAGATGGGGATTTCATGAAGGATGAAATGCTCGGCAACCGGGGAAACCTGACATTCTTTGCCAACATCATCGATTACCTCGCAGACGATGCAGGCTTGATTACAATTCGATCCAAAAATGTGGCAACCCTGCCGCTCGACCAAATCTCCGACGGGACTAAGAGACTCCTGAAATACACAAACCTCATCGGGCCACCGGTGCTCATCGTCGCGTATGGTCTCTTTCGCTGGCGGAGGCGGGTTGCATTCAGGAAGGCAATGGAGGCTCAGTCGTTATGACACGCACTATGTACGTTCTGCTCGGCCTTCTTGGCGTCCTCGTCATCGTAGCATATCTTGTGATGCAGAAGCCGGGCGAGCGAAGCTCTTCCGGTGATACCGGTGAAGTCCTCGTTTCGATTGACTCGCTGGCAGTCGACGGAATTGAGATCAAATCACAGGCGGGCATTGTGGTTCTTCAGAAGAAGGGGGTCGAGTGGTTTGTTCAGGAGCCGGTTTTATACAAGGCCGATCAGTCAAACATTGCGACCTTGATTCATAGCAGCAGAAGTCTTGAGGTAAAGAACATCGTCTCGAACAAGCCTGAGAAACACTCTGTCTTCCAGGTGGATTCGGCGGGGACGAGCGTCAGGATGCTCGAAAAAGGGGTCGAAAAAGTTTCCTTCATTCTTGGCAAGTCCGGCAGCAGTTATGCTGAGACGTATGCACGACGTACAGCATCGAGCGACGTTGTGCTTGTGACCGGCGCATCAGCGTACCTCTTCAATCGCCCGGTGAAAGAGTGGCGCGACAAGACAATCATCACCATTCCCCGGGAGAACATCAAGGAAGTCCGCTATCAGTATGGTGACACAACGTTTGTTCTGGCGTTCAAGGACAGTACGTGGACCATCGGGAAGGATCCGACGCAGGAAGGAATTGTCGGCAACCTCATTTCATCGCTGTCTAACGTCCAGGCGGATGATTTCGTGGACACACTCGCCAACCGCTCCTCCAAGCCCACCGCTCAGATCACCTTCGCGGGAACACAACTCACCTTCTTTTACGTCAAAGTGGGTGAAAAGTACCTTGTTCAGTGTTCTGCATCGCCGCAATGGTTCGAAATGCAGAGCTGGCATGCAAGCCAGATCCTCTTGCGCAAGAAGGACATGTTAAAGTCGGGCAAATAGCGCAGAACAAGAATTGCGCATGCTGAAGCCACTCCGCAAGGGGAATAATTCCTTGCTTGGCGCTGCAAATTTGGTTAGTTTTCAATGCTTTGGAGCATAAAACCATAGTTCCAATCCACAATAATTCCTATGGAGGTTGGTCATTACTCTCATGCATAAGTTCTTTCGGCCCTTTCTGGCAGGTTTCTGTTTTGCACTGGTTCTGGCAGGATGCGCAGGATCCGGCCCTGCCGTCGTAGCGAAAATCGGAGATTCTCCCCTTACACTTGAGGAATTCGAAGAAAGCTATACGAAAAACAATGGTGGGTGGGAAAAAGCCACGACCTCAAGCTATGAGGATCGCGAGAAATTCCTGGACCTGCTCGTGAAGTTCAGACTCAAAGTCCTGGAAGCCAGGAACCGTGGCCTGCTGTCTGACTCCACGATCAAGAGCGAACTTGAGGGCTACGAGGTCACCGTGGCCACATCGTATATGCTGGAAAAAGAGATTATCGGCCCAAAAGTCCTGGAGACTTACAACAGGAAAAAAGAGGAGATCCGTGCCAGCCACATCCTCCTCCGGCTGAACCCCGAGCCAACCCCTGCGGATACACTCGCCGCGTACACCAAGGCGATGAATGTTATCAGTCTAGTCCCGAAATATGGCTTCGACACTCTGGCCACAACCTATTCGGAAGAACAAAGCGCCTCATTTAACAAGGGGGATTTGGGCTATTTCTCGTCGGGTAGGATGGTGCCGGAGTTTGACGATGCTTGCTATAATCTCAAAGTTGGGGAATATACCCCCCGACCGGTGCGGACGCAGTTTGGCTATCACGTCATCAAGGTCACAGACCGTCAGCCGACCAAGGGGGCCGTGCGTGTGAGTCACATCCTGCGGCGTTTCAAAGACGTTGCTGAAGATAGCGTTGCCGTTACAGATTCCGCCTGGACCATCTACAGGGCCCTTAAGGCTGGAACAGATTTCGCTGAGGCCGCAAAGCGATATAGCCAGGATCAGGGGTCCCAGGCCAACGGCGGGGACATAGGATTCTATGAACGTGGACGGATACCACCAGAGATAGAGAACATTTTCTACGGCACACCTCTTGACTCGGTGACAACCCCCGTCAGAATGCCGTATGGATATCACATCTTCAAGATCACCGGATACAAGGGCATACCTCAGTTTGCGGATATGGAGAAGGAGCTGCGTGATCAGTACAATCAGACGCGCTACAGTACAGATTATGCACGGTTTGTTGGCAATCTTGCAAAACAATATCGCCTGAAATTTGACACGTTGACGATTGTTCAGCTGCTGCACGCGTTCGACACGACGCAGACGCCAGCTTCATGGACATGGAGCGACACGCTGAACGCCGATTTGAAGAAGAAGGTACTCCTCACATGTGAAGGCCGGCCCGCCACGGTCAACGATTTGATCGAACACGTCAACGGATCGGCTGAGTTCAAGTCCATGCTGTTGAATCCCAAGAACATTCAGCACATGATCGAACGAGTGTCTGAAGCCAAGATGATGGAGGAACATGCCCGCCAGGTGCCGCAGCGTTATCCGGCGTTTTCGAAGCTCTTGAAAGAATATCAGGATGGAATATTGCTGTACCGTATCGAGCAGGATGAAGTATGGAAGAAAGTCGTTGTGAACGATTCGCTTCTGAAGATCCACCACAATCAGACCAGAGAGAAGTATCGCTGGCCGGATCGCGTGGATTTCGCAGAGATATTGGTCACGACCGACAGTATGGCCAAGGCGGTGTACAAGGAGATTCGGGCGGGAAAGCAATTCGCCGAGGCGGCTGAAAAGTACACGATGCGGAACGGCTACAAGGAGAAAAAGGGTGTGTGGGGACTGACCCCGAACCCATTGAATGAATTCTCGCGTTACGCGGCGATCCTCCCTGTGGACAGCATTCCTCCTCCCTTTGAACACCCCAACGGGTGGTCGATCATCAAGGTGCTGGCAAAGGACAGCTCGCGCGTGAAAACATTCGAAGAAGCCATGCCCGAGGTGATGAGCTCATACCAGGAGTATGCATCGAAAGCCCGGCAGGATGAATGGATCGCGGAACTGAAATCACGATACGCGGTGGTTCTGAAGAAAGAACTTCTCCTGGAAGCCTTCAAAAGGAAACCCGTTGCTACGCAGTAGGCTTGCTTTCTTTTTCTGTCTGGCGTTGATCATGGGATGCGGTAACAAGGACTCTGCCCAAAGTCCCGTGGCACGCATTGACGACAGAACATTGACATTAGAACATGTGAAGGCACGGTTGGACTCTTCACGGGGGGTAACTCCTGCACAGGTCGGAGAGTATGCGCGCCGCTGGATAAACGAAGAGATTCTGTACAGGGAAGCCTTGCGCAGGGGGATGGACACCAGGGAATCTGTACGCGCACAACTCGAGGAAGTCCGCCGACAGTTGGCAATCAACGCGCTTCTGCAGGATGAGATCTATACAGAGAAATCCGTCCAGAGCACACCCGAAGACATCTCTCAGTATTATTCTGTCCACAACAAGGAATTCACCCTTCCAACAGACGTTGCGCTCGTCAGCTTTCTCTTATTTCGCGATCGCGATGCCGCCAACGCATTCCGAACGCTTGTTCTTAAGGGGACACCCTGGGCGCAAGCCGTCCGGCAGACAATGGCAGATCCTCAGCAGTCGTTGTTGATGGTCACGAGGATGGATTCGGCATACTACTCTCAGCGCACGCTTCTCCCGGTCGAGCTCTGGAGGGTTGCCTCGGCATCGACCAAGCCCGAGCCTTCATTTCCGGTTCAAACGAACGAAGGCTCTTACATTCTCATTGTCTGGAAGCTTGATCGCCAGGGACAAATTGCCGATCTGGCCTATGTCGAGCAAGAAATCCGAAGTCGGCTGACGATCGAGCGTCGCCGCCGTGCACTCGAGGGTCTGATCGAAAGGCTGCGTTCAAACCATGCTGTTGAGATCATGGTGAGCGATCACACTGACACCAGCTCAACCAATTCCGAGAGATAGGAGAAGTTCCAATGAAGGGACGCACTACATCAGTGTTCACGAGCGTCGTTGTTGCTGCGATCGTTCTGGTTTTCGCTCCCTACCGACTGATGGCACAGACTGCGGTTGATCGCATCGTGGCGGTCGTTGACAGGGAAATCATCACGGAGTCCGATCTCCATGAGAGGATCACGTACGTCGCACTTCAGAACCGTGTTGACGCCCAGGCTCCCGGATTGCGGAAACAGGTTCTCGAAGGAATGATCGCAGACAAGCTCGTTCTCGCTCAGGCAATCATAGACAGCGTCAATGTCTCCGAGGACGAAGTAAGCCGGATGCTCGATCAGCAGTTTCAGAATTTTGTCCGCCAGGCAGGGTCTGAACAACGGTTGGAGCAGATTTATGGAAAGCCTGTAGCGAGGATGAAGCGTGAGTATCGGCCTGAAATGCGAAAGCAGCTTCTCATCCAGCGCGTGCGTCAGCAGCGTGAGGCAAATATTCTGATTGCGCGCCGGGAAGTGGAAGAGTTCTTTGAATCCTACAAAGACAGTCTTCCGAAAGTCCCCGAAGAACTCGATCTGAGCCACATCTTCATCGTTCCCAAGACCGACTCGTTGCTGGAGGAACAAACCCGCCGAACACTCAATGTGATTCGTGACAGCATCATCGCAGGAGGTGATTTTGCGGACTTCGCGCGACGGTACTCACAGGACGGAAGCGCCCCGAGCGGTGGAGATCTCGGGTGGGCGAAGCGTGGGCTGGTATTTGTTCCCGAGTTTGAGCAGGCAGTGTTTGCGCTGAAAGAGAAAGAGATCTCGCCAGTGGTAAAGACGGAATTTGGATATCATCTTGTTCAGCTTCTTGAACGAAGGGGTGAATCGGTGCACGCCCGGCATATCCTGGTCCGGACGGAAAAAGGGCCTGCCAGTGATACGGCGGCCGTTGTCCGGTTAAACGGGTTGCGTGAACGCGCGCTCAAAGGTGAACTGTTTGCAGAGCTCGCCCGTAAGAATTCGGAAGACGATGAGACGAAATCCATCGGCGGCGATTTGGGAACGGTTGCGGTCGACCAACTGGAGGCTGATTTTGCAGTGGTCGTGAAAGATCTCAAGGCAGGAGAAATCAGTCAGCCGCACAGGGTAACGTTGAAGGCATCCTACGGATACCAGATTGTCCTCCTGAAGAAGCGCACTCCCCCGCATGCTGTCAACCCGACAGAGGATTTCAAGCGGATCGAACAGATGGCTCTCTACCTCAAGCGCAATCGCATGAACAGCGAGTGGATCGAAGAGCTTAAGAAGAGTATTTACTGGGAGCTTCGCCTGTAATCCGGCATCGACCGGATTGCTTCGCATCAGGAGTACATCCGTCAATTTCACGGACAACGATCTTCATGAACGACGTTAAGACAGTCTCCGAACTCACCAAAGCCTATTCTGACATCCGGGCTGAAATCGCCAAGGTCATTGTAGGGCAGGACCGGGTCATCGAACATCTCCTGATTGCGCTTCTCTCCCGCGGACACTGCCTGCTCATTGGTGTGCCCGGGCTCGCCAAGACGCTTTTGATCAAAACGCTGGCAGAAGCACTGGACCTCAAGTTCAGCCGGATCCAATTCACGCCGGATCTGATGCCAAGTGATATTACCGGCACGGAGATTATTGAAGAGAATGTTGGTACGGGTCAGAAAGCCTTCAAATTTGTTCAGGGACCCGTGTTCGCGAATATCGTCCTGGCCGATGAGATTAATCGAACGCCTCCCAAGACCCAGGCGGCTCTGCTTGAGTCGATGCAGGAGCATCACGTGACCGCTGCCGGTCAGACCTATACGCTGCAGGAACCCTTCTTCGTGCTCGCGACGCAAAACCCCATTGAGCAGGAAGGGACCTATCCGCTGCCGGAAGCCCAGTTGGATCGTTTCATGTTCAATCTGTGGCTCGACTATCCCTCCTTCATCGAGGAGGTGGCGATCGTGAAATCCACAACGAGCCCGTACAAGGCGGATCTCAAACGTATCCTAAGTGCGAAGGAGATCAATGCATTCCAGGATCTTGTGCGCCGGGTACCGGTTGCCGATAACGTCATCGAGTATGCTGTGACGCTTGTCGATCGGACGCGCCCGAGCGCGCAGGCTGCCCCGGCATTCATCAAGAGCTGGATCCGATGGGGTGCGGGACCCCGGGCTTCACAATACCTTATTCTCGGAGCAAAGACCCGCGCTATTCTGTCCGGCAGACATACTCCCGACATCGATGACGTCAAAGCGCTCGCGCCTCCGGTGCTCCGACATCGCATCGTTACGAGCTTCAACGCCGAAGCTGAAGGTGTATCAGCAATTCAAATCATCGAACGACTTGTGAGTGAATCCGGATCGTGAATTGGCCACTACGGGGGGGTGATGCTCTACGGGTTTAGTCCGAATCTGTGGTCCGTGTGGCGACGGAGAAGTCCGATCTGGTTCGTTGGGAGCTTCGTCACGATCTTCCTGCTGTTCGTTTGTGTTGGCATTCTAAGTTCCGCCTGTGTTGCTCAAACGCAGCGCTGCTGGATCACGTTTCGGGATCGTGGTTCACCCAGTACTACTTCTCTTGCCAATCCGCGCATGTTGGGCATATCGGACCGCGCTTTGTGGAGGCGGAGCAAAGTCCTTCCTCCCGAGCGGCTCGTCGACGAGTTAGACCTCCCTCTCAATCAATCGTATCTCGATCAATTGCATTCTGCGGGCATTGTCATCCGCTCGTCATCGCGGTGGTTTAATGCTGTCTCAGCAGAATTGACTGCATCTCAACAATCCTCGATTGCGAATCTTCCATTTGTGTCCACGATCAAGCCTGTCTCTGTTTTCTTCAAGCGTCGTCCGGAGACGACACCGGCTCCTCTCCACCAACCGTTGTTGAAAAACATATCCCTCGCCGGAATCGACTACGGCCAATCACTCGTCCAACTCACCAACATCAAAGTCGTCGATGTGCATAGCCGTGGCGTAGCAGGCGCCGGCGTGGTCATTGGATTGCTGGATGACGGATTCAATCAGCATGCCGTCCATCCGGCTTTGAAAAACATCAAGATCCTCGCAGAGTACGATTTTGTTCAACGCGATAGCAATACAAGCCGAGCTCCTGGTGAGTATTTCGATCAAGGAAATCACGGGGCTGGTACGCTCTCGACCATAGGTGGATTCGAGAACGGGAGTCTGGTAGGTGTGGCGTTTGGGGCATCGTTCATACTGGCTAAAACGGAAATTGACAGCAGCGGCACGAACGCTGATTTTCGGATCGAAGAGGATCTTTATGTGGAAGGCCTGGAGTGGGAGGAGCGCATGGGCGCAGACGTGGTCTCATCATCACTGGGCTACAATCTTTTTGTGGACGGACCAAGTTATTCCTATCAAGAGATGAACGGCGTGACGGCGACTACGTCCAAGGCGGCACGGATAGCAGCACGGAAGGGTGTTCTCCTCGTCACGGCGATGGGGAATGAAGGAAACTACCGCGATGCAGGCACACGCTCAACCGGTACTATGATAGCACCGGCTGATGCAGATAGCATCATTTCGGTCGGTGCTGTGAACGCCGATGGCTACATTGCAGGCTTCAGCTCAACGGGTCCGACCGCTGACGGCCGGGTCAAACCTGAAGTAGTAGCCCAAGGGATCTCGGTGTTCACAATGTACGGGGAAATTGGATATAAGTTTGCGAACGGTACTTCGTTTTCGACTCCGCTTACTGCCGGTGTCGCGGCGCTCATTCTCTCCGCTCATCCGTCTCTGACTCCGATGCAGGTGCGCGACCGGCTGACAAGCACGGCGAAAGCTCTGTATGGCAGCGCTTCGGAAAATTCTTCTCATCCCAATAACTTCTACGGCTGGGGTATGGTTGATGCCCTGGCGGCAGTCGGTACTCTGCCGGTTGTCCCGGTCCCGGGATCGACGCCCGATCAGTTTGTCCTCCATAGCAACTATCCCAATCCATTCAACGGATCCACAACGATCATAGTCGAGGCTCCGGGCGAGCAGCAGATCGATCTCGCCATCTACAATCTTCTCGGTCAACGGGTGCGTACGATCTTCAGAGGAAAATCTCAGGCTGGCACAAGTTACTTCCAGTGGCAAAACGCCCTGAATGACGTCGGGGTTCAAGTTGAAACAGGTGTCTATTTCTGCCGGCTCGCTGCATCCGGGTCACTTCAATTTCAAAAAATCCTGTACATCAAGTAGCTTGGCAATTCCACCTTGACGGTTGATCCGGATGCCCGACCTCCTTCTTACGACTTCACTGCACGTTGCCCTTCTTCTGCTTGCGGCAGGAGGAGCAGGAGCGCTAGCGGTTCTCGCTTACCGGTTTACAATTCCTCCCGTCTCCCGCACGCTCAGAGTGACGTTCATGCTTCTGCGCGGTCTGGGTCTTTTTTTGCTTTTGCTTCTGCTTGGCGAGCCGCTTCTTTCACTCGTCTATCACCGATTTGAAAAGCCTGTGCTCGCCGTTCTCATCGATCAGTCGAGAAGCATGACAATTCAGGACAAGACCGGAGACAGAAGGGCGATCATGCTCAAGACTCTGGATTCTCCCGAATTGCAGACAGTCGAAGCAAAGAGTGAGGCGCTGTTCGGGGTCTTCGATACGAAACTTCATCTTCTGCAATCGTTCGCAAAAGACTCCATTTCGTTCAAGGGGGAAGGGACGGACATCGGCGGTGCGTTGAAACAACTGAAGGATCTCACATCCGGGCGGAATATTCAGGGTGTGCTCCTCATCAGCGATGGAACTAGCACGGCCGGGCCGAGTCCTCTCTTCGAAGCAGAAGAGGTTGGTTTGCCTGTGTTCGCGATCGGCATTGGTGACACCAGCGAGCCGCATGATGTGCTCGTACAGAAGGTTCTTGCAAACACCATTACGTATGTGGGGAACAAAGTCCCGGTCAACGCGACGCTGAAAAGCTCAGGGCTCAACAATGAGCGGGTTGAGGTGACGCTGCTTGAAGAGGGGAAGATGCTCGATCGCAAGACCGTTTTGCTTGAGCCGGGCATGCGACAATACGATGTCCCGCTTTCATTTGTTCCCAATCTCGACGGCACGAAGAAAATCACCGTGGAAGTCTCGCAGCTTCCGGGCGAGGTAAGCTATCAGAACAACAGGTCGTCGTTCTACGTAAAAGTCCTCAAGAGCAAGATGCTGGTTCTCCTGATTGCCGGCGGACCCAGCGCTGATGTCGCAGCGGTGCGTCATGCGCTTCAGGATGATCCCAATATCGAAGTGCGATCCTTCATCGATCGGGGCAATGGGGAGTTTTACGAAGGAATTCTGGCCGACCAGAATTTGCGGGATGCAGAGTGCATCGTGCTCGTGGGGTATCCCGGCACGGGGAGTTCCACTGCCACCGTGCAGGCGATCGCAAATGCGCTTGGGAGCCGGAAGGGCCTGTTATTTGTCCTGAGCCGCACAACCGATTTCCGGAAACTCCCGGCGCTTCAGGCGTATCTTCCGTTCACCGTCCCGGCGCTCGCGGGGAGGAGACACAGGCGTTTTTCGCCGTGTCTGATGTTTCAGCGCAACAACCCGATTCTTCGCGTCTCGTCCTCGCTCGATGTTTGGGGCAAGCTTCCACCATCGTTTACACTTGATGGGTCCTTTCACGTGAAGCCGGAGGGCATCGTACTTGCTTCAGCGCGAATACAGGCCTCGACAACCGGTGATCCGCTGCTTCTCAGCAGCGATGTCAATCGCTCAAAATCTCTGGCGGTCTTGTGTTACGGTTTGTGGCGATGGAAGAGCTACTCCGATGGAATCCCAGGCGCCGAACGGATCCTGGAAACCTTCTTCAGTAACAGCGTACGCTGGCTCGTGACACGCGACGATGAAAAGCCGGTCCAGGTTCGACCGACAAAGGAAATCTTCGGGGGATCGGAACCCGTAGAGTTTACAGGCCAGGTCTATGACGAAAACTATCGCCCCATGGAAGCAGAAATCTCTCTTTCGGTTTCTCAGAAGGGACAGACGAGCCGGTTGTCGCTCACTTCTTTGGGCAATGGCCGGTTTGAAGGGGCTTTCGATCCCCTCCCGGAAGGGGACTACACGTATCTGGCGCAGGCACTTGCGGGAGGCCGGCAGATTTCTGAGGAGCACGGTTCGTTTTCCGTCGGCGGGTTGAATGTCGAATTTCAGGAAACACGCGCGAACAGACTTCTTCTGCAACAACTCGCTGCGCGGACAGGAGGACGGTACTACGAACACCATGACCTCCGTCGATTTCCAGAGGATATTGCCGCTCTGCCGAATTTCCGCCCCCGGGACATACGGATTGCCCGGCAGTTTGAGCTTTGGAACGAGACGTGGATGCTCGGCGCTCTTGTAGCACTCTTTGCGGCGGAATGGTTCTTGCGAAAAAAGAATGGAATGCTGTGACTTCTCAGCCACCAAGGCACCAAGGCACAAAGAAAATGGTGGAATACTTGATTCCCTTCGTGTCTTTGTGGCTAAGCAATTACGGAATGTTTTGACCTTCGACCAATGATCCCAACGACATGAAAAAAACCTCTCTGCTGATCTATTCTGCGCTGATCATCTTCAATCTCTTCTTTGAATCAGTCCTCCTGGCTCAATCCGTTGTGCGCGTCGATAGTTTCTACATGCCGAGCCTTGGAAGAACAAAGAAGCTCTCCGTTCTGCTCCCGACGAAGTACGATCCGGCAAAACAGTATCCGGTTCTGTACCTGTTGCACGGGTACAGCGGCGGGCATGAAGATTGGTGGACAAGAACAAAGCTCAGAGAATACGTGCGGGAACTTCCGCTGATTGTCGTGATGCCAGATGGGGAGAATTCGTGGTACGCCAACTCGGCAATGGAATCCAGCGAGCGGTTCGAGGATTACCTCGTCAAGGATCTTCCTCAGTATGTACACAAACTGTATTCAATCGATACCACGCGGCAGGCGATTGCCGGACTCTCGATGGGCGGATACGGCGCAATGATGCTCGGGCTCAGGCACCCGTCGAAGTACGAGTTTGTCGGGTCTCTCAGCGGCGCCATCACCTTCCCGCGGGGAATGAACGACACAACGCGGCCGGCAGAGCGATCCCTTTTCCCGAGTCTCAGGCGCGCGTTTGGAGAAAAACCAAATAACTCCCGCAACGCGCATGACGTTTTTCTCCTCTATCGGCAAACGCCGAAAGACTCCCTGCCATATATGTATATGGCAATCGGCATCCAGGACGGTTACCGCAGCTTTCTTCCGGGTCACAGAGCGTTTACAGATCTTCTCCGAACGTATGGTGCAGCCTACGAGTATCACGAGACGCAGGGAGGACACAACTGGCAGTTCTGGGATAGAGAAATCCAGCCACTCCTCAGGCGCATGCGCGAAGTCCTGAAGTTCTAGCTCCGGAGTATCGATGTCGCGGATTCGCATCACACAATCTCTTCTTGGAGGCGGCACGCGGAGTGCTCTGCTTCTTGCGCTGATCTGCTTGCAGTGTTGGCCGTTCGCTCAGGAATGCGCCGAGGCAAGCCAACTCTCGATTAAGGGACCAATCCAGGAAAGGCCCTCGGACATCCCCCACGCGTGGAAAGGGCTCATTGGTGAGTACACGCTTGACAACGACACGGTGCGTGTTCTCGAACAGGACGGAGCGTTGCACTTCAAGGATTCCAGGGGTCTGTATCGGCTGCGGGCGGAGGGAGACGATCGCTTCACAATTTCACCATCCTGGCGGAGTGGGGATACAGTGTGCGTTTTTCGGCGGAATGCCGCTGGGCTCGCTGTCTCCTTCGCGGCGCAAACCTCGACGTTCAAACGAATCTTCTTCGGGGGAGAATCCGGAGCGTCGTTTCGCATAACGCCGCTCAAATCCATTGACGTGTTGCGGAGGGAAGCCCTCCAAGCGTTACCGCCAAAGGAAGAAGGGGCCTTTCTGAAGCCCGATCTGGTCGAACTCAAGCTCCTCGATTCGACCATTCATCTCGATATCCGCTATGCAACGACGAACAATTTCCTGGGAGAACAGTTCTATTCGCAGGCAAGAGCTTTTCTGCAACGGCCGGCAGCCGAAGGGCTTGTCCGGGTGCATCGGTCGCTGCGCGAGCTGGGATACGGCGTGCTTATCCATGATGCGTATCGCCCGTGGTATGTGACGAAGATGTTCTGGGATGCAACGCCGCAAGAGCATAAAGATTTTGTCGCCGATCCTGCAAGAGGATCGCGCCACAACCGCGGCTGTGCGGTCGATCTCTCACTCTATGATTTGAAAACAGGCGCGGCGATCGAAATGGCAAGCGGATATGACGAGTTCTCACACCGGGCATATCCGAATTATCCCGGCGGGACATCACTCCAGCGATGGCACCGTCAGCTTTTGCGTCGGGTGATGGAAGAACAGGGTTTCAGGGTGTTCGAGGTGGAATGGTGGCACTTCGACTACAGAGATTGGCGGAACTATCCAATAGGAACCCTCACCTTTGAAGAGATCCAATGATGGATACTGCAGCGATACGTGAAAAGCAGGCAATAGCACTCAGCTCGGTGTTGGCCGGACTGGCTCTCACAGGGATGAAGCTCATCGTTGGACTTTCAACGAACAGCCTCGGCATTCTTTCTGAGGCGGCACACTCCGGATTGGATCTTCTGGCTGCTCTCATTACCTTGTTTGCCGTCAGCGTATCCGACAAACCGCCTGATGAAGATCATCAATACGGCCACGGGAAGATGGAAAATGTCTCTGCACTCTTCGAGACAATTCTCCTGCTCGTGACGTGTGGATGGATCATCTGGGAGGCGATCGAGCGGCTCATCACGCGCTCCTCTCACGTTGAGGCCACCATCTGGAGTTACGGCGTCATCGTGGTCTCGATCGTGATTGACATCAGCAGATCCCGGGCGTTGAGTCGGGTAGCGAAGAAATACGACAGCCAGGCGCTCGAAGCAGACGCGCTGCACTTTTCCAGCGACATCTGGTCGTCGCTTACAGTTCTCGCAGGCCTCGTGTTTGTTTCGCTTGGATACACCAGTATCGACGCTGTCGCCGCCCTGGGCGTAGCAGTTCTGGTTCTCTTTGTCAGTTATAGACTGGGCCGGCGAACGATCGATGCTCTGATGGACCGGGTTCCGAAAGGTTTGGCCCAGAAAATCGAGAAGTCCATCAGGACAGTCGACGGGGTGGAGGAACTGAGGTCCATGCGGGTGAGGATGTCAGGTGCGAGGGTCTTCGTCGACGCAACAGTCGGTCTCCGCCGGACAATGCCATTCGAGCGCGCTCACCTGATCATGGACGAGATCGAGAGAGCGATCCACGCGATCCAGTCCACTGCCGATGCGACGGTTCATGCCGAGCCATTTCAGGGACCGGATGAAACGATTATCGACAAAGTGCGCATGATTGTCGTGAACGAGGGACTACGGGCTCCACACAACCTTGAAGTCCATCAGTCCGGCGGCAAATATTTCATTGACTTCGATGTCGAGTACAGTGAAGGGAGCACATTTGTTGAGGCTCACGCTCTTGCTCTCGGAATTGAGGAGAAGATTCGAAACGAGATCCCGTCCGCCGAAAGAGTCACAATTCATCTCGAGGAGTTTCTTCCCGTTGAGGGAGAACTCACGTATGTGACGGCCGAAGAGAGCGATCTTTGTCAGGCAATCGAAACGCTCGTTCTCAGTGACCGGCGCATTCGCGGGTGTTCCGACATTGCTGTTCTCAAACACGCTTCCTACCTCCACGTGACACTGACGTGCAAGCTGGATAGCACGAAAACTCTCGCCGAAGTTCATCAGATCATTACACAAGTTGAGGCGCAGCTCTATCAGAATTTTCCCCAGGTTCGCCGGTTCATGATCCATGGCGAACCAGTCTGAGGTACATTCGCTCTTTCCCTCGCTTAGCAGTGCGCCTTCCGAAGAAGGCTTTGTTCAGGATTCGCCGACGGTGTGCAAGCTGCGATACTTTTCGTACGAGGTGAAATCGTCTCTGCGCCACCTTGCAGCAGCTTTGTGCGGAGTGAAACAGTCTTCGTGCCATCATGCAGAGGTCTCGCGCAGCCGCATTCTGACAACGCGTTGGCGAAGCTTCAGCACCCGGGGACTGAAGTCGAGAGCGGATCAAATTCGCATTTCTGACTTGCCTTTTCAGGCTCTTCTTTTCACGTCTTCTTGCGCCGTCAAGACCAGATCCCTTCTTTAGATTCAACCGCTCCATGATGACAATGTCTCAATTAGAGTCCTTTCAAAATATACCGAGTTTACGGTATGGCGCTCCCACTAACATCATGGCAATCTGTCATCGCACAACGATTGCGAAGAAGCGCATTCTGCCAAACGCTTTGGCTTGACAGTGCAAAGCGCAAAGTGTATGTTGCATCGCAGTTGATTGCGACTGCCCCCCCGCACCGTTTGACTGAATGAGGTACGGTGTGTCAATGCTCCCCAACAGTCGGCTCGTGCTAGCGATGATCCTCTCAAGCATTCTCTTTCCCCTTCTCTCTATTGCACAGGTGACGATCAAGGAGAAGGTGGAGATAAAGCCGAGAGTCAAACTTCCTTCTACCGCGGCGGTAGAACTGAAAATAGCATTTCACTGGGCTGCCGCCCACTCCGGGGGACAAGATTATCTGATGCACCTTGGCGTTCTTGCACCAGGCAATCGCTTCTTCGGATTCAATGCGTTTACTGGGTCCCAGGCCGGCAACTATACAGAGCTGATAACCGATGATGACGGTATTGCTTACTATGGCGAGTCGACATATATCGACCCCAACCCATATTCGGGTCCGTATATTTTTTACGCCTATGTAGATAGAGACACGAAGTTCATTACTTACTACTATTACTACAGAGTACACATTCAGGCTGAGGGTATAGTAGATACAACGATCTACTTCCCCAACAAGCAGTGGGATCCAATGTACGACAGGCCTTTTATCTCCAACGAAATCTACTATACATACCATGGTACCCCTGCTGGGCCTTGCTCTGGTGCCAGTTTCGTGTTTTCTGAAATCCAAGATGTGCAGCATGGTGAGACAAGAACCTTACACGCACCTATTTTGGATGACTGTGGAAACAATGTTGACCCACCTCCGGAATATTACTATAAGTATGAACTTCTGGGCGATACATTGAGTTGGGGAGTTCTGCGCGATCCCAACACTAGGAGAATGGGTACCGTGCTCGATTCAGTGGCATCGACGATCGTGGAGTACTGTGCGTGGGGGAAAGAACCCGACTGTCAGAAAGAGTTGACGGTAAGAGTGAGCGCGGAAAATGGATCCATAACGCCTGCAACGACAACCTTTACAGTGCTGCCACCGGAAGCGCGACTGATGCTTGGAAAGTCAACCCTGTCCTTCGGGGATACCACCTTGGCCACCGTGCAAGTGCGATATCCCGGTTCGGAGTGGATGGACCGGCCGGACGATTGGAGAACAAGATTCGGGATAGTCCAGGCTGACACGTTTGGACATCTGTATTTGATCGACAGCAGTCAGACTGGTTCTTATATCGATGCGTGGGAATCGAATGTAATCTACTATGCCCATCCCCAATCCGAAGCCGATTCACTTGATGTTTTAATTCAGGTCGTCTCGCATGAACCCAGTGGTGGTGGAGACACGCGTATAGAACTGATAGACCATCCAAACGCGAATAGTCTCCAGCTGGAACGCGCGACGAAAGCTCCGCAGCCCAAAGTGGTTGCCGGCACGGGGAAAGGGAATCCAGGCCTAACATCCATCCGTTACAACTATGCCACGCACTATGGACTTGCCCGGCTCGTACTGAAGAAGAACGAAATTCTTCTGGGGGAAACCAAGTACTATCAGGCAAAGCCCGATCCGAATAATAATGCGGGACTCATTTTTGTGGAAATGAGCGAGACGAGTAGTTGGGTGGCAGGTGGTCAGCCGGCGCAATTCACCGTGACTGCGGAAAAACCGACAAACAAACTTGGTGTCTACTATGAGTTCAGGGATAACGACGCACTCAAGCTGGCTGGTGATATGATCCGATTAATTGGCAGATATTGGAGGCAGGACACAACGTATAAGGTGAGGCTAAATGCCACCTCCGGTACTCGTTCAGGCAGTATTGTAATCGAGGTGAAGAAGCCGACGAGACTACACGATTCGGAAGTTTTCCCCAAGCCATTCAAGACAACAGAGAATATCAGAGGTTTGCCGCTCGACATTGACGAGCTTTGCATCCGGTATGGTGGAAGTATTGGGATACCGCCCCAGGTGATAAAAGGGCAAATGTTTCAGGAGGGTGACAAGAGTGGTGATCGGATTAATCCGTCGTATCGCTATGAACCTTGGCAAGATTCTCGGTTTGCTAATCAAGCGAATAGAGAGAATGCACTCGCATATGCTCAACAACCATTTTGGGTGACAGGCAAACCGCCGAAACCAATGGGTCTTGGAAAGGCCATCCCTGCACAGCATACCCCCGATGAACACAAGAATGTAATGCCAATCTACTATCCGGAAACGTCCACCACTATTGCAGAATTTGCACTCGGCCATTGGGAGAAAATCTACTGGAACTCAAAGGATTACAAAATCCCCGGCTCAGCCGAATTGACCAGAATTTGGAGAGAAAGGTTTCTGAGATACTTCGTGCAAGCACTGACCGTCCGTACCTCCCCGCCAGTTGCGAATCCTGATCAGCTGGCGACATTTTCTGTGAAGCAGTATGTCAGAGACAACTACACGGCTCTTGCTCAAACTCGCAAAGCTGCCTCATATGGACTCGTTCAGATTATTTATACAACTGCCATTATGCCAATGCTTGGCTTCAACAAAGGGAAGTCCGTCGATGCGAGCTCATCCCCCGAAGAACTGAGCGATGAGACGATAGAAATGCCCTTCTATGAATCATTCACAGAGAAGAATCTGCGCAGAGTATTTGGAGATAAGAATGCAATCGTTCCGGAAGGGGATTGGGCCAAAGGGTGGGAGGGTACGTGGAAGGAATCATTTAAACCCTACAACGATGATCCCCCTTATGCCAAGAGTGTGTTCAATCATGCGAAGAAATTCTACCCTCAAGCGAAATAGGAGAGGAATGGGATGAAAACTATCAAAATACTTATCAGAACGGCTTTCTGTTTTCTTCTTCTCTGGACGGCTCCCGTCTTTTGTCAAGAGAACGGGAACGATCCCGATGATCCAACGGGCGCATTAAGGGCACAACTGACGAATGTCGTACGCGCCCGGTTTGGCAATGACTATGAGGTGGCATTCTCCGTTCTCGATTCGGCACTCGCACGAAATAAATGCACTAGCAGATTCGGTGAAATAACTGATCCTTACGGAACACTAAGAGGATTTGTGCTGTTCGCAGCTGACAAATCTGACGCTGAAGACTCCGATCACGGAATCATGGGATTATACAAGGATGGACAAATTGTCTGGAGCACGAATCCGATCCTCAAGGGAACATGGTACGGGACATTTGCCACCAGAGATATCAATCAGGATGGAAGAGTGGAAATCCTTGTTGAGTGGACTCCCGGATCTCAGATCATGGTAAGTCATCTGTGGATAATTAGTTGGGATGGCTTGAATGGATCCGTGATCAATCAAATTGACCCAAGAAGTGGAAGTTCCACTATCCATGCAACGGAGAGCATGTTTGAATTGATCTCGACCGACACACTATCGGCCATGGTAATTCGCGGGTATTGGCCAGAGGAGGAGACATTCTCCTATTGGTTCCCAAACATACAGGTTTCGACTATGCCGTACGTGACGTATAGTTGGGATGGGCAACAATATGGGCTTTGGTCCACCACACGACAAATTGGTCGAAACGAATGGCTGCCAGCTAATCTTTTGCGCGTGACTACGTCATGCAGAGTGGCCAAAGCTGATTCCTTGAGATATCAATACACCATCAAGAATTCGGCGCAGAGCAGACAGCCTCTCAGAGCATATGCACTGTCTGGATTGTGTCAGGACATTACAGTCTCGAGTTCTGCTTTCTGGGAGTACTGGGGCTACATGTCGAACAATCCAATAGCATACTGGGCCGCGGCAGAAACCAGTAGTTCTCAGGCAGTCAAACCAGGAAAATCAATTAACATCGCTCTAATGAGTAAGAGATTGCCATCAATTGTGCGATTCTATGGACAAGGTCAGCGGCCGGCACTTGAGGCTACCCCAGCGAATGTTGATCCCAATGCCGGAAGCCAGTTTATTACCGATTTGTTATCCAACTCGTTTCAAGGCGTCACTATTGGGCCAACGGATACTTTGAGTCCTTTTATTCCTTTGAATTTCCTCGATACACTCGGCGAGTACACCACTCAATCTCGTTCACTTGGTTGGATCAAAGACCAGCCAACGTCGGATAAGTATGTCGGTTACTTCAGTTCAGCTAAGGCTAGTTTACTGCAAAACAACACGGCTTCAGCGCGGGCAACTCTCCAACGGGTATTGCTCGATGTCAACGTCGACAGTACGGCCAATCTCACAAGCGAAGCCTACGCCCTCATCCGCTACAACACGGAATATCTGTTGGGACGAGCGCCAAGCATTCCCCCACCCGCACCCGGCCTAAGCGTTAAACTAGTCAACAGCACCGGCACAAAACTCACCGGCGGCTCACTGCAATACTATGACGGTACTTGGAAAGACGCCACGAACAACAATGACGGCGCATTTAGTATTGCAACAAGTCTCAAGACCTTGAGCCTGCGAATGACATACGAATTCGGTACGCAGACGAAGTCAAATGTGACCGTCGGATATGATACCGTGGCTTTCCAGACGGTCAATGCCCAGGTCAAGCTGCAGAACAGCCAGGGAACCTCAATCGACACGGGCACAGTCCAGTACTATTCCGGCGCTTGGAGGAACTTGGGGACAACAGCAACCGGTGTCGCGAGTAAAGAGCTGCTCCCCGGCAACTACTCGTTTAGAATGACCTACGCCTATGGGAGCAACGATAAACAGCAGGACATCGGGACCATTCCGGTGGTTGTCTTCCAGACTGTGAACACCACTGTTCAGTTGCAGAACAGTCAGGGGAGTCCGATGGATCAGGGCATTGTGCAGTACTACTCGGGGGCCTGGAGAGTCTTCGGCGCGACAACGAATGGGGCCGTTTCCAAAGAGCTGCTGCCAAACAACTATTCCTTCAGAATGACCTACGCGTTTGCAGGCAACGACAAGCAGCAGAACATCGGCACAAATCCCACGGTGGTTTTCCAGACCGTCAATGCCACTGTGCAGCTGAAGAACAGTCAGGGTAATTTCATCGACCAGGGGACAGTGCAATACTACTTCAGCTCGTGGAACAACCTTGGCGTCACCACCAATGGGGTAGCGGCGAAAGAGCTGTTGCCAGGCAACTACACGCTCAGAATGACGTATGAATTCGCGACCAACGATAAGCAGCAGAACATTGGTACTAATCCCGCGGTCGTGTTCCAGACCGTCAATGCGATAGTTCAGCTCCGGAATAGCCAAGGTGCTCCAATTGATACCGGTAGGGTTCAGTATTACTTGAGTTCCTGGAAGGATCTTGGTGTAACTTCTAACGGTGCGGCTGCGAAAGAACTACTTCCGGCCAATTACACGTTCAGGATGACTCACGAATCGGTCACGAACGACAAGGTTCAGAATATCTCGACAA
>Ga0208045_1000183_pt1 | contig 30528 bp, 23 predicted proteins | sample PL_2010_200m_FD_184160 | JGI IMG/M metagenome (GOLD analysis project Ga0208045, IMG submission 184160) | Freshwater microbial communities from Powell Lake, British Columbia, Canada to study Microbial Dark Matter (Phase II) - PL_2010_200m... | ecosystem: Environmental > Aquatic > Freshwater >...
AACTGGTTTGGGTAACAAGGGCTCTATGGTTGCCCATTGGATGTCTGATAGTTCGTCTCGTCGTGCCATGTACGAAAGTACAGAGCACTATTACAAAGTACAAGTACTATTTTTGAGATGGCTTCTAAATACTTGGATAGCAGAGTCGGGCCCATGGCAATCATTTATCGATTTCAAATTGCCCGAAGATGAAAGAGCACGATACTCCTTCTTACCAATCTATGATGACTTCTTCTTAAGCTTGATGTCCAGAGCGACTGAATTGCTAAGAGATGGAGAGCGACAGAACAAGACTGAAGAGGTGTTGTCGGTTGGAAAGGGACTCGAAATATTCTCATTGAACGAGAAGAGAACCCATTTTGATGGAGTGAACTACTCAAACAATATGTTGTATGCCGCGGGGCTGTACTACTTGGCGAACTACTCTGCCTCGGCTTGGATTCTTTCGAAGGTGTATCAGAACGCAGACTATCAGGGCATTGACGAGTTCATTTCAAGCTTTCTCAAGAGAGACTTAGCTACTGATAACCGCTATTCCAGACTGCTGAACGCCTACTTTAAAACCGGAAGACAACTCCTCCTAAAAATCTTGACGAGACAGATTGCACGTGAGAAAGAGTCTGCATTTAATGAAGATGCCGACAAGTACTACTCTTTCTTGCTTGCCGAGTCAATCCTGCAGAAGTTCGCCGCCGACAATATTTGGTATGATTTGTTACAAGCCAAGGATGATAGGGACAGGTGGAGACAATTCGTCCGTTACAATATTGGCAAAAGGGTCCCGATTTGGAGTTTCTTCCCGTCTCAAAAGCTTGCCATTCAACGAGGGATCCTAAGCGGTGCAACTTGCTCGCTACAAATGCCAACCAGTTCAGGAAAGACTTCTATCTGTGAGTTGATTATTTATGATGAGTTCAAGAGTAATAGCGATTGCCGGATTCTCTATTTGGCACCCTACAGAGCGCTAGCATCCGAGTTGAAGCAAACCCTAGCTATCAACGTAGGCAGGTTAGGCATTTCATCAAAGACAATCTATGGAGGCAATCTTCCAACGGTCGAAGAGAGATCTTCGATCGGAGAAGTCAATCTGGTGATTGCTACCCCCGAGAAATTCATGGCGGTCGAAGACATTTTTCCAGGTATTTCCGAGACATTTACGACTATCATTTGCGATGAAGGACATCTGCTGGACGATGAGTCAAGAGGATTGAGTTATGAGTTGCTACTCTCCAGGATGAAAGGAAATGCCGAGAACAAGAAGAGATTCATTTTTGTCTCGGCAATCATACCGAATATCTCTGTCGTAAACTCTTGGCTTGGTGGTTCTGAGGAGTCATTGATTTCATCTGAATACAGGCCGACAGAGCTGGAATACGCATTCCTAAAGCCGATGGACAAGGTCAAAGGATTCTATCTTGACGTCAACCCCCACAAGAGAAAGCCTTACAATTATCAGCTTTACAAATTCTTGTTCGGCGATGAGTTGGAAATCCCAAAAGGCAACGGAAAAGCGAGCAAGATAACAAGCAAGAAGGGACTTTCGGTCGCAGCCGCACTGAAGGCAACACACTCGGGGACGGTCGCCTTGTTTGCGCCCCATAAAAGGGGAAACACTGGGGTTGAGGATTTGGCAGCCGAGGCAGTGCTGCAACTCACGAACCGAGAACAGTCGTCAATATCAGGATATTCACCATCTGGACATTTGAGTGATCTTGAGGAGTATTTCACAGTCGTATTTGGTTTGGATTACTTATTGACTCAATGTTCTCGCCTGGGTGTTCTATTTCACCATGGTGATTTTCCCCAAAGCATTAGGGAGATAATTGAAGATTCGATGCGGCAAGGGAAAATCCGCCTGGTAATTTGCACAAATACGCTTGCAGAAGGTGTGAATCTTCCGATAAAGACTATCGTGCTCCACTCCACCAGCCGGTTCAGTCCGTATGCAGTGCGGAAGCATGAGCCGATCAAACTGCGGGATCTGAAAAATCTTGTCGGTCGTGCCGGAAGAGCGGGAAGGGAAACAAAGGGCATGGTTATCATTCCTCATGAAAGTGATTTTTGGAGAATAAATGAATTGATTCGAGAGACGAATATTGAACCAGTAAGGGGACAATTATACAACATCATAAGCTTGATTACAGGATATCTCCAGCGAAAAAGAATGCCGATAACGGCAGAAACACTCGATTCACTAAGTGAGGAACTGCAAGAACTACTAGATTCAATTGACGTTTCAATCATAGATTTACTGGCCGAAGAAACTGAGCCAGATGAATTAAATCAATTGGTTTCCGAACTGATCACCCAAACATTGTCTTTTTATCAAGCTAATGCAAGCGAGAAGAAAACCCTCAGCACCTTATTCCAATTGAGAACCGAGAAACTCAGACCTATTGTTGACAAAGGTGAATTTGCAGTTCTCAAACACAGCGGTGCGAACATTAGATTGTACGACGACATTGTTGCCCATTTTGATTTTGATGATAACATATGGTCCTCCTCATTTGAAGCCCTTGAAGAAAGCTGGCTAACTTACATTCTCGACAATGGGGTTTTTCAACTGGAGCGGTACAAATCCAATCTCCAAGAATTCAACACACAAAACAAATGTGAGTTGGCTGAAGCGGAGATCAAAAGGGCCATACGGCTTTGGATGAGTGGCAATTGGTATGCAACAATTTGCCATGAGTTGGGCCTTGAGATGCATCAGGTGTTGAGGCTAATAAACATCTTTATAAGCTTCAATGTCCAAAACGCGGTTTCTGTGGTCGTTAGATTGAAAGAACTCAAGAGCACCGGGTACACAATGCCAGACCAGATCGCAAACTGGTCATCATTCCTGCAACACGGTATCGATTCACAACTCAAACTCGATTTGATTGAAATGGGGCTGATAGATAGAGTAGGCGTCTTCGCGCTCGCCAACTACCTGGACTCGACCGCGTTCATTCGCATCGATTACAAATCTCTGAAAGCGCATCTGATCCAAAACAGAGATGAAATAGTGCACAACATACAACAAGGCCTACCCCGGATATCGCTGTACAAGCTCCGGTTGTTCATCTCACGGTTGGGTCTCAAAACTGTCTTCTGACGTGAGCATGAACGCTGAGGTGTAGTGTGGAAAGTTGAAGCTTGCGCAACTCTTTTCTTGATGGAGTTATCAAATGGCCGACAATGAAAAACGAATCGCAAGACTTTGCTGGAATCTCAACGGATGGGTGATGCCATCTGGGCCCCATGGCAAGAGTAAGCATAAGAATAGTCATGAGGCGCTTTATGGTTTCGGACATGAGGAGTGGTTATTTGACACCAGCAAAGTAATTGATGGTTACCACTATGGTTTCTTAGAGCCGGTTCGAAAACAACAAAGTGCATATGAAAACAGTACGTACGATGTTTGGCTCTACAGCATCGACGGTCAAACGAAAAAGCGTTACTGGGTTGGTGATATAGAGGGGGTTGAAGTAATAGATTCAACGATCGCCGAAGAGATCAAGAACCTCTACACACAGAAGAACTGGCTCGAAGAAATGAAGCAACAGTTGACAAAAGCAGGGGCGAAAATCGGCAATCTATCTTCGGGGCCTGGTATAGACATATTTAACGTCAGATACCTGCCAGCGAATCTAAAAATCAATGAACAATATGCTGAGCTTTCTCCCGGCATCTCTCTTTATCGGTTATCCCGGTACGTGTTTGCAAATTATAGCGATGAATTCGATGTCCTGTACAACGACGATGAATTTGTGTTCATGAAGGGTGACGATACCCAAAATGACGATGATGGTGAGTTGAAGACTAAAAAGCACTCAAGAAAGCCCAAGGAAATTGAGATTACCTATTTGCACGATGTGATCGCCAAGGGGTTGACAAAACGGCTGAGGGGAATCCATGGCAAGGAAAACGTTACTCCAAACCATCCGGCAGGTTACGGCGCAAACAAGGTAGATATCGTGGTTAGAAATGGAAAAGAACTCACTTTTTATGAAATAAAAACTTACAACTCAGTGAAGACCTCTATACGAGAAGCTATTGGGCAGATAATGGAATACTCGTTATGGACAAATCACAACAGGGCGCGTCAATTGATTGTAGTGACGCAACCTCATAACGATATTGACAAAGCCAAGACATATTTCAGACATTTGCGTGAGACATATGGCCTTCCTATCTATTTCCAAACCTACGATTTTGAAAACGACATCTTGTCAGAAGAGTTTTAGACAATGAGTGATATTGCCTCGACAAACAGCGTCATCTCCAAAGTCTGGAGTTTCTGCACCACACTTCGCGACGACGGCGTCGGTTATGGAGATTACCTGGAACAGCTCACATATCTGCTCTTCCTCAAAATGGCGGATGAATACTCCAAGCCTCCGTACAACAGGCGTCTGCCTGTTCCCAAAGAACACAACTGGGAAAGCCTTGTCTCGGAGTGGTCGACAATCCTGACGCAGAAGAATTCGGCAAAAACGGAGAAGGTGGCATGAGTATCGGCGTTCTGTTTATCTCCAGTGTCCAGAATGAACTGCAACAGGAACGGTACGCCATAAGGGATTACATCTCCGGAGATCCTCTCTTGCGGAGATTCTTTACACCATTTCTTTTCGAGGATTTGCCGGCAGCAGATCGAAACTCCAGCAACGTCTATCTTGACGCGGTCGACCACTGCAAAGTGTACGTTGGTATCTTCGGCAACGAGTATGGCAGGGAAAATGCGGCGGGCCTTTCCCCAACCGAACGGGAATTTGACCGGGCAACGGAGAAGGGCGTGTATCGCATCGTTCTCGTCAAGGGGTCGAATGATGAGAACCGTCAACCGAAAATGCGCTCGCTGATTCGGAAGGCAGAATCTCAACTTATCCGTCGCCGCTTCAGTGAGACGCCGGATCTTATTTCAGAATTATATGCAAGCCTTGTTGAGTACCTGGCAACGACGGGTGCTCTGCAAACATTACCGTTCGATGCAACGCCATGTCCCGGTGCGACACTAAACGACATCTCGGATGAAAAACTGAAATGGTTCTTACGTCAGGCCCGTCAGGAGAGGAACTTCCCACTCGTGGAAAGTTCAACAGCAACACAGACGTTTGAGCATCTCAATCTTCTGGACAATGGCAGACCGAAGTATGCGGCTCTTGTTCTCTTCGGAGAGAAGCCGCAGAAGTTCGTGCCCGTCGCAGAAGTCAAGTGTCTTCATTTTCACGGCACCGAGGTGCAAAAACCGATCCCGTCATATCAATTGTTCAAAGGCACGGCCTTCGAACAAGTCGATCAGGCAGTCGATTTTGTTCTCTCCAAGCTGGATCGAAAGGTAATACCGCGAAAGGATTCTCCTGCAAGCAAGATTGAGTACGAGATTCCGTATGAGGTAATCCGCGAAGCGATCGTCAATGCAATCGCTCATCGTGATTACACATCGAACGCTGCCGTTCAGGTGATGGTCTTTGCCGACCGGTTTGAAGTCTGGAATCCGGGAGCGCTGCCACCGGGGATGACACTTGATCAGTTGCGTCGACCACATCCGTCTATTCCCCATAACCCTCTCATCGCCGATCCATTATATCTTACGCACTACATTGAAAAGGCCGGAACCGGAACAGTTGGCATGATTGCTTTGTGCCAGCAGGCTGGATTGCCAGACCCGGATTTTGAGGAACGCGGAAGTCAGTTTGTTCTCACCGTCTGGCGGGATTGGTTAACGGAAGCTGCGCTTGTGGAATTGCATTTGACAGATCGACAGGAAAAGGCGGTTCGCTTTGTAAAGGTGAACAAGAGAATTACCAACGCGGACTTCCGGAGAGAATTTCATGTTTCTAAGCCCACAGCATCCAGGGATCTCGATGAGTTGGTTAAGAAGGGTGTCTTTGGCAAAGTGGGAGCGACCGGCAAAGGCACATACTACGAGCTGGGGCGCAAAGGGCTCATAAAGGACTCAAAGGGCTCACCGAACGGAAAGGGCTCACAAAGGGCTCATGCGAGGACGGGCTCTTTGGCAACGAAGAAGATGAAAGGGGACAAAAAGGGGACAAAGGGGACATGATGTCGTCCTCCTCCTCGTTATCATCATCGTCAATAGCAGGGACGGCATCATCATGAGCGGCACGGCCGCATTCATAAACAATGGAATACAAATTGGACAATAACAGCGCGAGCATTATTTCAAAAGTCTGGAGCTTCTGTAACACGCTTCGCGATGATGGCGTAGGCTACGGTGATTATCTGGAGCAACTCACATATTTGCTCTTCCTCAAAATGGCGGATGAGTACTCCAAGCCTCCGTACAACAGGCGTCTGCCGGTGCCGAAGGAATACAATTGGGAAAGCCTTGTCTCGAAACGAGGCGCTGACCTCGAATTGCATTACAGTATCTTGCTCAGAGAATTGGGGCAGCAGAAAGGAATCCTCGGACAGATCTTCACCAAAAGTCAGAACAAGATTCAAGACCCCGCAAAGCTCTATAAGCTGATTGACATGATCGATTTAGAAAGCTGGGTCGTGATGGGTGCCGATGTAAAGGGGGACATCTCCGAAGGCTTGCTGGAGAAAAATGCCGAAGACACAAAGAGCGGAGCGGGGCAATACTTCACACCACGGGCGCTCATCAAGGCAATGGTAGAATGCATCCGGCCTGAGCCGATGAAAACCATCGCCGATCCCGCGTGCGGCACGGGCGGTTTCTTCCTTGCTGCATACGACTACATCGTGAAGAACACTCAACTTGATAGAGCGCAGAACCAGTTTCTGAAATTCAAGACGTTCTACGGGGAGTGAGATTGTTGCAGGAACTCGAAGGCTTGCGTTGATGAATCTGTTCCTCCATAACATCGGCGATATCGATAGCGACAATTTTATTTCACCCGCCGATGCGCTTGTAGCAGATTCCGGTGTGCGTGTGGACTACGTGCTGGCCAATCCGCCGTTTGGCAAGAAGAGCAGCATGACCTTCACGAACGAGGAAGGGGAACAGGAAAAGGAAGAGCTCACATACAATCGCCAGGATTTCTGGGCTACAACGGGGAACAAGCAACTGAACTTTGTTCAGCACATCCGCACAATGCTCAAAACAACCGGTCAGGCGGCTGTTGTTGTTCCGGACAACGTATTGTTTGAAGGTGGGGCAGGCGAAATCGTCCGGAAGAAACTGCTTGAAACCACCGATCTTCATACCATCTTGCGCTTGCCAACAGGAATCTTCTATGCGAATGGCGTAAAGGCAAACGTGATATTCTTTGATGCCAAACCAGCCTCGAAAGAACCCTGGACGAGAGAGATCTGGTACTACGACTACCGCACAAATGTCCACCACACGCAGAAGAAGAACCCGATGCGATTGGACGATCTCCGCGATTTCATAAATTGCTATCATCCTGCCAACAGACACAAACGGAAGGAAACCTTCAACGCGGAAAAGAATCCCGACGGTCGTTGGAGGAAATTCACATATGATGAGATTATCAGCCGCGATAAAACCAGTCTTGATATTACCTGGCTGAAGGACAAGAGCCTCACCGACCTGGATTCCTTACCCGACCCTGATGTTCTCGCAGGGGATATCATTGAAAATCTTGAAGCAGGCTTGGAGAGCTTTAGAGCGATTATGGCTTCGATAAATGGGAAGAAGCCATAACCCTGTCGGTACTCCCAGATAAAGAATATTATCGTGCAATATTCTTGTCTTGTCCATCCACGTGGCAGAGCCCTCGTTCTAGCCGTAAGCTCTCCGCCCCCATTCCGTCCACTAAACGGGTTCAGTGGTATCGAAGCGAAGTTCTCTTCAGGTTGACAATGACCCACTGATGTCATATTTTGCTGCAGCAAGCGTTGTTTGATGCTCAGATCGCTTGTAAACGCTGGTCAGAATCAATGTGTGCAGCACGTCCCCCGAAACTCCCATGCGCTATGTTGACGAATACCGCGATCAGGCCGCTGCCCGCAGCTACGCGAAGCTCATCCGCCAGATTACGACGAGACAGTGGACGATCATGGAGATCTGCGGCGGGCAAACACATACGATCGTGAAGTATGGCGTCGAAGAACTGCTACCCAGGGAACTCACGCTCGTCCACGGTCCGGGGTGTCCGGTGTGCGTTACTCCGCTGGAGACCATTGACAAGGCGATCAACATCGCAGCGCGTCCTGGCGTTATCTTCGCGTCATTTGGCGACATGCTGAGAGTGCCAGGCTCAAAGAAAGACCTGCTGAGCGTAAAGGCGGAGGGGGGGGACGTCCGCATCGTGTACTCACCACTCGATGCTGTGAGGATTGCCCAGGAGAACCCAGAGAAGAAAGTGGTGTTTCTCGCGGTCGGTTTTGAAACGACTGCTCCGGCCAACGCCATGTCGGTCTGGCAGGCGAAGAAGCTCGGGCTTAAGAATTTCTCCATCCTTTGTTCCCACGTTCTTGTTCCTCCAGCAATGGAAGCGCTTCTTTCTTCGCCGTCCAGCATCATCCAGGGTTTTCTCGCTGCCGGTCACGTCTGCACCGTCATGGGATACGAGGAGTACATTCCCATTGCCGCGAGATACAAGGTGCCGATCGTCGTTACGGGTTTCGAGCCTGTAGATATTTTGCAGGGGATCTACCTGACTGTCAAGCAACTGGAAGAAGGGCGGTATGAGGTGGAGAACCAATATGCCCGTTCAGTCCGGCGTGAAGGAAACGTGTCCGCAAAGAAGCTCCTCTCTGAAGTGTTCTCGACGATCGATCGCAAATGGAGGGGGATCGGGACGATTCCGATGAGCGGATACGGGCTGAGCGAACTGTACGCTGATTATGACTCCGAAAAGGTCTTCAGCGTCGAGGAAGTAACGGCTGATGAATCACCGCTCTGCATTGCTGGGCAGGTCTTGCAGGGTTTCAGGAAACCGCACGAGTGCACTGCGTTCGGGCGGGAGTGCACTCCTGAACGTCCGCTTGGCGCTCCGATGGTTTCTTCAGAAGGAGCCTGCGCAGCATATTATCATTTTGGGCGGTTACGGTTATCCAAGGCTGAACGTGACCGGGTTTGACGCAACGGCAAGAAAACTCATCGACCATCAATCAGGGAGGTGGACTATGAAGGTGACGATTGTTGTCATCAGGATCCTTTTGCTGCTCATGTTCACGACGACACTCTTACAATCACAAACCATCGCGCTAAGGGGTTCATCAGCAATTGAGCTCGATCTCGGTTTTTGGAACAATGCGAATGCCGGCCAGCAAATCAACTTGGTGGGAGTCAAACAGGAGGCCAAAGCAAATGGGTTCGTGGGGGGACTCACGTACTGCTACTGGATGCGGGAGAACATGGCAATCACGGTTGCAGGATCACTCCTTTCTTCGGAGGCCTCTTCCACTATCATCACCTATCCGATCACGGTCAGGCAAAACGCGAATGCTCTGTTCTCGTTCCTTGTAGGAATGAGATACTTCATCCCTGAACCGGAACCGGAAGATATGGTCCGACCGTTTCTTTCGATCGGCGTTGGTTCCTTCATGGGGTTCGAGGCGAACAACACTTTGTTGTCTCAGTCGGCGCATTCAGAATCGACGTTCGGCGGCAGAGTGGGAGTTGGGCTCGACGCTTACCCGGGGAAGAGCTTCAAACTTGGAGTGAACGCCGGGTATAATGCTATGTCGGATTTCCGCTCCGCTGTCGGCGCACGAAACAACTTCAATGGGTTTGACTTATCAGTCGGAATAGCGTTCCTGTTCGGCGGTCAGAGATAGCACAGCTCGTCCTCACGCTCATCAAGAATCGGTTCTTCCATTCCGTAGCCTATGAGCTCACCACGTCAGAGGGTCCGTGAAGCGATGGATCTGGGGACCCCGGATCGTGTTCCTTTGATGTGCCAGCTGAGCATCGGGCATATGCTTCTTCAGCTCAATGCCTCGCCAGCCGATTTCTGGCACGATGGAGATGTCTTCGCTGACGGACTCATCAGGCTTCGTGAGATCTACGATTTTGATGGAATCCTTGTCAGCTTGCACGGGCACGATCCAGGCTGGGTCGCAGGAATCCAATCACGTCAAAAACTCGCAGACGGCGAAGAGATCGTCTGGAAGGATGGTCATCGGGTTCTGTATCTTCTCTATGACCTGCCACAGCCGATGAGCGAAGAACAGCAACGGCCTTCGCTCGCTGAGCTGTCGATAGATAGTCTGCCTGCGACGTTGGACTACATACCGGTTTCCCAGGGACTGAAATTCAAGATCGATCCTGAGCACAGGTTCGACATTTTTCGCAGGGTGAGGGAAAAGACAGGGCTGGAGTATTCGCTGCATGGAGAGATTACCTCTCCGTTCGACTACTTTCTCGATCTCTTCGGACATCAGGAGGGATTGCTTGGCCTTCTGAATGAGCCGGAGAAATCGAAGGCAATCCTCAGACATTTTGCCGGATTGATCAGGCATCTTGCGCTGGAGATGTGCGAAGAAGATGTAGACGCGATCAAAGTATCGTCCCCGTTCGCCGGCGCTGGTTTCATGTCACCGAAGTTCTATCGGGAATTTATTCTGCCCTTCGAGGGCGAGATTGCCGCGGCTGTCAGAAACCGCGGCGTGCATATTTACACACACACGTGCGGGGCTGTATCGGACCGGCTGGAGCTGATGTTCGATGCTGGTGTCAGCGGCATTGAGTGCCTCGATCCCCCTCCTCTGGGCAACGTCGAACTGGAGGACGCGAAAAGGCGCACCCGGGGACGTGGTTTCATCAAGGGGAATATCGATTCTGTCGACACGCTGCTCCACGGCACCAACGCGGCTATATTGGAAGATGCCCACAGAAGAATCGAGGTGGGTAAGGAGGGGGGCGGATTCATTCTCAGCACAGCGTGTTCGGTCGCACCGCACGTCGAGCGCGAGAAGCTGATGCTCTTGCGGGAGGCTGTCGAGAGATGGGGATAGGAGATGGCTGCGATACTCGGGGTCATCCTTGTGCTGCCGCCTGTAAAACAGATAATGGCGAGCCATCAGGTGAAATCCCGCGAGCGCCTGCTGTTCTTCGACAATTGTACTGTCGAAGAGGGCCCATGCTGGAGTTAAACTCCAAGAGACCTGTTGAGCTTGTCGAGGGTCTTTTCGTGCCGCAAGCTCGCGCACATGTGCTTTGCTCCAGAAGATCGATGCCTTGGAAATGATCCGAGAGTGAAACTCTCGCATGAGTTGAGTCCGACAGTCCCGCCAACAAGAACGGCGGGCAGGCCAACTGTCGAACAACTGGGTTCAAGCCGATGTCGGGACTTGCTTAAGATAACGCAAAAATCATCGTAACGGGCCACTGCCTCACATTTTCACCAGAACAGTATGGGCGGAAATTCATTTATCGCATTCGATCTCGGAGCCGAGTCGGGTCGTACAATTCTCGGTACGCTCGGGGGGAATCGCCTTGCGATTCAGCAGGTCACGAGGTTTGCCAACGAGATGAAGTCGATCGGCGGCCATCTGCATTGGGACATCGACGCGTTGTTCGGCAGCATCAAAGAAGGCCTGCATGCCTGCTCGAGTCTGAAGGTGCTCCCGGAGAGCATCGGCATCGACGCGTGGGGAGTCGACTACGGTTTGCTCGGGAGCGACGGTTCCTTTATTGACCTGCCGTATTCCTATCGTGACCATCGAACAGACGGGATGATGGAGAAGTTCTTTGAACTGGTTCCGCGTCGGCGGGTGTATGAGCTCACAGGGATACAGTTCATGCAGCTCAATACGCTTTTTCAACTGTACGCTGCGACACAGCAGAATCCGGGATCTTTCGAACGCGCTTCGCGTCTGCTCTTCATGCCGGACATATTCAATTATCTTCTGACAGGGGAGACGAAGACCGAGTTCACGGTCGCTACGACTTCTCAACTACTCAATCCTCGATCGAAGAACTGGGAGCCTGAGCTTTTCTCCGCGTTGAAAGTGCCGCAGTCTCTCATGCAGGAAATCGTCGATCCGGCGACGAGATTGGGGATGCTGAGGAGATCGATTGCTCAAGAGGTCTCGCTTGCTGAAATCTCGGTGACAGCGGTTGCCTCGCACGACACCGGATCTGCCATCGCCGCCATACCGGCTGAAGGCGAGGATTGGGCCTACATCAGCTCCGGAACCTGGTCGCTGATGGGAGTTGAACTGCGGGAACCCATCGTCTCGGACGAAGGGTTGAGCTCGAACTTCACCAACGAAGGAGGCGTTGCCGGTACGTTTCGGTTTCTGAAGAACATCATGGGGCTCTGGCTTCTCCAGCAATGCCGGAAGGAATGGTCGACGACAGTTCAATACGATTATGATGAGATGATCAGGCTGGCGGAAGGGGCGAAGCCTTTTCGATCGTTGATTGATCCGGATTATTCAGAGTTCTTCAATCCCACGAGTATGACCGGGGCCATCCGTCAGTTTTGTCAAAAGACGGGCCAGCCGGTTCCTGTATCGCATGCGGACTACATCCGCAGCATTCTGGAAAGCCTAGCCTTGAAATACCGCTCCACGCTCGATCAACTTGTGCGGTTGACGGGCCAACGAGTCACGAGGATTCACATCATTGGCGGGGGAGCGAAGAATACTCTCCTGTGCCAGTTTGCGGCGAATGCGACGGGTGCCACGGTCATCGCAGGGCCCGTTGAGGCCACTGCGATTGGAAACATCCTGGTCCAGGCGCTTGCGGCTGGATGCGTCGGTTCGCTGAAAGAAATGCGGGCCGTAGTACGTCAATCGTTTCAACCAGTCTCATTCGAACCGAAAGAGACTGATGTTTGGCAAAGTGCTTATGAGCGGTACAACACTCTTTCAACCACAGGTCACTAAGAGAACATCGAGGGACAACTAGAAATGTCAAACGAGAATATCATCCGGAAGTCCTATGAACTTGCCCGGGAGCGCTACGCAGCGTTCGGAATCGACACGGAAGAAGTCATCAAGACTCTATCGAAGATTTCACTGTCACTTCACTGCTGGCAGGGAGATGATGTCGGTGGATTTGAAAAGCCTGCTGCTTCCCTCTCGGGAGGCGGCATACAGGTAACGGGCAACTATCCCGGCAAGGCACGCTCAATCGAAGAATTGCGGGCTGATCTGAAAGAAGCGTACGGGCTTATACCTGGCCGGCATCGACTGAATCTTCATGCAATCTATGGAGAATTCCAGGGAAAACTCATTGACCGGGACCAGATCACTCCTGCCCACTTTGCCGGATGGATTGACTGGGCAAAACAGCAAGAGCTGAAGCTCGATTTCAATGCGACGTGCTTCTCGCATCCCAAAGCCGACGACGGCTTCACGCTGAGCCATCGGGACAAAGGCATCCGCGATTTTTGGATTGAACATTCGAAACGTTGCCGCGAGATCAGTGCCGTGATGGGACGTGAGCTTCGTGACCCGTGCATCCACAACCTCTGGATCCCCGACGGCAGCAAGGACCATTCCGTTGACCGGTTTTCGTACAGAGCGTTTCTGCTGGATTCATTGGACAAGATCTTCGCTATACCGTATCCATCGAATGAGATGAAGGACGCGGTCGAAAGCAAGCTGTTTGGGATCGGGAGCGAGGCGTTCGTTGTTGGTTCGCATGAATTCTACATGGGGTATGCGCTCTCGAGAAAGAAGATGGTGTGCATCGACATGGGGCATTTCCATCCGACAGAGTCGGTCGCCGACAAGGTTTCCGCTCTGCTCCTGTTTTTCGATGAGATTCTTTTGCACGTTAGCCGTGGCGTTCGGTGGGACAGCGACCATGTCGTTGTTCTGAACGACGATGTCCGCAGTCTCGCCGAGGAAATCGTCCGGTCAAATGCCCTGAACAGGGTGAACATCGCTCTCGATTTTTTCGATGGCAGCCTGAACAGAATCGGGGCCTGGGTCATTGGTGCCCGATCGACTCTCAAGGCGCTCCTTGCAGCCCTGCTCGAGCCACGGGAGAAACTGCGGGCTTTCGAAAACAAAGGCGACAACTTTGGTCGCTTGGCGCTTCTCGAAGAAGCGCGCGTCCTGCCTCTGGGAGCTGTATGGGATCATTATTGTATCAACTCGGGTGTGCCGACGGGCGAGGAATGGATCGCCGAAGTGCATCGGTATGAACGCGATGTTCTCAGCAAACGGTCCTGAGGAGCGACTATGACACCACGTGAACGATGGCTGGCAATTTTCGCCGGCGAAAAACCCGACCGTGTGCCAACCGACTATTGGGCCACCGATGAGGTAACGGAACGACTGATGAGGGAGCTGCGGTGCAGCGATCTCGAGGGCGTCTACAACAAACTGAATATCGATGGTGTGACGCGCATCGAGCCACCCCGCATCACGCTGCATCATCCCGACGATCCAGAAGCGGATATCTGGGGGCTTCGCCGCAGGAAGATGGATTACGGGGCAGGATCATACGACGAGTTCGATACCCATCCGCTTGCAGGCGTCACGACAGTGGAGGGAATCCACGCGTACAAGTGGCCCAGCGCGGCGGACCACGATTTTGCTGCGTTCCGCCAGATGATCAGCAAAGTCCCGCGCCATCGCTTCGTGCGATCAGGCGAGTACGAGCCGTTCCTCCTCTACTGTGCGATGAGAGGACTCGAACAAGGATTGATGGATTTTCTGGAATACCCCGAGGTACTTGATGCGGCTCTCGACCACATTTTCGAATACTACTATGAACTGAACCAGCGGGCGTTTGAGATCGGAAAAGGTGTCATCGATATCGCTTACCTCGCTGAAGATCTCGGCGGGCAGCGTGGACTCCTCATGAGCATCGATGACATCCGGCGGTACATTCTTCCGAAACAGAAGAAAATGGCTGACCTGGCAAAACACTACGGCATCCGCGTATTCTATCACACCGATGGAGATGTCCAGTCGGTAATACCTGATCTGATCAATGTCACCGGCATTGAACTGCTGAATCCGATCCAATGGCGGTGCCCGTCCATGGAGCGCGAAGGATTGGTGCGTGATTTTGGCGACAAGATCATTTTCCATGGTGCGATGGACAACCAGCAGACGCTTCCTTTTGGCACGGTTGAGGATGTGCGGGCGGAGGTGGTTGAGAACCTGCGCATCTTCTCGGGAGCCCGTTGGATCTGTGCCCCATGTCATAACCTGCAACCCATCACACCCACCGAGAACATCGTTGCGATGTATGAGACCATCCACGAGTACGGTCGGTTCTAGTGCCATTTCAAGAAATGATATTATATGTCTTATCGCGGAGACGTCCCGCCAAGGGCGGGCGGGATAAACTGCGCACGCGGAGAATCGCGGAGGACGTTGTGCTGACAGCCTCTGCGTTTCTCCGCGGTCTCCGCGGCTCTGCGTTAGAGACCGTAACAACAAGAATGAAATATTTCCTTGAGGACGCGGCACCAGCATGAAGAATTCATCCCGCTGCTCGCAGTAATGCCAACAAGCGGCTCTCATCGTTCTCCGTTTCGATTGGAACTGTTAGTGTGACAATCCCGTTGCCGACAAATCTTCGCTGTGAATATCTGCACAACCCGCTGGGCGTCGATGTTAAGCGCCCGCGGCTGTCCTGGGTTCTTGGGCATCCGGAACGGTCACAAGTTCTGACGGCCTTCAGGATTCTTGTCTCCTCATCTGCTGAGTTGGCAGCACAATGTGTCGGAAACCTGTGGGATAGCGGGAAGACGCCTTCATCGGACAGTAATTCGACAGAATATCGCGGAACTGTCTTGCGATCGTTTCAGTCCGTTTGGTGGAGGGTGCAATGGTGGGACAAGGACGATCGGAAAAGTGACTGGAGCCCGACAGCTCGATTTGAGATGGGAATCCTGCACGAAAAGGATTGGGTGGCAAAGTGGATCAGCAGAAAGGACTGCAGAGAATTCAAGTCGAAGGGGAGTGTGCTTCTCGGTGAGCCTCTGGGCGACTACATCAATGCTTATACACTGTACCTGCGTCGTGAGTTTACTCTTGCGAAGCCGGTTGCCCGGGCGAGGGCACACGTTTGCGGACTCGGATACTATGAGCTCAGTATCAACGGGCGCAAGGTAGGGGATCACGTCCTCGATCCAGCGCAGACAGACTACAAAAAGAGTGTGCTCTACGCCACGTATGACATCATCGATGACCTCGTACGATCAAAGGCGACGCAAGACACTGGAAACTTCGCAGTCGGTATCATCCTGGGCAATGGCCGGCACATCCGAAGCTATGGGTATGATCATCCCAAGGCGTTTATACAGCTGATGGTCGACTACGAAGACGGAACAAGTGAAACGTTCGCATCAGATTCTGGATGGAAGGTATCGTACGGCCCGCTGCAGGAGAACGGACTCTACTTCGGCGAGCGATACGATGCCAGGCTGGAAATGGCTGGTTGGGATGAAGTCGGATTCAATGAGTCCGGGTGGGAGGAGGCGATAGAAGTCCAGGGAATGATTCCGGCTTCCCAGCTGATGCCCCCGATTCGGGTAGTGAAGTTGCTCAAGCCCGAGAGACACTTCGCTTCGGCTGAAGGTGCCCATGTCTATGACTTCGGCCAGAACTTCGCGGGTTGGGTCAGAGTATCGATGCAGGGACCACCTGGCATGGAGGTGTGCTTGCACCACGCCGAACTCTTGAATGAGGATGGCACGCTCAACACATCGCCGAACCAGAACGCCGAGGCAACGGATGTGTATATCCTAAAGGGAGACGGGATTGAGACATACGAGCCGAGGTTCACGTACCACGGATTCCGCTATGTCGGAGTGACCGGTACGCCTGCAATGCCGACAGTCGTGTCCATCGTAGGGTGCGTTGTGCATTCCGATGTGGAGCGCGTCGGCGAATTCTCCTGCTCGAATCCGTTGCTGAATCGGATTCACGGGAATGTTCTTTGGGGCCAGGTCTCGAACCTCATGAGTATTCCCACCGACTGCACCCAGCGTGATGAGCGGCAGGGATGGTTGGGAGATGCCCACCTCGCGGCAGAAGAGTCGATGTTCAATTTCGATATGGCGGCCTTCTACACGAAGTTTCTCAAGGATATACAATTCGCTCAGCGGGAAGACGGGAGCCTCCCTGATACGGTTCCGCCATATCTCGGCCGCCTGTATCCTGCTGATCCGGCCTGGAGTTCCGCATACATTACGATTGCCTGGTATGTGTATCAATTCTATGGTGACAGAAGTGTGTTGGAGTGCCATTTTGACTCCATGAAGGAATACATCCACTTCCTTCGAGCGAGCGCGGAGGATTGCATCATCAAGAGCCTGGGAAAGTACGGAGACTGGTGCCCGCCTGGCAGTATCGCGCCGAAAAGGACACCGGTCGAATTGACTTCAACATGGTATTATTATCACGACACACTCCTCTTATCGAAGATTGCGGGAGCGTTGCATCGACTGGAGGATCAAAAAGAATTGGAAGACTTGTCGCGCGAAATCAGGGATGCCTTCAACAGGCATTTCTTGAAGGAGGGTGAATATGCGGTAAACAGATTTGCCCCTGTGGATCGAAGCCCGGGCCAGACCTCCAACGCCCTTCCTCTTTACCTGGATATGGTGCCGCCAGATGAGAAAGCTCACGTCCTGAGTCGGCTCTTACACGGAGTAGTCGCGGAACAGGATTATCACCTCGATACTGGTATCCTCGGAACACGATACTTGCTCGATGTGTTGACAGAGAATGGGTGCGCCGATGTCGCTTACAGGGTCGCCTCTCAAAGGACGTATCCGGGATGGGGGTACATGGTGGAGGAGGGGGCCACGACATTGTGGGAACGTTGGGAGAAGATAACCGGTGGCGGGATGAACTCGCATAATCACATCATGCTGGGGAGTGTGGACGCATGGTTCTACAGGATTGTTGCCGGCCTCTCTTGCCTTGAGCCCGGCTGGAAGCGCATCCGGTTCGCGCCCTCCGTATTCGAAGGGCTCGACAGTGCCCACGCCTCGTTAAGAACCGTGCAGGGAAATGCGTCCATCACGTGGCAGCGGAACGAAGACAGCCTGTCGATTGATGTGTGCATCCCCGTTGGTTCGCTCGGAGTCGTAGATGTCCCCTTGATTTGGGAGAACCAGAAGGTAGAGGAAGGGAATCGAATTATCTGGCAAGCGGGGCAGCCAGCGGTGTCAGATTCGGACGATATCCGATTCCTCGAAACGGGGAAGAAGCACGTGAGATTTGAACTTGGCAGCGGCGAATACCACTTGAATTCAACTCCAATCGCAGAGAGACCCTGATGAGTATCAAAGCGAAGCTTTCAACGTTTGATGCAACAATGATTGTCGTAAGCCTGGTCATCGGGATTGGGATCTTTCGGACTCCGGCAATGGTTGCCTCTTCGACCGGAACGTCGCTCATATTTTTCGGCGCGTGGATACTCGGTGGTTTGATCAGCTTTCTCGGAGCACTGACATTCGCCGAGATCGGGTCGAGGTTCCCGAAGCCGGGGGCGTTCTACAAAGTTGTTGCGGAAAGCTATCATCCGTCTGTGGCATTCATGCTCAATTGGACTAACGTCACCATCGTGAATGGGGCAGGGGGTGCTGCAGTCGCAATGATCGGTGCAGAGTATCTCATTCCAATTGCCTTTCCCGAAAGCTGGCGAACACAATTAGTGACGCAATGCACGGCGGCAGGCCTGGTGTTTCTTCTGATTCTCATCAACTACATTGGAATCAAGACTGGCGCCTGGGCTCAGAATATCCTGACGGTGATCAAGATTGTGATGATTCTCATGCTGGGGTTTGTTGCCTTCTCTTTCGCGGGCGTCAGGCCGCCGGAACCGGCACAAAGTTTGACAAGCGAGCCATTCTGGGTCGCTCTTGGCATCGGGTTGATCTCGGTGTTTTACACGTACGGCGGCTACCAGTGCACACTGAATTTCGGTGGCGATATCAAAGAGCCCGAGCGCAACATGCCGAGGGCTATCTTTTTCGGCATCGCAATCATTATTGGTTTGTATCTGTTGATTAACCTCGCGTATTTCAGCGTTCTCGGTCTTCAGGGAATCGCAGGCTCAAAACTTGTGGCGGCGGAGGTCGCGAGGGTCTGCTTCGGCCAGTCGGCATACTTCCTGGTTTCAATCGCGATCTTCTTGTCGGCTTTGGGATTTGTGAATGTGACTCTCATGCAGATTCCCCGGTCGTATTATGCGATGGCACAGGATGGCGCCCTCCCCTCCATTTTTATGAAGGTGAACCAGAAATCTCAGACGCAGGAATTCACACTCTTGTTCTTCGGCGCAACGATTGTGATATCGATATTCTTCCTCGGTACATTCGAGCGGTTGGTGAACTATGTGATGATTTTCGATACATTGAACAACGCTCTGGTCGCCTCCACGATCTTTGTTCTTCGCCGTCGCGGAATTACATCCCCAAACGGGAAATCATATCAGGTGCCATTCTATCCATTCCTCCCGGGATTCTTCGTCCTGTTTCTTCTTTTCATCACGGTCAACATCATTGTGACACAGCCGGAATCACTTCTTGTCGGAGGAGCGATCCTGCTTGCCGGGTATCCGGTTTTTCTCTTGCTCCGAAGAGTCTCAGGCAAGCATTGAGGTGAAGATTCCTCTTCTTCCATCAAAGAGAAGTGACGGTAGCGCCGACGTCGCGGTTCCCGATTTTCAACGCTTCCCCATTGCCTTTCGGGCAGATTGAATCGATTGATTTCCCGCGGATTTTACGGTATCTATCATCACGTCAGCAAGAAGCATTTAGACAAGTACGTTGACGAATTTGAGTTCCGATGTAATTCTAAGCATGTTCCCGATGCCCGAAGATTCGGCCTTATGCTCAATGTTTGTAAAGGGCGATTGACGTACGATCAATTGAAAGAATCATAGGCCAAACCCGTACACCATGCTGATATGAAAAAGAAGCAAGGCAAATCCAAAAAACAGCAATCCGCTAACAAACACGGCGGCAGCCGATTTCAGGGGATCGTAAGTGATCGTAATCAGCAAACAGCCCAATCCAATGACACACAGGAACACAAAAAGCACCAAGCAAACAATACCGAGGATAAACGAATGAGTACCGCTTGGGGAAAAGTTCAACAATTCATGGTGCGTCAGGATGCCGCCGAGTGGACCATGGCCGTTCTTACATTCTTTATTGTTGTTTTGACTTTGGCAACCACGTGGTTTAATTGTCACCAGATTTCGATTTACGAAGAAAGTACACATTCCGATCTTCGAGCCTATTTGCAGGTTTTGAATCCCAGAGATGATCGTTTTAACGAGCAGCCTATACTTTGGATAAGCATCGTGAATTTCGGGAAAACCCCAGCGACCAATGTTTCCGTGGCTCCGACATTCTCACTGTGGATAAGGGATATTCTCCCCATTGAACCCACTTTCTATAAGCGCGACGCCTCGCGCGGATTCATGATCGCTCCGAACGAAACGCTCTATGTTCCCCTCAGACACAGCCTGGATTTCTGGAGGGAGGACACGACTTCCACGGCACAAGCTTTTGGCGTCGTCTACTACGACGATCATAGGGGAGAGGCTCACAAGACGATTTTTGCATATCAGTGGGAGCACATCAGTCGTTCTTACAGGAAGATGGCGCACTTTAACTATGGAGATTGACATGAAGAGAACCAAACCCGTCGCCACGACAACCGCGAAGAGCGAGAAGCCCCCGAAGCTCGAAATGAGTTTCGAGGAAGCAATGCGCCGGATCGTTTCCGTTCCGCCAGCTGCGATGATTTGACCGTGAGGCTTTTTACGGTTTCCAGGAAATATTCCCGTCTTGGATCTGTCAAGTGACTACAAGCCAGCTCAAGAATACTCGTCAACGAAGAACTGTCATTCCCGCACGCCTGCGTGCCGAAACGACGCACTTTGGCGTGCAGGCACGTTTTGAGCGGCCAGCCCGCCGGCGGTCTGGCGGGGAATCCAGGCTGCGCGGCCTGGACTCCCGACAAAGACATTCGGGAGTGACATCGATTGTTGCGATTGCTACAAGTCACCTTTGGTTGATTTGAGTACTTTTGTGAAATAGTAGTTCATTCATTCAGTCCCAAATCCTGCGCCAGAAGTATGCCTGACACCGTTCGAATAACCCTGTTACCTCTCGGCCATGAGTTCACCGTGCGGCGCGGGACTCCTCTTAGGGATATTCTCTTCACCTACGGGGTCGAATTCCCCTGCGGGGGCAATGCGGTCTGCGAAGGGTGCAAAGTCAAAGTGCTCTCGGGAAATCTGCCTCTCACGCAGGAGCAGGAAAACATGCTTTCCCGGAAAGAGGCGAAAGAAGGGTGGAGGCTGGCCTGCAGATGCAACGCAGATGAGGATATCACGCTCGAACTCGCTCAATGGGAGGCGAAAATCCTGGCGGATGACAGCCGGTTCGAGTTCTCTCCCCGGGAAGGATTTGGGATAGCGATCGATCTCGGGACTACCACCCTGGCGGCCCAGTTGCTTGATCTGCAGAATGGAAACGTCCTGGCTGTCGAGACAGGACTCAACGATCAGGGGCGATTCGGTGCAGACGTAATGAGCAGGGTCTTCTTCGCAGTCATGGAGAAGGGACAACCTGCGCTCGAATCTGCCATCCGGTACCAGTTGGGGGAGCTCATCGGAAAGCTCATCCTCACTTCCAAGGTTGAGGCCAGTCGGGTGGTCGATGTCGCCATTGTTGGAAACACAGTGATGCATCATTTGTTTTCAGGACTCGATGTTGCACCTCTTTCGCAGTACCCATTCAATTCTCCGACCATCGGACTCGCGAGTTTTGGACCTACTCAGCTTGGGTGGAGCATGATTCCGAATGCCGTTGTTCGGTTTCTCCCGTGCCTGGGAAGTTTTGTTGGGAGTGATATTCTCGCGGGGATCATGGCGACAAACATACACAAAAGCGAGTCGCTCGTCGGGCTCATCGATCTGGGCACGAACGGAGAGATTGTTATCGGCAATCGCGAGCAGCTTCTTTTTTGTTCCACAGCAGCTGGACCGGCGTTCGAGGGATCATGCATTTCGATGGGGATGCGTGCAACAACGGGGGCGATAGTCCAGGTGCTCGGCGCTGGCGGTTCTTTCAATTGTCGTGTGTTGGGGAATGGTGAGCCGCGCGGCATTTGCGGGAGCGGGCTGGTCGACGCGGTCGCTGTCGGCCTGTCCACGAATCACATTCGGGAGGATGGGAAGGTCCTGACTGCAAACGGCGTGCTGAATCTGTGTCCACCTGTGGAAATCACGCAAGCGGACATTCGGGAGCTGCAGGTCGCAAAAGCCGCGATCGCAGCAGGAGTCCAGATTCTTACGAAGGATGTCGGTGCTACCATCGGAGACATTTCCAGGATCTATCTTGCCGGAGCATTCGGTAATTACATTGACCGTTCGAACGCTTTCAGAATTGGTCTTCTTCCTGTGCCGCCGGAGAAGATTCAGCCTGCAGGAAATACAGCCTTACTCGGTGCAAAGCTTGCGCTCTTCCAGGCGAATTCTGATGCCTTCGGCCAAATCAAAAGTATCGTCCGACACGTCGCGCTGAACCTGGATGAGCAATTCCAGGATATTTTTGTGGGGGAAATGGGATTTCCAGAATTGCCCCCTTCTCAACCCATAGCTTCACCAGAATGAGGACAAAGGAAGATGAATAGGGATGTCCGTTCAGGTGTGGCCCGCCGCCTCTCCCCGTTCCACTTCATTGCGAGTTTCCTGGAACGAGCCGGAAGCTTGACGGTGTTCTCTGCACGTTTCTTCCCAAACGTTCTTGTTCCACCGTACGAATTTGGCGAGGTCCGACGCCACCTCGATGAATTGGGCTCGCGCTCTCTTCCACTGGCTGGGATAACGGGTTTCATAGTCGGTTTGATCATAGCGATGCAGACGCGCCCGACATTGTTCCGCTTCGGGGCTGATTCCTTTCTTCCTGCGATGGTCGCTATTTCGTTTGTACGTGAGCTCGGTCCTGTTATCACGGCGTTGATCGTCGCCGGACGTGTCAGCTCGGGGATTGGTGCCGAACTCGGTTCCATGCGCGTCACCGAACAGATCGACGCAATGGAGGTCTCAGGAATCGACCCGTACAAATTCCTTGTCGTTACACGTGTGTTGGCTTGCGTAATACTTCAGCCGCTGTTGACAGCGATCGTAAACGCGGTTGGCCTGTTCGGCTCGTACGTCGCAGTAGCTCTCGAATCGAGCATGTCCTGGCGACTCTATTGGGACAGTGTGGTACAGTCCCTGACTTTTGCAGACCTTGTTCCCGGCCTGGCGAAAACCGCTATATTCGGCTTCATCATCGGGATTGTTGGCTGTTATCAGGGCTTCACCGCGGAGGGAGGCACAGTCGGGGTCGGTAAGGCGTCGACGACTTCGGTTGTCGTATCCTCCATGCTCATCATCTTCGTGGACATGATTCTTGTGAAGCTTACGGTGGTGATATGGCCCTGATCCAAATCCGCAACCTGTCTAAGTCGTTCGATGACAATCACGTTCTTCGTGAGGTGAACCTCGATATCGAGAAGGGTTCGACGGTTGTGATTCTGGGCAAGAGCGGGATGGGGAAGAGCGTTCTGCTCAAGATTATCGTCGGTCTCATCAGGCCTGATTCCGGAAGTGTTCTCATCGATGATCGGGAAGTGGCGGGGATGAAGCGCAAAGAACTGAACGACCTTCGAAGAACAATGGGCTATTTGTTTCAGGGCGCCGCCTTGTATGATTCGATGAGCGTGAGAGAAAATCTCGCGTTCCCGTTGGTGAGACAGGAAAAACTGAACGAAGAGGAACTGGAAGAGAGAGTCCTCAATCAACTTCGCCTCGTAGGTCTCCAGGACGCTATCGAAAAGATGCCCTCAGAGCTCTCAGGCGGGATGAAGAAGCGCATCGGCCTGGCCCGCGCCCTCATCGCTAATCCGCGGATCATGCTCTACGATGAGCCGACGACTGGTCTCGACCCGATCACCTCTCGGGAGATAAGCTATCTGATCAAGAATTTGCAGGAGCGATACCAGCCCACCTCCATCGCGGTCACGCATGACATGCAATGTGCAAGGATCATCGCAGATACAGCGGCAATACTTCATGATGGGACGCTTGACCAGCAGGGAACCATCGACGTTCTCGAGCGCTCTCAGGATGATACCGTACGGAGTTTCTTTGCGACACAATAGGGAGACACCATGAACAAGAAAAGTTCATTGATCCGTGTAGGCATCTTTGTGGTGCTCGGAGGAGTGGCGGTGGCGGTGGGGATCTTCCTCGTGGGCAAAGAGGAGGGGCTGTTTCGTCAGAGCTTCCGCGTGAGTGCTTTCTTCAATACGATCGAGGGGCTCCGGACAGGCGCATCGGTGCGGCTCTCCGGCGTTGACGTGGGTATCGTCGACAAGATTGTCATCTCGCCCCAAAACAACATGGTTCGGATCGACCTTAAGTTGCGAACCACGGTACGAACATTCATAAAGAAAGACTCGTACGCGGCAATTGAGCAAGAGGGCCTCGTAGGCAGCAAGTATGTCTCACTCAGCCTGGGCACGTCGGCCTCCGAGGGGGTGACCGACGGGGACATCCTGTTGAGCAAAGAGCCCTTCAGGCTCTCAACCATTCTCGAGGATGCTCAAGGGATGATCACTAACACCCGGCAGGCGACTGCGGAGTTCACCAAAATTCTCGCTGCGGTCAACGCGGGGCACGGAACCCTCGGCAAATTAATTACCGATGAAGATGTTTATCTGGCGATGAAGAGAGCCACAGCGCAGGCCGATTCGAGCTTGCGGAAAACGGCTGACGAATTCTCCAACATCCCGAAGTTCGTCAGTGGTGTCAGCGAGAATCTTTATGGGGTCACAAAGAACATTGGGACACTGATATCCGACGTTGATTCGACAGTAATCAACGTCCGGGATATCGTTGCGAAGATCAACCAAGGGCAGGGTACGCTTGGAGCACTCGTTGTGGAGCGAAATGTCTATGATAGTCTGATGGTGATCGTTCAGAAGGGTGTCGCGATGGCCGAGGCTGCACGGGACGGTGCCGACAGGTTTGATGAGAACATGGAAGCCTTGCGTCACAACTGGTTCTTCAAAGGTTATTTTGAGGACAGAGGGTACTGGGACAAAGTGGGATACGAGAAAGACCTTGACGCGAAGATCGCAGAGCTAAGGCAGCTCGAAGAGAAGCTCAACCGGCAATCGGAAGAGCTCAAAGTGCGTGAAGAACAACTCCGCAAGCGGGAAGAAGCTCTGCAAAAGAAGTAACAGTGAAGAGGGCTGACTCTCAAGAACCATCCAACAAGGCAGGATCGTACTGTATGGCTACGGGCAAAGAAAAGACTGAACCTCTGAACTTGATGGCAGGCCTTGTCTGCCCAATACCGATTTCTGATTACCCACAGGTATTGCTGGCCCATGGGGGGGGGGGCAAGCTCAGCCAACAGATCATACAAAAGATGATAGTGCCGCAGTTCAAGAACGACCTGCTCGATCAACTCCATGATGGTGCGGTCTTCACGCTGGACGGAGAGCGACTCGCATTTTCGACCGATTCGTATGTGGTCAATCCGATTTTCTTTCCCGGAGGCGACATTGGAGAACTGGCGGTCAACGGCACGGTCAATGACCTGGCGATGTGCGGTGCACGGCCGTTGTTTCTGTCAGCGGCTTTCATCATCGAGGAAGGATTTCCGATGGATGATCTGTGGCGAGTGATAATCTCAATGCAATCTGCTGCGACGAAAGCGGGGGTGAAGGTGGTTACAGGTGACACGAAGGTCGTAGACCGGGGGAAGGGGGACAAGATTTTCATCAATACATCAGGCATAGGCGTTGTTGATTCCGGAATTCAGATTGGGTCCCGGAATGCCCGCGTCGGGGACGTGGTCATCATCAGCGGACCGATCGCAGTCCACGGGATTGCGATCATGTCGGTACGAGAGGGACTGGAATTTGAATCTCAGATTGAAAGCGATACAGCTTCTTTGAATCACCTCGTCATGCTGATGCTGGCTGCGAGCAAGAACATCCACGTGCTTCGAGATCCAACCCGAGGTGGGGTGGCGAGTTCACTGAATGAGATTGCCGAGTCATCACGCGTAGGAATAAAGATCGACGAGGAGAAAATCCCGATCACGGAACCGGTTCGCGGAGCTTGTGAGATTCTTGGTCTGGATCCGCTCTATGTTGCAAACGAAGGGAAACTCATTGCCTTTGTCTCGCCAGGGGACGCGGAATCGGTGCTCTCAGTGATGCGACAGAATCCGCTCGGAAAGGAATCCGCGGTTATCGGTGAAGTTGTTGGCGATCATCCGGGAACTGTCGTGATGAGGACTTCCATCGGTGGATCACGCGTCGTGGACATGTTGTCGGGAGAGCAGCTCCCGAGAATCTGCTGATTCTACAAATCGTTGAGTACTTCAACAGGCGCTGTTGAATAATTCATCTACAGACATGAACATTATCTGACAACAACTTAGGCAATTCGGTACAGACTGCTCTGGTTGCGTGTCGGATTCTTCATCACCTCCTTCCGTCTCGTTCTTCACCACTACGCGTTGCTCTCCTAACTCACGATTTATCAGAAGGTTGCGCTCGTCAGAATCGGGAATCGCCCGTATTCATTGGCACGAATTTGTCATGTGTAGTATGTGAGGCCCTGAAACGCCAATGGGGATCCGATCATGTCATTCATTCTTCTTTTGCTATCGCTGGTGGTCTTCGTCATCCTCGAACTCGTGAAGAGATCAGGGAAGAAGTCCACGATGCGCGAGAAATCGATCCCAGACGCACAGACCAGCCTCAAAATTGTCGAGCGCTATTATCATCCCGGTCATTCGTGGGTGGTGCTGGGCTCACCTGACGAAGTGACTATTGGGGTGGATGATTTCGCTCAAAGGGTGATCGGCCACGTCTCAGATATTCAACTTCCCGAGCTCTGGGCCAATGTGCAACAAGGACAAGTCTATACAACCCTCAAACATGGGGGGAAGTCGTTGCCACAGGTCGCGCCGGTCTCCGGAGTCATCGTCGGAATCAACAGGAAACTCGAACAGAATCCGGACCTGGTTAATGCGTCTCCGTTTGATCAAGGATGGATCGTCAAGGTTGCACCTGCAAACCTCTCGCTGGAGCTGCGAAATCTCCTGAAAGGCGTCGTGGCCGAGCGCTGGGAAGAGGCTGTTCGGAACCAGCTCGTCAGTTGGTTTTCGCATCCCTCGCAGCCGGTACTGCAGGACGGTGGGAGGATCGTCGATGGTGTGAGCGATCTGCTGAGTGACGACGGATGGCAACGATTTACGGAAGAGTTTTTCCCAATAGCAATGACAAATCGAAACAACAATCAAATCAAGAACTAAAGGAGCTACGACCATGACCGTCATATTTGTTGTGATGACAATTCTGTTCTTCCTGACGCTGGATGTAGTCGTTCGCCGTGTCCGAGCGAAAAAAGCTGTGCCGGCCGCGCTCGGTCGGACCGCCCCCTCGGCGTATCCTGTACGCATCCCCGAAGGGATCTTCTTCGCTCGTTCACATACCTGGATGAGCCTGTTTCCGTCTGGCAAGATTCGTTTGGGTGTCGATGATTTTGTCGGGCGCTTGCTGGACAAACCGCAGGTGGAATACCTCAAGGGTGCCGGCGATTCAGTGAAGAAGGGAGATCCTCTGTTCGCACTTTGCGAGGGAGGCCGCACGTTGACCGTCCGCGCTCCGATGGATGGACGGATCGTAGCAGTCAATGATGAGCTGCAAAGGAGGCCTGAATTGCTGAAAGAGAACCTTTTCAGCGAAGGATGGGCATTTACTCTCCAACCCGAGAAGCCATCAGAGTTGCGCCAGATGCTTTTCGGTGAAGAGACAAGGAAGTGGATTCCTGGCGAATTTCGAAGGCTTCGTGATGTGTTCGCGTCCGTGAGTGCCGGAGGCGAACTTGTTCCAGCCTTGCTGCAAGATGGTGGTCCCCCGGTCGCCGGCGCCTTGAAGCAGATGGGCCCCGATGTTTGGGAAAACTTTGAAGCAGAATTCCTTCAGGTACGTTAGACACAAGGGGACAACCAATGACAAAGAAAAAAGCAATGCTCATCGATATCACGATGTGTATCGGATGCAACAGCTGCCAGGAAGCTTGCAAGACCACGAACAATCTGGCGGCCGGGGAGGAAAAGGCCCTCTCGGCAACCACGTACACGGCGCTGAATGAGTACGATGGCGTTTTCGTTCGCCGAATGTGTCAACACTGTATCGACCCGACGTGTGCATCTGTTTGTCCGGTCGGCGCATTCACGAAAACCCCTGAAGGACCGGTCCTGTATGACGAAGACAAGTGCATAGGGTGTCGGTACTGTATGCAGGCGTGTCCGTTCCAGGTGCCACGGTATGAGTGGAGCAGCACGTATCCGCGCATTCAGAAATGCGTGTTCTGCCACGAGAGGATCACGAAGGGCCTTCAACCGGCGTGCGCTGAAGCGTGCCAGGTTGGCGCTACGAAATTTGGTGACCGGGACGAATTGCTCAAGGAAGCCGCGGAGCGCATCAAGGCCGAACCATCGAAATATGTGAACCGTATCTATGGTCAGCAGGAAGTGGGCGGTACATCGATCCTGTACATCACCAGCGTCCCGTTCGAAAAGCTCGGATTCAAGACGGAGCTTCAAACGGCGGCGCTTCCTCCTCTTACGTGGAATGCCCTTTCCAAGGTTCCGAGCATCGTTACCGTTGGCGGATCTCTCCTGTACGGAATATGGTGGATTACGAACCGCAGAACGGAAGTCCAGCATCACGAGCTGCGGCAACGGGAAATGGAAAAGGGGTCAAACGGTAACGGCAACCACTAACCTTCTCAATTCGAGGTGAAGACAATGAAACGGTTTCTTTCCCAACTAACATTTTGGAAAACACTCGCTGGCGTTATTCTTCTCGCAGGTGCGTATTCGACCATCGTGCGATTCTTCGGCGGCCTCGGGGCAGCGACGAACCTGAGCGACGAGTTTCCATGGGGGCTGTGGATTGGCTTTGATGTCCTCTGCGGCGTCGGACTGGCAGCCGGCGGATTTACGCTCGCTGGGATCGTCTACATCTTCAACGTCAAACGCTTCGAGCCGATCATCCGCCCGACGATCCTGACTGCGTTCCTGGGATATGTCCTCGTCATGTTCGCGCTGATGTTCGACCTTGGCCGACCGCTTCAATTCTGGCACGCGATCATCATGTGGAATCCACAATCTGTCATGTTTGAGGTCGCCTGGTGCGTCATGCTTTATACCAGCGTGCTCGCTTTGGAGTTTTCCCCGGTCGTCCTCGAGAAGTTCCACATGGAGAAGACAAAGAAGTTTGTCAAGAAGATCACCATGCCACTGATCATCGTGGGTGTTTTGCTTTCGACGCTTCACCAGTCTTCACTCGGCTCGTTGTATTTGATCGTCCCTGACAAGCTGTATGCTCTATGGTACACGCCATACTTGCCCGTATTTTTCTATGTGTCAGCGATCGGCGTTGGTTGCGCGATGATCATCTTCGAATCATTTCTTAGTTCGAGGGCGTTCAATCGGGGGCTGGAACTCGACCTTCTCACCGAGATTGCCAGGGTAGCTGTCATGGTTCTCGGTGTGCTGATGGTCATGAAAGTCGTGGATCTGGCAGACAGGCATGCTCTTCCGCTCCTGTTCAAACCGCGAACGGAAACGTACTTTTACTGGCTTGAGATGATCGTCGGGATCATTGTCCCGTTCGTTCTGCTCGCCCAGAGAAGAGTGCGGGAGAACCAGACTGGATTGTTCTGGTGTGCTGCTATGATGATCATGGGTTTTGTGCTGAACAGGCTGAATATCAGCATTACCGGCATGGAAGGGTGGGCTGGAAAGGCCTATTTCCCAAGCTGGATGGAAATCATGGTCACGATCAGCATCGTCACGGCGGGATTTATCGTCTTTGCACTTGCTGCAAAATATCTGCCTCTCTTTGAACACGAGAAGCCGCATGTGCGGGTGAAGCCGGAAGCTGAATGGATCGAAGACCTCCGCAGTGTTTCGCAACTCAATTAAGTGAGGCATGCAATGAGTGAGTCTGATTCTCAAAGAAAATACCCGATCGTTCCACCAGATGAGATCCGGTGCGTGTGGATGGATGCCGGATTAGTTTCCTACCAGCTGTGCGAGAGGAAACTCGAATGTGACGAATGCCCGCTCGATATAGCGCTCCGTCAACCGTTCGCTGATCATCAAGCTGTGCATTCGATGCAAAAAGATCTCACCAATGACCGCGGGACTTCGGAAGTGCGCGGCGCCATGTTGTACGGACGCAAGCACGTTTGGGTACGAGCAGGAGCAGAACATTCCGTCCGTGTCGGCATCGAGCCTGGATTGGCCTCCGTCCTGATCTCGCCAAAGGCTATCGTGTTGCCAGCTGTCGGTGAACACGTGGTGCGGAACAAGGTGTGTTCCTGGGTCGTGATTGAAGGGGGGACGCTGCCCATCATCTCGCCGATCAGTGGGACTGTTCGCTCAACGAACGCATACCTTGCCGAGAATCCACATGCCGTTTGCATGTCTCCACTGGGTCAGGGGTGGCTCTTTGAGTTGACGGTTGAACGTGCGGTGGAACCCGACTCCGGTCTCTTGTCGGTGGCCGACGCTGCACCTATCTTTGCGGAGGACGAGCGTCGGTTCCAGGGGCTGCTTT
>Ga0208045_1000184_pt1 | contig 30414 bp, 31 predicted proteins | sample PL_2010_200m_FD_184160 | JGI IMG/M metagenome (GOLD analysis project Ga0208045, IMG submission 184160) | Freshwater microbial communities from Powell Lake, British Columbia, Canada to study Microbial Dark Matter (Phase II) - PL_2010_200m... | ecosystem: Environmental > Aquatic > Freshwater >...
CCCTGTACCACCCCGCCGCCACCGGCAACACAAATGTTTCTGCATAGTTGAAATGCTGGGAAAATCCATTCGCTGTTTCAACACGGATAGAACTGCCTTCCACCAGGCTCAGCACATGGCATTTATTTCGTGTCTCGACCGTCACGACCGTCTCGAAATGATATCGATGCACGTCATAGGAATGATCAGGGTGTGTTAACAAGTGGTATTGTTTCCAGTCGGAACCCTCATTCAGAAGAACAGGCCGGGAGATTAGCTCCTGTTGAACGGCTTTTCCTTTCCTGTTGAAATTCAGGTTGTCAAATCCCCTTCGGATATTCAGATCACGCGGTTCTCCGTTAAGGTCCATGCGTAGCCAATCGTAGAGCTTGAAGGTAAAGATATACGGGGTGGCGCTGATCTCCAGAGCTTCCCGGTACATGAGCCAGTCTAAAGAGGCTTCGAGAAGGTTCCCGGAGCTCTCAAAGAGCAATCCATTCTCAGGTACGATTAGTTCAAACGTCCAGGCATAATTGGGAACATCCTTGTTCACACCTTCAATGTGCTCCCTTATCCAGGTTCCTCCCCATGCCCCCGGCTCAAACCAGGGACGCACCCGGAAACAGTTCCGGCTAATCCGGTGCAGCGCTTCCCGGAAATCCGCTCCCTCCATCCAGGGGACCGCATCAGGCCGCTGTCCGTCCACCAGGATATCAATTCGATCCACAATCTTCTGCTTATGCCGGTTCAGCACGGGCCAGTCAACAAAATAAAACCGTTTGTACATCGCCTTGGGATCTTCCGGTCTGGCCGCACCCAGGTTAGTCACGCTCCCTGCCCGCGCCCGGTACTGGAGTTCGTTCTTGGGAAGATCAATATAGACCAGCATGCCCTCATCGGAGAAGATCGCATCATTGGCAAGCCGGAAAGAGGGGTAAATGTCATACTTGCCTGGTTGAGGCTCAGGCTTCACTAGGGGTAAAAGATACTGGGACGTGTTCCGAAGATGATCGTTGTACGCAGACAAGAATCCCGGGTTTTTCTCAAAGACAATAATACGAAAAAGACTTTATTCATGCCATCCCTCGATCCTCGACCCTCGACCCTCGACCCTCAATCCTTGAACCTTGAATCTTGAGCCTTGGTCCTTCTTACTTTCTGACCGAATACACCGCCACCCCCAGCAGGTACACCATGCACCCGATCAGCACCCAGATGCCGGCGGCGGCACTGCTCAGGTCGGTGACCCAACCCATCAGCAGGGGGATCACGGCGCCTCCGCAGATGGCCATCATCATCAGACCGGAAATCTCGTTCGTACGGGTAGGATATTTCTCCACTGCGATCGAAAAGACCAGGGGCCAGATATTGGCCACGGCCAGACCGATGACAAAGACCAGGATCCAGGCCATATAGTGCTCCCTGGAGAAGAGGATGATGAAGAGGGCAATGATGCCCAGGAGGGAGGTCCATACGAAAAATTTCCTCGGAGAGATTCTGGTTAGCAGAATCGCCCCTAGAAAGGTCCCCAGCATACGGCCGAAGAAATAGACACTGCGGCCCGATTCGGCAGCTACCCACTCAATGCCGAAATGTTTGATCAGGAACTGTCCGGAATTGGAGTTGAACCCCACATCCACCCCCACAACTACGAAGATCGACAATACCATCATCAGGATAAATCCGTTGCCCAGCAGTTTGAAGGCGGTCCCGAAGGTCACTTTCGGTACCTCCTGCCCTTCATGACCTCCATGACTTTCATGACCCCCATGACCCCTTTCCTGTATCTTTACACCAGCCAGCCACAGCACAGATAAAATGGAGACGATGCCAAAAACCAGGAAGATCAGTTTCCAGTCGCCGAACTGGGCGGCAAAGAGGGCGGCCAACGGGGCGCCGATCATGGAACCGATCGCCTTGATGAACTGGGAAAAACTCATGAAACTGGAAACCTTGTGTCCGGATACCACGTCCACCAGCAAGGGGTTGGCCGAAACCTGGACAATGGTGTTCCCGATCCCAAGCAGGGCGAAACCGGCCAGGACAGTCCCGAATGTGTAAGCAAAATAGGGGAGAAGCATCCCGAGAGCGGTGATCGCCATCCCGATGTTGAGCATGTGCCGTTTGCCGATCCGGGCCTGAATGATCCCGGTGGGTACCGAGAGCAACAGGAACCATAGAAAGGCAGCCGAAGGGATCAGCTGTCCCATGGTGGCGCTGAGCGCCATGTCTTTGCTTACCCGGTCAACACCAATGCCGACAAGATCGACAAAGCTCATGACAATGAACGATAGTAGCACCGGAAGGAGATGGGAATACCTGATTTTTTTGATTTCCATAAAGAGGTTACTTGTCGGAGATGAAGGGTAATTTCGAATAAAAGGAGTCATCGGTCAGCCGGGCGCTTCCGGCGATGGCGGCTAACTCCCCGAGTTCCGATAAAAAAAGTGCCGGTTCACAATTATGAGAACGGAGAGCCTGCCGGAACGGTTGTTTAAAAAGATCGTATCCACGGGAAATGTTCCCACCGATAGTGAGGCATCCGGCCCGGAAACGAACCAACCAGGGAGCCATGAAATTGCCCAGGTTCTGGCCAAATTCAGTAAAAATGGCCTGTACGTCAGGATTTTGTAGTGCCTCTTCCGACATCTCCTTCACCCCGCCACTGGAGCGGGTGAACAGTTCTTCGTAAACCCGTTTGAACCAGCGTGAGGAGAAGTGGTCGTCGGCATTGCTGGTGCCAAACGGAAGGTGGTAGACGCACCCGCTCTCGGGGACTTCATCCCCCTCTTCAACCGGGATGCCATCCTCCAGGAAAGCAGAGCCAAAACCTGTTCCGAGGGTGATGGCCACCGTTCTGTGGAACCGGGAGGCAGGGCCCATCCAGGCCTCACCGATGGCAAAACAGGTGGCATCATTGAGAAATCTGATGGGGAAATGGCCGGGCAATTTCAGTCGCCGTAGCAGCTCAGCGCGGACATCAATAGTATTCAGGCTGTCGTACTTTTTCACTCCTTTGAAATGAGCCACTCCGGCCGGATAATCAAATGGACCCGGCATAGCAAATCCGATACCGGTCAAGTGCTTCAGCCCGATCTGCTTAATCACATCCTGCAACGACCCGACCCAGGCCTCAAGGATGCAATCGGCTGCTTCGTGACAGTCGACCGGTCGGCGACTGGTCAGTTCACGATGCAGTACTTTGTGCTTGAGGTCCACAGCCATGCTGGTGATGTGGCTTCCTCCGATATCCACTCCAATTACGAAGGAGGTAGTCATGGATCAGGTTTTAAGCAAAATTATTTATTTTTGTAACACCACCAAACTTGTAGCCGTTATGACCGAAGAAATCGAATTTGCCCTCGAAGAGGCCAGGGAAGGGATGCAGTTGACTATCACCCACCTGGAAAAGGAGTTTCAAAAGATCCGCGCAGGGAAAGCCAGTCCGATGATGCTGGAAGGCGTGAAGATCGATTACTACGGGGTGATGACCCCTATTGAACAAACGGCGAACATCAGTACCCCGGATGCCCGTCAAATCATTGTTCAACCCTGGGATAAGAGTGTGCTGGGTGTGATCGAAAGGGCTATCATGGGGGCTAACCTGGGATTTAATCCAAAAAACGAAGGTGAGATCCTGCGGATCATCGTCCCTCCGCTAACGGAAGAACGTCGTCGGGATCTGGTAAAAAAAGCCAAGATCGAAGCGGAGAATGCACGAATCAGCGTCCGGAACATCCGCCGGTTAGCTAACGATACGGCCAAACAGATGAAAAAAGACGGAACCCCTGAAGATGAAGTAACCAGACTTGAATCAGAGATCCAGAAACTCACCGATGAACACATCTCACAGGTGGATAAACTTCTCGAAACCAAAGAGAAGGATATCATGACGGTATAATCCGAAAACCAGCATTTCATTGACCGCTTTCGCCTGGCCTGTTAACATTCTTCCGTTTATAACTTTTCAGGAAGCAACTTCTAGTATTAACCTTTGTCCTTTACTTTTAAGCACTTAAATCATAGCACCATGAAAACTTTTACCCGGTCTGTAATTACCGTCGTCTGCGGTATTTATTGTTTTTTCTTTGCTTCTGTCCAACCTGTTCATTCGCAGAACCTGACCTGTACTTTCACCATGGCTGAGATCGCCTGCCTGGAGCAGCATGTGAAAGTGACTTACACGGGAAATGCTACTTCCGGCGACTCGGCCGTCTGGAATTTCGACGGCGCCGTGATCCTCGATGGCTCCGGACTTGGGCCTTACTGGATCAAATGGCTGACTACCGGAGAGAAGCATGTGACCTTGAACATCCAGCAGAATGGTGAGACCTGTACTTATACGCGTGGGATCCTGATCGTGGAACTCCCGGCTGTTTTTAATATGACCGGTGGGGGAAGTTACCCGTCCGGGGGCATTGGCGTCCCGATAGGTTTGAGTGGTTCCCAACCGGGAGTAATATATAAACTCAGGAGAAATGGGAACTATACCGGGAATAACAAGGTTGGGACCGGTAATCCGATTGAATTCGGGCTGCAGACCGAAGCCGGGACATACGACTGTGTGGCAAATATTGATGGCAGCGAATGTATCCGGGAGATGGAAGGAGTGGCCGTGGTGACCATCACGGGAGGTGCGATTGTTCAGCATATCTGCATGGTATCATTTGATACACTGACAAATAAGAATATCTTGATCTGGAATAAAGTTGAGAGTGATTATGTTTCCCATTTCAATGTTTACCGGGAAACCTATCTGAACAACCACTATGAGAAGATCGCTGAGGTTCCGTACTCCAGTTTCAGCACCTATATCGATACCACAGCCGATCCGCTCATAAAAACCGATAAATACAAACTATCTGTCACCGATACCCTGGGGAACGAATTCGAGAAATCACCGCCCCACAAGACCATCCATTTGAACATCAATCCGGGCATCTACGGATTTAACCTGATTTGGAATCACTACGAGGGCTTCGAGTTTCTCACGTATAAGATCCTCCGGAAGCTGAGTACTGACCCTTGGCTGGTACTCGATTCGGTAGCGAGCAATGTCGATTCCTACACCGACCTGTACACCACCACGGGATTGGCCACCTACTTTATCGAGGTACTACGGCCGGAACCGTGCCATCCAACCAAAGGAAGTGAGTACAGCTCGGTGATCTCGAACACGGCTACTGCCGCGCCGTTAGGACTGGAAGAGGATAAATTGTCGGGTATCCTGATCTATCCAAACCCTGTACGGGAGCGGTTGTTCCTCTCAGTGCCCGGAGAAGGGAAGGTGCTCTTTACCCTGGAGATTTATCGTCCGGATGGTCGCAAGGTGCATGAAGATCAGGTCCGGAATGGAACGACAGAAATAGATGTGACCGGCCTCCAGTCAGGAATGTACATCCTGAAACTGAAAGGGAATACTGCCTCTGTTGTTAAGAAATTCTTCAAGAATTAATATACGACGATCTCATCAAGAAATATCCAGCACTGTTCCCCTTTCCCTTCATGCCAGTCGGGGCAAGTTCCACGGGCAAAGGCTTTTACCCTGACATACCTTGCTTTGGAACCTTCGGGATAAGCATTGGAGAACGGTTGGATAATGGTTCTCAGCTCTTTCTCGGGGATTGGGTTTCGTTTCTCATAAACGGAGTGCCATTTTTTTCCATTGGACGAAAGACTGAACTCTACCAGAGTCGGGGCAAAGATCCAGCTCCGGCTGTTTTGCAGGAAGGTGGTCGAAACGGATTTAATGGGAATCTCTTTTCCTAAATCAATGATCACCTCTACGTTGTTCCCCAGAAACCCCTGCCAGTGGCCGTCGCGGTAGTTGGTGGTACCGCGTAGTCCATCAGTTAAAGAATTGATGCCAGATGCCGGATACCGGGTTGAATAGGGTTCAAGGTATTCTACCGGTTTGCCTGTGGCATGGTGAAAAATGATGGGCATCTCCGTAGCTTTTTCCTTGAGTTTCCCATCCACGAACAGGCCGGTTTTGATGTAAGAATTCGAAGAGATCTCAAAGGGTTTCGTATAGCACTTCGATAAGGTAGTAGGCTCATCCCCGTTGGTGGTGTAATAGATCGGAACACCGGGCTGTTCGGATGAAAGCATCACCCGGATGGTACCTGACTTCTTATCGTATACGGTCTGCACCTCAACATGAAAGGAGCCCATGCAGAAATTCACCCCTATGTTGCTAAGGCGTTGATACTGGCTCTCCAGTCGGTTCCGGAAATCATCCCAGTTCCGGAGTCTGGCAGGTGTCCAGTCGATCTCGGCGATGGCCAACATCCGGGGAACTGCCATGTACTCAGCGTGCTGAGGAGTAGAGATAAATTCTGTCCACACGTTACCCTGAGCGCCAAGTATATGTTTCCTCTCTTCCGGGGTCAGCTCTTCTGGAACCGGTTCAAAGGAGTACACTTTTTTAAGGGGAGTGAACCCCCCGATGGCTACCGGTTCAAACTCCGGATTGGCCTGGTAGTAGTCGAAATAGCAATGGGAAGTGGGGGTCATAATCACATCGTGTCCCTGCCGGGCTGCCGCAATACCCCCTTCCACCCCGCGCCACGACATCACCGTGGCCTCCGGGGCCAATCCTCCTTCCATGATCTCATCCCATCCGATCAGTTTCTTTCCTTTAGAAGTGATAAACTTCTCCATCCGCTTGATGAAATAACTCTGCAGCTCATCTTCATCCTTCAGACCTTCATCCTTCATCCTTTGCTGGCATTTACGGCACTCTTTCCAGCGCGTCTTGGTCGCTTCATCACCACCGACATGAATATACTCCGAAGGGAAAAGTTCCATTACCTCTGTCAGGACATCCTCAAGGAAGGTAAAGACCGAGTCGTTGCCTGCACAGAAGATATCATCGTTTGGCCAGTAACTTCCAGGTGGTACAGTAAAAGGTCCACCGGTACAGGAGAGATGCGGATAGGCTGCCAGTACTTCCACAGTATGGGCCGGCATTTCGATCTCGGGGATGATCGTGATGTATCGCTGTGCTGCATACTGCACGATCTCCCGGATGTCGTCCTGGGTATAGAATCCGCCGTATGTCGCTTTTTCTCCCTCTTCCTGAGGAGGCCGTTCCCGCCAGGGGAGATCTTCGCGATCAACCCGCCAGGCGCTTACTTCAGTCAGTTTCGGATACTTTAGGATTTCGATCCGCCAGCCATTGTCATCTGTGAGGTGCCAGTGAAAGATGTTCATCTTGTACATAGCAAGAAGGTCAATGTACCTGAAAATAAACTCCTTAGGAAAAAAATGGCGTGATACATCCAGGTGCATTCCACGATAGGGGAACCGGGGCTCGTCTTTGATGTCGGCACAGGGCACCTCCCAGCTTTTTCCCTCCTTTGGTTTGGAAATTTTATACACTTCAGGCGGAAACAATTGCAGGAGTGTCTGCATCCCGTAAAAGAGCCCGGCACCCGAATTCCCGGCCAGCAGAATCCCGTTTTGGGTTACCCGAAGCCGGTACCCCTCAGGAGGCAGATTCTCTCTGTTCCGGGTATAGGCAAAGATGATGGCCCCACCGTCATGGGTTTCCTCCAGAAGTGGTTGCACCCGCAAAAACGGGCCTCCGGCCAGCCTGAGCTGTTCGGCAAAAAGGATCGCCACATTCTTCAGGTCAATATCCCATTCAGCAACCAGGAGTTGTGCCTGTTCCGTGATCCTGAATGATCCCGGTTTTGCATTGACCGATACGGGTCGGGGTACGATGGAAAACAAAGAGGAATCGGAAGTGGTCGCATGCGTGTTTAGAACGAGGAAGAATGCAACCAGAAAAAGAAAAACGAACGTTCTCATGTACATCAGAAATATAGTGGAACAAACTAATTCACCAGTCACCACTCACTGGTCACTGGTCACGATTCGCAACTCACAAGTGCAAAAATAAGGTTCTCCTGAAAATCAACGGGTTTGGATGTACCAAATTTTTCCTTCGAACTTCCCGTTTTGAATGACTACTGAATCATGTAATGGATCTCCTTCCAGCGGGAGACTGCCGGAAAAGGTTCCTTTGACCCATCCCCCGTTTCCCTCCCATATGCTGATGTTCAATAGCATATGACCTCCCTGATGGGACGTATACTGTTTCGCATCGGGCGAATTGTACACAAATTCAAAATGAGAATCCCCGGTCTGATATGATTTTCCTGTGGTAACATCGGAAGGAAAACCGATAAAAATATGGTTGCGGTCTGCCTGGGAAGTATTCAGTGAGAAAGAACCGCAGAAATCAGACAGAATGCAAATTTTATTAAAGCTGGAAGCAGAGTTGAAAGTATACGTAACACTCCCAATCGTGAAGGATACATAAGGCTGGGGAGATTCCTCTTTTTTCTTTTTGCAGTCAGTAAAAAGCAGAACCACGGAAATAGACAGGATAAAAAAAAGTTTTGTTTTCATGATAGATAACATTTGGTAAGCAAAGGTATCTGTTTTCTCTTATGATAAGTATCCCCGTAGTTAAACATTTTGCCAAGGTTGACCATATTGACATTCCCCCCAAGTTCGGCCATTGCAGCACTATTTTCAGGAAATTCAAAAAAAGTTATAAAAACATTTGATCTATATAAAAATAATTGTTATCTTTGAAAAATTATTAATAAATAATTCTTTTAACATAAGAATATGTCGATACGAAATGATCTGATTTTACGGCTGAAAGAAGCTGGATTGCGGGCCACCCCGCAACGGATTGCCATTCTTCAGGCGCTATGCTCCATGAAAAACCATCCCACGGCTGAACAGGTTCTCCAGGATGTTCACAGGGACCATCCTGAAATCAGCCTGACCACCGTGTACAATACATTGGAGGTTTTCGTGGAAAAGGGTTTGGTAAAAAAGGTAAAAACCGACAAAGACTCCATGCGGTACGATGCCGTCACAGAATCTCATCATCATCTCTATTGTCACGAGTCTGATAAGATTGAAGATTATTTCAATGAAGAACTGACAAACATGATCTCAGCATACTTCAGGGATCATCAGATCAAGGATTTTGAAGTGGATGATGTCAAACTTCAGATCATTGGAAAATTTAAAAAATAAACCTAAAAACATAAAATCATGGAAAAAAAGAAAAAACTGACCACCGCATCCGGCAGACCTTACTTCGAAAATGAAGATAGCATGACTGCCGGACCAAGAGGGCCTGTCCTCTTACAGGATTATTACCTGCACGAAAAATTAGCCCACTTTAACCGTGAGAGAATCCCCGAACGGGTTGTCCATGCCAAAGGAACAGGCGCTTTCGGAAAATTTACCGTGACGAACGACATTACTAGGTTCACCAAAGCAAAACTGTTTAGTAAAGTTGGCGATACATGTAAGGTGTTGGTTCGTTTCTCCACCGTAGGAGGTGAAAAAGGCAGTGCAGATACCGAAAGGGACCCAAGGGGATTTGCAGTAAAGTTCTATACCGAAGATGGGAATTGGGATCTGGTTGGAAATAATACGCCTGTTTTCTTCATCAAAGACGCCAAGAAATTTCCTGACTTTATTCATACACAAAAGCGGGACCCCAAAACAAACCTGAAAAGCCCGACCATGATGTGGGATTACTGGAGTCTGAATCCGGAAAGTTTGCACCAGGTCATGATCCTTTTTAGCGACAGGGGAACTCCGGATGGATACAGAAAAATGAACGGGTATGGAAGTCACACATATTCAATGATTAACGTCAAAAACGAACGGATCTGGGTAAAATTCCATTTTAAAACCCTGCAGGGCAATAAAACCCTGACGGGAGCCGAAGCGGAAGTGTTGAAAGGGAAAGACCCGGATTATGCACAGCGTGATCTGGTGGAAGCCATCGCCAAAGGAGATTTCCCCAAATGGGCGTTAAAAATTCAGGTGATGACCGATGAACAGGCAAAAAAATTCAAATTGAATCCGTTTGATATTACCAAAGTATGGCCTCATGGTGAATATCCGCTGATTGATGTGGGCATCATGGAGTTGAATGAAATCCCGGCAAACTATTTTGCCAGTGTTGAACAGGCCGCTTTTGCACCTGCAAATATTGTTGACGGAATCAGTTTTTCGCCCGATAAAATGCTGCAGGGAAGGATTCTGGCCTATCCCGATGCCCACCGTTACAGGCTGGGCGCAAATTATGAGCAGATTCCTGTCAACAGGCCGATCAGTGAAGTGCATCATCACCAGCGTGATGGCATGATGAATGTGGACGGAAACAAAGAGGATAGTCCGAACTATTACCCCAATAGTTTCGATGACATTGAAGCGGATGAAAGTTACCGGGAACCCCCGTTGAAACTGGATTCAGACATGGCATATGCGTATGACCGAAACGAAAACGACGACTTTTACACGCAGCCAGGAGCACTTTTCAGAAAGGTGATGACAGATCAGGAACGAACCAATACGATTTATAATATTGTGGGAGCGATGAGTGGTATTACCGGTGAAAAACGCGCTGAAATTATCCAGCGGCAACTTTCCCATTTTTATAAAGCTGATCCGGATCTTGCATTCAAGGTTGCGGAAGGGCTTCAAGTTACGTTAAAACAGTAATTCAAAAAAGTTGATAACCTGTCAAAATAATCTGTCAGGAATTACTAAAGGTGTCAAACCACTTCCTGGCTGTCACCATAGCGGCGAACAATCAACTGCATGGCCTCGAATTGGGTTTCCATGCTTTTCAGCAGTTTGAACTGACATCTTGCCCGCTGCAGGTTATGCCCTGGGTGATGGATTTTAAAATAGATATCCCCATTGATGTGATCTGTTAAAAAGCGTAATCCAATAATGAATGTCATAAACTTAGCTGAAAAGGCCAGGTGATCAATCTCATTCCTGGATAATGTAGATCCGGCCACCTCAAGATATCCTTTTGCATAAGCAGCAAATAAATCCAGATTAATTCCAACTTGATCCAGATCTGCTTCATCTTCGGCCCCCGTATTGGCTCCTGTACGGATCGCATCCCCGAAATCAAACAAAGCAGTTCCCGGCATCACCGTATCTAAATCAACAACGCATATGGGCTTATTCGCGGAGTTGAAGAGGATGTTGTTGAACTTCGTGTCGTTATGGGTGATCCGTTGAGGGATATCTCCTTTAGATCATAATTTGTGGATTGCATGCATTGTCCCTGATCGGGAAAGCACAAAATCAATCTCAGGAGAGAGGGCATCTGCACGATGATCCCGGTCGTTTTTCAATACCTCATCGAATTGCTCCAACCTCCAGGTAATATCATGAAAACGGGGGATCGTTATAGCTAATGCTTCAGGAGAAATATTAGCGGTCAAAACTTGGAATAGTCCAAACGCTCTTCCTCCTTCATATGCCAATTCCGGATTCTCAATTCTATCGTAACTAAAACTATCTGGAATATAAAAATAGAGTCTCCAGAAGTTGCCTTCCCGGTCTTGATAAAACAGGTGTCCTTCATGCGTAGGAATGAGTTCAAGCACTTGAATGTCATCGTATTGATGGTGCTTGCTGGCTAGCTGCCCTCTTATATGTTGGGTAACAACCGCAATGTTATTCATTAACCCCGGAATATCCTTGAATATCTGATGGTTGATCCGTTGCAACACATAATTCGGAGCGTGGTCATTCATGATGCAAATATGGTATTTTTTCTTTGAAAGAGGTTGTCTCGATGTTTTGAGACTACCCCTTGGTGAGAGGTAAAATTCCTTATTTTAGCCGCCTCATTGATTAATCTACACTGACCCAATGGCTGAACCTGCAACAAAAAAAGGAATTAAGGCTTTCCCCCGAAGCTTCTGGACGGTGATCGTCATGGAGTTCTTCGAACGGGGCTCCTACTATGGGGTGATGTCGGTACTATCGGTCTACCTGGTCCTTTCCCGTGACCATGGCGGACTGGCTTTTTCCAAAGAGAGCGTGGGTATCATCAAAAGTGTAATCACACCGCTGCTCTATCTGCTTCCGATCCTTGCCGGTGCCATAGGCGACAGAATGGGGTACAAAAAGGTGCTCTTCTTTGCCTTCATCTCCATGAGTGCCGGATACCTGCTCACCGGATTCTCAGTTACCTATGGAACGGTATTTATGAGCCTTCTGCTGGTTGCGCTGGGAGCAGGCTTTTTCAAGCCGATGGTAGCCGGTACAATTGCCCGTGTGACGGACGAGTCCAGCTCTTCCCTGGGTTTCGGGATATACTACTGGTCCATCAACCTGGGCGCCTTTATCTTCCCGCTGATCCTGGTGCCCTGGATGAAATCGATCTCCTACAACTACATCTTCTTCATGGCTGCCATTGGGACCGGCTGGCTGCTCTTCCTGAACTTCTTTGTTTACCGCGAACCGAAAGGAACCGCGACAGGCTCCAGATCCCTGGTGAAGGTCTTCAGCGAAATGTTCATCGTTTTGAAGGATTACCGGTTCATCCTGATGATCGTCATCTATTCCGGCTTCTGGATCATGTACTTCCAGGTCTATGATTCGGTGCTCTGGTATCTGACGGAACATATCAACATGGAACCGGTAAACAGGATTGTCAACAGCTTTCTTTCCCTCTTTGTCTCCAATCCCGATTGGAAATTCGAAGCCGAGCATGTCACGGCCATGAATGCAGGAGCAATCATCGTGCTGCAGCTCTTCGTCTCAGCCCTGGTTCGCAAGGCCAAAGCACTACCAACCATGATCATCGGGATTGCCATTGGATCCGTAGGGATGGGGATCCTGGCGATAGCTCCTAGCCCCTGGATCTTCCTGGCAGGGATGTTCATCTTCACCCTGGGTGAAATGACCGCCCATCCGAAGTTTATCTCCTATGTCGGCATCATCGCTCCTCCGGATCGGAAAGCACTGTATCAGGGTTACTCGTTTCTCTACGGGGTGATCGGCAGTGGTGTAGGAGGGATCCTGGGGGCCTGGCTCTATGTCCTCTTCATCGACAAGCTCAACCAGCCTTCCATGCTCTGGCTTACATTCAGCATGATCGGGGCGTTGAGTATCATCGGGTTGCTGCTGTTTAACCGGTTCCTTGCACCGAAAAATTGATTTTCGTTCATTCATGTGCTATATTTGTATCTGTTCAAACCAAAAACAGAACCCATGAAATTGAATTCAAGAAGCATCCAGGCCATCATCGTGGGCTTGATCTTTCTATCCGTATCCACCATCCAGTGTAACTGGTTTAAAAAAGACGAGGAGCCACCTGCTCCGGATTATGGAATCCGTGTATATCCTGAAAATGGGGCAGTAATCTGGGGGTACCAGATTCTCCGCATTGCATTTAACAGCTCGTTCGATATTCAGGTCAGCGATATCAAGATCTCCCATGGTGGCATCACGGAATCCTTGATCCGCGATGACAATCCAATCAGTTATTTTATAGGTGAATACACGATTGAACTCAATGCAGAAAGCATTCCTGAAAATAGTGTCGAGGTTATCATTGAGTTCATGAACAATGTAGTTTCACCAATCATCTATACCTATACCGTGAACCATATGCCCGTGATCAATATCGTTGGGGAGATATCCGGAAATCAGGCTTTTCTGGATGCCAGTACGTCGGAAGATCCGGACGGACAAACCCTCACCTATACCTGGGAAACCAATACCGGCTCTGTTTCAGGCCCCCAGCTGGAAACAAACCTGAAGGAAATTACCGAGGAAGGAGTATTGATCAGTGTTTCAGATGGCACCTCGTTGAGTACAGACCTTGTCTATTACGATAGTGAGGAGAGTGAATTTACACTGGCAAAAGACCATATGAAATGCTTTTTACTGGAAATAGATACGACTGGTTACTCCGAATGTGTCCCACTTGGAACCCCCCTTGGACCAACAATTTCTCCAGGCACACAACTCTTAGTTGATGCAAATGTAAGATTGACCAGGGATTATGTAATCGGCTATAAATTTGAGGTTGTTGCAACCCTTCAATACGATACCACGGTTCTTGATGAAGGCCAGGATGTGGCTGCATCCGCAACAGTGGTGATCGAGGGAAGCCTGCAAAATGTTGATATCCGGGGTTCGAGACGGCAGGAGCAGAACAGGAGTTTATATCTTCCTGGCCTCTATGTTGCACCATTCCCCACTACCATCCCGCCTCCTTCAGAACCGGTTTTAATCCAGGATAGTTATGATCATCATCCCCGCCCGGCCACATACGAGGCAAACACTTCTACCGGGGTGAGTACATCTACCATAAATTCAAAAAAAATGATCCGGTTTGACAAATACCCTACTATAATATGGTTTGATCGCCCGGGGACCATCTTCAAAGCAGGGGCCGACCTGAGTAAAGGACGCTCCTATAATGCGTACTTCCGCTCCTGGATGATGCCAGACGTAACCAAGTGTCAAAAATATTTCATGGTCCAGATCGAAATTGATTCAACGGGGAAAGTAACGAGGAACAGATTGGTTATATTTTAGTTCTATCTTACTGATATATAAAAACATACATACTTTATGCTAAGGGATCTTATTTTTACGTTAGCGATAATTTGTACAGCAAAGATCATGATGTCACAGGAGAATGTATATTCCCCGGTCAATATCGGGCAACACATAGACCCGAACGGAGTAAAGGAAGAAACGCTGACAAATGTGGAGGAGGTCTTCTTCCTGGATAAGGATGAAAAGGGGAAGATCAACCAGGAGGTGTACCAGGCTCTTCAGGATCAGCGCGATGCATGGATGGAGGAAACACGGCAGGAGTACCTGGAGCGGTTTGCCCCCGACCCATTATTCAACGTGGATCAGGAAGCTCCGGTTGATATGGTAGTGAAGGAGTTCTCAAAGGATAAGGTCAGGGTCAACGTTGTGTTCACCATCGGACACTCCCGGTGGCATCATTACTATCTGTTGCTCAGGGATTACCTGATAGATCGAAATGAAACCGTCGACCGGATCTTCCGGTTGAACCAACTGGAGGAAGTTTATACCGCAACATATAAAGATATCGGCTACGGCAGCTCCTTCCCGGAGGTGCTGCGAACCCTGGGACTCAACTACCGGGAATACATGGGACAATCGCCCCAGTACAGGGATCTCTGGTATCCGGATCACAATCTGGAAGTGGTCATCCAGGATGGCACAGTGAAATACCTTCAGCAGGGGAAGCCTGGCTGGGTGGACCAGTCGCCATCCGGAATACAATCAGGAGGCGATGAGGAAGATCCGGATGTGACCTTCCCGTACGATAATTTTATCGTCCGGTACATTCCTGAACTCGGATTTGCGGCGATTGATAACAGCGGGAATTTCCTTTTTGAGGTGTTTCCGTACGACAACGGCCCCGACTACCCTTCGGAGGGCCTGATCCGCATCCGGGAAAACGGTAAGATTGGCTATGCCGACCTGGAAGGGAATGTGGTAATTGCCCCCTCATTTGAATGCGCCTATCCCTTTCAGGATGGCGTGGCCCTCATCTGTGCGGAGGGAATCCTCGAGCAGGAAGGAGAGCATACTATATGGAAAGAGGCCCGCTGGGGAGCAATCGATAACAACGGAAAGGTCATCGTGGAGCCTTTCGATCTGGGAATGTTTACCTTCGATATCCTGGACCTGAAGCTATACCTCTACCGGCATTTCGGAGGAGCGATCGAAGCAAGAACCCGCTGGGGAAAGCTGGAAAAGATCTACGTCTTTCTGCACGGAGAAGGAGAGGGGTTGTTTGTTGATTTGCGGACCCGTACTTCAGGAAAGCAGTTGCTTACCTACCTCTTTCTTCCATGGCAGGATCTCACCTTCAGGAGCACATCAGACCATGATGCCCGGATCCCGACAGAGCAATTGGTGACCGTTACCCCGAAATCGATCGTCTACCTGGTTGATATGGCTCCCATGCTTTCCGAAGGCGAGATGGATACCATCACCGATCTGGCGGAACTGATGCATCTGTCGCTTCAGGCTGAAGAGAATCAGCAACTGGTCCGGGAAGAGGATGGGATCTCCTCTCCGGCAGGTCTGAGGATCATCTCCCTGAAAGAGTATCCCAACTACCTGGAAGTCTCGGTGGCGACACCCGGCACCGGCGTACTTTCACCCGATTCGGTCCGGATGGAATTCCCCCGCAAGATGATCCTGCTTCACCAGATCCCCGACCGGGGAGCCATTCGCAGCAACTGGATCAAGCCGGGTCCGCCCGAACCCATAGTAGGGGCGGGTTCCAAACCCGCCCCTACAGTGACAACCTCCGAACCCGCCCTTTCATTGACAACCTCCGAACCCGCCCTTACGAATCCGGATGAAATCTTCCCCGACTATGAACCCAAGCGTACTCCCGACACCATGCTGGACTATATGCCCTCGTTGCTGGCCGACCTGGCTTCCATCCCGGAAGCATCCCTTTCCAACTTTTCCGACTTGATTAAGCTGTACAACGAGGATAAAGAACTGGCGGAAAAGCATCCCGGAGAATGGGTGGATGGAAATCTGTTGCTGGGTGCACGGGAAAAGGAATACAGACCTTCATCCGCCGAACTGATGCGGATGGAGATTGGGGAACGGATCGGGACCGTCGTCTCGGAAACCGATCCTGAAGTGCTGGAAGCTATGCTGAGAAGACTGGACCGGTACCCCGAAAAGATCGAATACACCCGCTTTTTCTTTATTCACTACGATGTGATGGGATCGGGCAGGTTCTTCTATATTGATGGGATGGAGAAGGTCTCATTTAAACTCTGAAATGGCATGTGGTATCTGATCCGACGAGTTTTATTCCTGGGCAATGTGATTCTGTTTCTGGCTGCATTTGCGCTATGCATCTATGCGGTTGCCCGGCTGATCCTGGCACCGGATACCTGGCTGTTTTGCCTGTTGCTTTTCGGCATTGGGGTCGTTTCAGGGATCCTTCTTTATGGATTGTACCTTGTCAGGAAAAGCCGGTTCCCGCTTCCGGGCATTGATTATAAATAGGTTTATGGTGACTGATGAAGCAATAGAAAAGCTGATTCATGCGCAGATCAGTAACAAAGAGAAACTGGGCTTTCAAAGCGGTGGTAGTGGCCATATGGGGCATGTCTCCTTCCGGATTGATGAGATCAGGAAAGGCGAACCCGTTGAAGACATCATCGAGATCAATTATGAATATACCCTGATCGTCGAAACGGAGTTTACCTATTACCCCGATAACCCTCCCTATGAATACCCGGCCACAGGATCCATCCGGATCAACAACAAGGGGGAAGAGGTTTAAAAAGATCAGCCGGATGAAGCGGTAAAAAAAATAACCGGATAAGGTTCCCGAAAGAAACCAGCGCAAACGTTCGGTCTGACTTTTTTTATAAGAGCTGAAGAGATTATCCGCTCCCTCGCCCTGAAAAATTGCCCGTTCGCTGTGCATGCTGACCAGCCTGCCGAGCTGGTCAGTCAGGTAGATACAGGATTCAAACAGATATCCCTCAAGCTTCCAGACCAGGTCGGGCAGCTCATTCATCTTGTCGGGCGGAATCCTGTCTGCATACGCAGTAACAGTCGGATAGGGCTCTGCTCCCCAACTGTCGTCGCCGCCAACACCCGATTGATTCAGGTCTATATTGACATCAATAAAGTCCCTCCTGACCAGTTCACAGGCGTGCTTGACCCCTCGTGTATAACTGGCCAGATCCTCGTACGTGTATGGAAGAGCCGAGAAACAGAGTAATGGCATCCCTTCCACACGTATTCCGGTATTCCCTTCGCCCGAGAACTCGATCCACCTGACGTCTGTCCGGTAACCATTCTCCTGCGGACGAATATACGGGGTATAAAGCTCCTGAACAGATGCCGAATAGAGGCCGACAAACGATCCTGTTTTACGGTCCTGGTAATTCTCCCAGGGCCCTCTGCCGAACCAGGTCACCCGGTTCATCGAACCCGGAAGTTGCAGGTTCAGTCCGAACCGGGGAAGCTCAGGAAGATCTTCTTTTCCGGGAATGAGGGAAACCGACAGGGTAATCCTGGCATTTGCAGCTATTTCGTATCGGATCCGGTTCTTTGAACAGCAAATCTGCCGGGATCACCAGTATTTTTTCATCCCCCGGTTGCAGGGTGAATGGAAGAAAGGATCCTCCGAGTATACGTTTCCCGTTACCTGTGATCTCCCAATCAAGCCTGGTGTACCCGTAACGTTTCAGGTACTGAATCCCGGGATACATCGGGCAGAAGATATCGGTATTGTATGATTGCTGGGCCCGTTCATACCATACCGGGCGGGAGGGATCATGTTGTTTGATCCACTCGTAAGTCGCCACAAAGTTTGATCCGTTTCCTGCCTCATTGCCCAGGGACCAGATGACCACGCAGGGGTGGTTTTTGTCCCGCTCCACCATCCGCTCGGTCCGGTTCAGATGCGCTGCCAGCCAGTCGGGGTTGTTACCCAGGGTGCGATCCGGATTATAGCCCATCCCGTGCGATTCGATGTTGGCCTCGTCGATTACATACAGGCCGTATTCATCGCATAGTTCATACCAGTAAGGATCATCGGGGTAATGGCAGGTGCGAACAGTATTGATGTTGGCCTCCTTCATCAGACATATATCCTGCAGCCGGTCGACATCGCAATGTTGCCAGCCGGGTCCTTCAGTGTGAGTACCAAATGATACAGGTTCGACAGCTCAGCGCTCCATTTCCTCGGATTGATCACTTTCTCGGAGATAGAGAAGCTCTTCTCCCCATAAGCAGGAACACTCACTGGCATCGATTTTCTGAAAATAGGTTCCCTGGCATCCCGAGATTCAAATAATCCAGCATCCAACATCCAGCATCCGGTAGTGTTGTCATTGCGATCCCGAGTACTCGGGAGAAACTACGGCATCCGGCATCTTTCATTGACATGTTCTGCAGGTCAACAACCACCCTGAACTCCCCGTTCACATAATCATCAACCAGATCTCCGTTCACAAAAAAGTCACGAATTCGTACATCCGGGGTGGAACAGATAAAAACATCCCGGTTGATCCCGCTCATCCGCCACATGTCCTGGCACTCCAGGTACGTCCCGTCACTCCAGCGGAAAACCTCAACCGCCAGGGTATTCTTTCCCGGTTTTATAAATTTTGTGATGTTGAACTCCACCGGGGTTTTTCCGTCTTTCCCTAACCCGATCTGCGTACCGTTGACATACGCGTAGAAGAACGATTTTACTGCATTGAACCGGAGAAAGATCTGTCGCCCCTGCCAGTTGGACGGAACCTCAAATTCCCTTCGAAGCATAAAAACCGGGTTATAATTCGTCGGGACGTGCGGCGGATCCGGCTTCATCAGGTGCTCAAATTCATAGGGTTGATTCACGTAGATCGGATAACTGTATCCGTGAACCTCAAATGTTGCAGGAATCTGGATGTCATCCCAGGAACTCACATCATAACTTGCCTTATAGAAATCCGGAATCCGGCTATCCGGATTATCCGCCATCCGTATCTTCCAGGTTCCATTTAACAGAATGGAGTAAGGGGTCCCGGTCCACTCATTCTTAAGGGCCGAAGCTTCATCCGGGTAGGGGAGGAAAGAGGCATGCGGAGGTTCATTATTGATCCCTGTCAACTTCGGATTTTCCCAGTCAGGAATCTGCTGAGCCATAGCGGAAACACAGAAATATACCATGGAGAGAACTCCGGTCAGAATTTTCTTTCGTACCTCTTTCATATGACGGTTGTTGTGAGACTATTCATTGGGATAGGTTTAATTTCTTAATGAGTTTACATGGATACCGGCAAATTTTCCTACAAGAAAAGCCACCAGGATGGCAATATAAAACTGGCCGGAAACGGATATGAATACAGCAACGGCTCGCGCGGCAGCACTCACGGGGACAATGTCACCATATCCCACAGTCGCCATCGTGATGAAGGTGTAATAAATGTATGTATGAAAATTGACTTGGTCGGTAAGGTAGATATTGGTGACTGAGGAGAGGTAAGAATCTGGATAAAGCCAGCTTACAACGATTGTAAAAATGGAGAAGACGAGTCCCATCAACAGATACCCGTTGATGGATCCAAGGATAACCAACGGAGATACTGTTTTTGCCTTGACAAATTGCCTGACCAGTTTGATGACAATGTATATGTAGAAGATGGTATTCAGAAGTGAGGCAATAATCTCCAGGACATCGATACCCAGAATCTTGGCAACCCATTGTAAAAGTATCAACACAACTGCAACCGGCAAGATGATCCTTGCCCTGCTGGCCAATGCATAGATGGAGCAGAAGAGGATGGCTGTAGTCAAAATTTTATTTAGGATGGATTGTATCGACTCCGGGAAAAAAGCGACACCAACCAGCATCAAGAGGACTACTGCCAGCAGAATGATGTTAGCCAAGATCACGTGAACCTTGTTCTTTTCATGAAAAATTTTAAATAGGTTTTTCATACTTCCTTTGCTTTGAAAATGTTTAACAACAACTCATCACATCACCACCTCTGACTGCAATTCCGGCAAATATCGACAGATTTCCGGTTCTTCAGAATCGTCTGTCTGAACTGACTGTACTTTTCTCCCCGCCAGATCTCTTCGAACGTCTGCTCATTCAGATCCCCCAGGCAATGGTCCGCATCCTTGTCAAAGCAACAGGGCGCTACCTTCCCGTCCCAGGTGATCACACATCCGCTCCACATACGGAAACAGCGGTCAGGCATCGGATTTTTAATGATAAATTGGGAATCCGGGATCCGGGATTCGGGATTCGTGACCCGTGACTGGTGACTCTGTGCTTCTGTGCCCCTGTGCCCCTGTGCCCTTTTGTCCGCTTGTCCGCCCGTCCGCTTGTATCTGCAGTATTTCCCCGCCTCCGGCATCAATGCATTCCCCTGTTCAAAATCATAGAACTGTGCCGTCTTCAACACAGTCCGATCCATCCCCAACAAATTTCCTAATTTCTTAATTTCAATTTTCTGATGTTCATTTGACTTCAGCACAAGGAACTGGATCTCGAGTCGGGGGTACCGGCTCTTCATCTCCCTGCTGATCCTGACAAATCGCCGGATCCCTTCCAGCACGGTTTCCAGCGAACCGCCGATCCGGTACTGCTCATAGGCAGCCTGATCGGTTCCGTCGACCGGGATGACCAGCTTGTTCAATCCCGCTTCAATGGTTCTCCGGATATTCTGCTCGGTGAGATAATGGCCGTTGGTGGAGGTCCAGACGAAGATCTTCCGGGCCCGGGCATAGGAGATCATATCAAACAGATCCCTGTTCAGGTAGGGTTCCCCCTGGAAATAGAGGGTAAGCCGGGAAAGGGACGGAGTCAGCTGATCAATGAACCGTTTGAAATCCGGAAACTTCAGGGTACCGGTTGGCCGGGTCAGTCCCTGTTGTCCCGTCGGACATTCCACACACCGGAGGTTGCAGTGGTTCGTGGGTTCAATGGAAACATAAGCCGGAAATCCCCGGTGGATCGGTTTACGTAACAGGATGGAAAGAAAATAACTGGAAAGAAGCTTTATAAAATTAACAATCCGGATGATGATACTGGGAGATCGCACGGATGTAAATCGTAAATCCAAAATCGAACTGCGAAGCATTCATGAACACCATTGAAAATGAATGTTCCGTGAATAATTAATCGGAAATCTCCTTGACCTTCGACCCTCGACCCTCGACCTTCTTTTTTTTCTTCCTCCGCTTGAACAACGGCCGGATTATGGAATAGGCCTGTGAAACAATCAGGTTCGTAGCGATGATCTCTTCTGCCACGGCGTTGATGATATTCCGAAAGGTGAATGCATCGACGAGGTTGCGATAATCACTCCTGATGCCCTCTTCGGTTTGGATGACCGCTCGCTGCAACCTGATTTTTTCGGCCTGGAGCTCCTTCAGGGTGCCAAAGGGACCTCGTATTCTCCTGTGGTGATCACTCTTCCTCATCGTGCTTCTCCTCATGCAAAAAGGTTGATAATTTAGTGATTATAGGATTGATGAAGAGCCGGTCACGAAAAATGTATACCAGCAGGGAAGCGAGCAGGTAAAATCCCACCATGATCAGGGCTCCCACATACATGTGTCCGACCTCTTCGCCAAACCAGTAGACGAATGCCAATCCGAGGAAGAAGAGGAAGAAGTTGGCAAGCAGAAGTACCACCAGGCTGATCATAACGGATGAGACAAGCTGGGTAACTCCTTCTACGAGCATCAATTTGTAGAGATCCAGTTTCAACCGGATATACTCTTTTACATTGCCGGACAGCGAAGAAAAATTGTCTGAAATGTTTCTGGCTTCCATCATCCTGTTTTTGGTTTCGGACTCTTTTTGCGTGCTGATTTCTCAGGCTTCTCTTCATCGTCGAGATGCAGAGCGGTTTTCAGGTTATCAATCTCTTCGGAGTATTCATCCTGGAACTTATCGGAAACCTCCCGGAGCTTCTTTTTCAGCTTCTTCCTGGTTTTACTTCCACTCTCAGGTGCCAGGAGTAATCCGATGGCCACTCCGGCCGCCAGTCCAAGGATACCCGCGAAAAGCATTTTGGATGTGTTGCTTTTTGCCATAGTTCATAAATTTGAACAAAGATACTAATATAATTCCGGAATTGCATTTACATATGTCCTGTCAGACTCCTTATCGCCCGGAACTGACTCAGGAACTCCTTCAACAGGATCCGGATAAAGGTGTATGAGGGAACGGCGATGATCATGGCTGGTATTCCTCCCAGGCTTCCGGCGGCGATGATAACCAGAAAGATTTCAATGGGGTGTGCTTTGACGCTCTTTCCATAGATCATCGGTTCGAGTACGATCACATCGATCAGGATGACGGTAAGATAAACCAGGATAATTCGCAGGGCGGTGGGACCCATCATGGCATAATCGCCCATACTGACCACCCCGGTCACACCCAGGATCACCCCCATCAGGGTAGCCATAACCGGTCCGAGGTAAGGGATGATGTGCACAATCCCGCCAAAGAGTCCGATCACCAGAGCTCCCTTCACCCCGATGATCAGCAATCCGAGGGTATAGAGCGTGACCATCACTATAATATTGACCAGCAAGCCGATATAATACCGGGAAAGCAATCGTTTGGTTTTTTCCAGCACATGAAGGGTCTGCTCTTCATAGTTCTCGTTTACCAGGAGCAGAACGACTCGTTTGATCATCGTCTTATCAAAAAGAAAAAAGAAAGAGATGAAGATTACCGAGAAGGTATCGAAAAAAAACTTTCCCGTGAAGGAAAAGATTGCTTTGACCAGACCGGAGAAGAAACCGAAATTGACGATTTTAAACAACTTCTCTTCAATGAATTTGTTCACGGACATATCATGGGGCATCACCCCGAAGTCCGAAAGGATATCCTGCAGACTGTTGAGCTGGGTGCTGTAATATGCCGTGAATTTGCTCATGTCGATGGCGGCGATCATCCTTGCCTCCTGGATGATCAGGGGAATGAAGAAACTGCAGAGGGTAAAGAACACCACGATGATCAACAACAGGGTGATGATCGTGCTGAGGATGTGCGGAAAGGGTCGCTTGCCCAGTTTGATCCGGTCAAGCAGTGCGGTGAGGGGAGACCCGATGATGAAAACGATCAGGGAGATCAGCAGGATCGTCACGATATTGGAAAAATACCAGAGCAGAAATCCGGCCAGTCCAATGAAAACGATGATGAAAAACAGTTTGTACTTTTGATATAATTCTCTCATAACTTAGTGATTAGGGATTAGGGATTAGGGATTAGGGATTAGGGATTAGGGATTAGCCATTAGCCATTAGCCATCATGCACTGTCATTGCGAGGAGCGCAGCGACGAAGCAACGGTATCCGGTTTATCAGGATAAAAATAAACAAAAATTTCAGGAATCCCGTCAGAGTTTGTCGGTAAGTGACCGTACCACCTTGAACTGGTTTAAGAACTCATGGGCGATGATTCGTAGAAAGGTATAGGTAGGGACTGCAATGATCATCCCGATGATGCCACCGATACTTCCGGCTGCAATGATCACAAGAAATATTTCGATCGGGTGTGCTTTCACGCTTTTCCCATAAATAAGTGGCTGATAAACGACGTTGTCGATTACGATCACAATGAGAAATACCAGGAGGATCATCAGGACGGTGTGGCCGATCATACCGTATTGTCCGATACTGATCTGGGTGGTGATCCCGAGGATGATCCCCATACTGGTCCCGATCAGCGGGCCGAGGTAGGGGATGATGTTGATGATCCCTGCGAAAAAGGCAATCACCAGCGCCCCTTCAACCCCGATGATGCTGAGTCCGATGGCATAGGAGATGATCATGGCCAGCACATCCAGGAAGAGGCCGATGAAGTAACGGGATAACAGGTGTTTGCTTTTATCCAGGACCCGGTTGGTTTGATCGGCATATTTATCCGGCATGAGGGTCAGCACGATCCGCCGCACCATGTCCGGATCGAGAAGAAAGAAGAAGGAGATAAAGAGCACGGAGAAGAGATCGAAAAAGAAAGTCCCCGTGAAGGTGAAGATATGGGTGATCAGGCTGGAGAACATATTCACGCTGATGAACCGCATGGCGGTATCCTGGGCTGCAGCCATGATACTTACATCTTTGTTTAGTATGCCGATATCGATCAATCCCTGTTCAATCCAGGTGATCTCGTTCTGGTAATAGTGCGATAGTTGGCCCACATTGATCGATGAGATCAGCTGAGCTTCTGTCACGATCAGCGGAACGAAGAAACTGAAGAACCCGATAAATGCGGCAAGCAGAATGACCAGGGTCAGGATGACGGCCAGGAGATGAGGAAATTTGAACCTGCCTATATGGATCTTGCCCATCAGCCTTACCAGGGGGTTGCCAATCAGGCTCACCACTGCAGCGATCAGGATATAGCTCACGATGTTAGAGAAATACCAGACAAGAAATCCGATGGCTGCTATAAAAATGACAAAGAAGAAGAGTTTGTTCTTGTCGTAAAGCTCTTTCATAAGTTGAACGTTAAGGTAATGAACCTGTCATTGCGAAGCTCCCGTTCATCGGGAGCTGAAGCAATCAATTGTGGGTTTGAAGCAAAGGTAGCAAACAAATTTTTGCATTTCAGCCATAAAAGGTCTGTAATATTCTTATTCTCCATTAAAAGCTTAAGGGCTCAGGGTCGATTTTGCAGTTTTTACTAATGCAGACGCGTCCCTTTCCGTGATTCCGGATTTTCTGCAGGAAGTCGCCCCACCCGTCGTGGGAACCCGTTTTGATTCTCCTGAATCCTGTGGGAACTTCGCTTTCAATTCAAACAGGTGCAAATCTTGATTAATTATGAAAAAGCTTGAGATCAGAAAAGTCAGTTCCCGCAAAGAGTTAAAGAAGTTCGTGGACTTTCCGTTTACATTATACAAAGGGAATGCGTACTGGTGCCCGCCGATGAAGTCTGACGAGATCAATACACTCCGGAAAGACAAAAATCCTGCTTTTGAGTATTGCGAAGCCCGTTATTGGATGGCATATCAAAATGGCAATCCGGTGGGTCGGATCGCCGGAATCATAAACCACCACGAAGTCGACTATTGGAAAAGCAAACTGGTCCGCTTCGGGTGGATTGATTTTATTGATGACATAGAGGTATCCGGCAAGTTAATAGAGGTCGTAAAAGAATGGGGTAAAAGAAATGGGATGATCGGCATTCATGGTCCGCTCGGATTTACCAACATGGATGCGGAAGGCATGCTGATCGAGGGATTTGATGAAGTTGCAGCCATGTCAACCATCTACAATTTCCCCTATTATGCGGATCATTTGCAACAACTTGGTTTCCGTAAGGCTACCGATTGGATTCAGTACGAGATGATCATTCCAACGGAAGTCCCGGAAAAGGTGGATCGGGTAGCCAGGATCGTTTTTCAGAAATATGACCTTCGCTTGCTGAAACCCCGTAAGGCAAAAGAGATTCTTCCGTATGCCGGGAAGATGTTTGCCATGTACAACGATGCCTTTCGCGACATTTACGGGTTTACGCCCTTGACTGGCAGGCAGGTGGATTATTACACAAAACGCTATTTTGGATTCATCCAGCCTGAATTTGTCGCACTGGTGGTTGATGCAAAGGATGACGTGGTTGGGTTTGGAATTACCATGCCCTGTCTTTCCCGGGCACTCCAGAAAGCAAAGGGAACATTATTCCCATTTGGATTTCTTCACCTGTTGCACAGCCTTCGAAAAAATACGGTCGCCACGATGTGCCTGATAGGAGTGCGGCCCGATTACCAGGGAAAGGGATTGCTGGCTCTGATGTATTATGAGCTGAATAAGGCTTACCTGAAGGCAGGGATAACCATGGCACGGACTCATCCGCAACTGGAAGATAATCTGAAAGCAGTCTCCATCTGGAAAAATTATAACTCCAGATTGAATATCCGGCGTCGCTGCTGGATCCTGGATATCTAACAAAGAATGGAAAACAACGGATCAACGGCCATCATTACCGGAGCCACAAGTGGCATTGGAAAAGAATTTGCCTGCAGGTTCGCTGAAAAGGGATATAATTTGATTATAACAGGCAGACGTAAGTCGGAATTGAAAAAAGTAGCAAAAGCTATTTCTACTGATTACAGGGTAGATGTACAGGTTATTATCGGAGACCTGGCCGACCAGCAGTACCGCCAGGAACTTTGCAACAGGATTAAAGAAGCATGCGATATCGATGCGCTGGTGAACAACGCAGGATTCGGGATTGATCAGTCTTTTTACACCATAGCCATTGAGGAGATCCGGTCGATGATCCTGACGCATACCCTGGCTACGGTTGAATTAACTCATGCCGTGCTGCCCGGAATGATTGAACGGAGAAGGGGCATGATCATCAATGTCTCTTCGCTCGGCGCATTCATGCCGGGACTGACCCGAAGTTTATACCTGGGCACTAAATCATTCGTCCATTATTTCACGGAAGCTCTCAGCACGGAGGTCAGGCCATTGGGGATCAGGATTCAAAGTCTTTGTCCGGGAATGACCCGGTCAGATTTCCACCGGAACATGCAGAACGAAAAGTTGGAGAAAAAACTGCGATTGATACCCTTCATGAGTCCGGAAGAGGTGGTTAACACCTCCCTGGTGTCTGTGGAAAAGGGACGGATCTTCTGCATCCCGGGAGCCATTAACAAATTGTTTTATTTTATTGCCAAAGTTCTTCCTGTCAGGGTATTTATGCAAATTGCCGGATTTCGGAAAGAAGATGCCCTGGAATTAAATCCCCTCGGATAATTTTACATTTCATTGAAAATGTATCAGTGCCATAGATTGTTTTTTTTTACTTTTACGGCATGATGTTAAAACCTGATTCTATGATGCGACGGCTTTCCATCTACATCCTCGCCATCCTTTCCCTGATCATCATGTTCTGGGGCCTGATGTACCTCTTCAGGATTCATATCATGAATTATCATGTGGCCTACCTGGCTATGACGGAAGAGCAGCTGAACGCGGTGGATAAAAATATTGTTCCGCTTTATCTTACCCTGATGAAAATTATGGGGGCATGCATGCTGGCGATAGGTGCAACTACCCTGGTTGTCACAGTGGGGCCGCTCCGGCGCGGACAACCGTGGGGGTGGTGGAGCCTGATCACCCTGTTGCCGGTTCCTCTTATTGTCACTTCATACCTCACTTACCAGGTGGCCAGTCAGATCTCAAATGGCTCCAGGCCTCCCTTTTGGCTGGCTCTGGGAATCCTGGTCGTATTCCTTGCCACGATTGGCTTTTGCTACCCCCGGAAGGACAAGTGATCCCTTTTTTCATTTCTTTCCTTGAAGGACTGCAAATTTCTTTTTCTTCGTGAATAGCTTCCTTGTTCTGAATTTTTTCATATTTTTGATTCACTGTAGAACAACTTCTTGTGAAACAACATATTACTTCGCTTATCCTGGCCATCCTAATTTTTATCCCGGCAACCGCCTATCTGCAGAACCAGTCAGACAGTCTCAAACTGCAGAAGAAAGAAGAACGGAAAGAGAAGAAAATGAAAAAAGCCTGGGGATGGGTTCCTTTTCCCTCCGTATTGTACAATACCGATATTGGCCTGCAATTCGGAGGATTGGTCAATATTTACAATTACAAAAAGAACCGGCCGATCTACCCCGATTACTATCACAAACTCTATGCAGAGGTCTCTTTTACCACCAAAGGGGGATCGATCTTCCAGGTATTCTACGACTCCAGGTACCTGATCAGGAATATCCGTACCACAGCCGACGTGACCTACCTGACCGAGCAGGCGCTGGATTTTTACGGCTTCAACGGGTACAAATCGGTCTATGACCACGCCTGGGAGGATGACCGGGACCCTGCCTATGTGAGCCGCATGTTCTACCGTCAGGAGAGGAAATTCCTGCGGGTGGCAGCCGACTTCCAGGGGAAATTCTTCACGGAGCACCTCCGGTGGCTGGCCGGGCTGGCCTACCTGCAGATCAGTACCGATTCCGTGGATATCGCCAGGCTGAACAAGGGGAAGAAAGAGGAGAAGAAACTGCCCGATACGTCCGGGTTGTTCAGCCTCTATGAAAGATGGAATATCCTGAGCCCGAAGGAACGGGATGGCGGGATGAACAATTATGTAAAACTGGGCCTGGTCTTCGACACCCGCGACAACGAACCCTGTCCGATGAAAGGGATCTGGAGTGAAGCCATTTTTATCCTTTCTCCGGGATTTATCGGGGACGGAAAGTACAGCTTTCTTCGCCTGGCGATAAACCACAGGCAATATTTTACGCTGGCCAGGGATCATCTTTCCTTCGTTTACCGAATCGGGTACCTCGGCACCATCGCAGGCAAGGCTCCCTACTATGTACTTCCTTACCAGATCAGTTCCTATGCACTTACCACCACCATCGACGGCATAGGAGGATCGCAAACCGTTCGCGGGATCCTGCGGAACCGGGTGGTAGGGGATGGGATGGCCTGGCTGAATGCAGAATTCCGCTGGAAGTTCTGGTATTTCCGATTTCTGGGTTCAGACTGGTACATGGCGGCCAATGTGTATGGCGACGCAGGGATGGTGGTGCAAGACCGGCTGGTCGACCTGCAGGATGTACCGGCGTTTATCAACCGGGCAGACTACTTCAGCGACGGACCGGAGTACCCGCACATAACGGTCGGAGGAGGCTTGCACCTGGCGGTGGACAGGAATACCGTGTTCGCGGCCGAAATCGGAAAAGCGATCAATAAACAGGACGGAAATATCGGAATTTACGTAGGAATTGGCTGGCTATTCTAAGGGACCTGGAGGTATATAACCCACGTCTCACGTCTCACGTAATCCTTCCCCTCAATGCCTCGATCTTGGAAGTCAGTGTATGAAAAAACCGCTGACGCTCTTTTTCCGAGCTGCTGCTGATCAGGGTTGATTTTTTGACCAGATTACGGAGAGAGGTCTCAATTTGCCCGCAAAATTGCGGATTCTCTGTCATCAGGAGGTTGATGACATTATAGGTTAGAAATGTCTTTGTCCGGTCATCTTTGGTGACAAAAATCGTGTTGTCGCCCAAGAGGACTTCGTTGCAAAAGAGTTTGTAGTTTCCATCGATCCCGTCGGGCGGGTCATTGTAAAGATAGCGGAACCCGGCTGCCGCTTGTTGTTCCAGATGAGTAACAAAGATGGTTACTCCATCAAGTAATTTCAGAGCATCTTCAATGCCAGAGAAATAACCACAAACATAGCAGAACTCAATTTGCCGGATGAGGCTGTCGAATGTCTCTTCATTCCAGAGTTCAATTACAGGCACCGTGTTGTATATGGACAAGATCAGACGGACCTTTTCCATGGCCGGGTCACTTAGTTCAAATTGGAACTTCTTATACTCATAGCCTGGGGCAGAGAAAAGCACCTTGTGCCAGAAATAGGATTTGAAGGCAAACAGGTCAGGAAACTCAAAAAAATGAAAGATCGGAACATCTTTGGCCGAATAAATGATCTCTTTCTCTCTGCAGAGGCTGATCTCTTTTAATTCCGTATAGATAGTTCCCAACCAGTCTTCAAAACTTAATCCGTCCACCCCGATGGCCATCGAGTTAAAGAGGATATTCTTGCTGTTAACACTGAAAAGGGTATCCAGCGAGACCTGGTAATGAGCACAGAGAAGTTGTAACTCCGAAAGGGTCAGTTCCTTCTCTCCCCGGATCCGCCGGTAAGCGCTGTCGTAGCTGATCCCCAGCAATTCGGAGATGTCATGCACGAAGGAAACATGGTTGGGGATACGTTCTTTAATGGATTGAAAAAGAACCTGCTGAATGGGGATCTCCGGTTCCATTGCGGAAAAATACGAAAAAAAACGCAAAATATACAATCGCCATCAATTTATTTTGCAAAAAATGCAAAATCAGACACATTTGAAACGATTTTTTTGCAATATCTGCAAATATATCTCTCTCTTATCCAGAATAATCCTCTTATTCAGGAATGCTGGTTAGTTACTTTTCTGCGTTGCGCTTTTCCGTTTCATATCATCAGATTCCCGTGATAACTTTGATATATCAATATATTAATACCTGATTCTCCATGTTGTTTATACAGCCAATGCA
>Ga0208045_1000190_pt1 | contig 29937 bp, 29 predicted proteins | sample PL_2010_200m_FD_184160 | JGI IMG/M metagenome (GOLD analysis project Ga0208045, IMG submission 184160) | Freshwater microbial communities from Powell Lake, British Columbia, Canada to study Microbial Dark Matter (Phase II) - PL_2010_200m... | ecosystem: Environmental > Aquatic > Freshwater >...
CTGGATGTACAGACCGTTCTGCAGGCGAAGAGGCAACAATTCTGCGTCAGTCAGTTCACCGGCAAGATAGCGGCGAATCTGGTCACGGAACTGACGCACGCGATCCTCGATGATGTGTTGGTCATACTGGTCGTATACGTACATAAATGTCCTGTTTTTTCAGGCTGTCTACAGCTTCTGCGCGCACGGCCGCGCACCCGTTGATGGGAGGCCGGCACGATACCAGCTAGCGTTTATGCGCAAAAGTGATGTTTGGGAATATGTTTAGAACGAAACGCTGCTTTTCAGGCATTTCAATCGCTGGCCTTGAGCGCTCCGTATGCATGGTCTTAACTGCAATCAATGCGATCCTCAACGACAAGGTATACCGCTGTGTCAGAGCATTTGAAACGCCATGATAATGACAGCCGCGCAGATGCCGCCGCGATCTTCTTTCTGATCCTGCTCGCAGTGGCGACAGCAGTGTTCTGGGTTAGCCACCAATAACCTGGCGGCCTCTACATAACCGGGTTAAACGCCGACTAGATAGAGCACCAGCTTGACGATACCCAGAATCACCAGGACGAACGCTACGGTGAAGCCGACGCCGAGCAGAATGAAATGGCTGGGTTTACCGTGGCTGAAATCCCGCACTCGATTCTTTCCACTCTGCACGCCCAAAGCGCCGGCCAGCATGCTTTGAAGCATCTGCCGCAGCGTGAGCGATTTGGGTTGCCTATCGTCGTCCATTAAGTGTCTCCGTGAGGCTGACTGCCTTGAAGTCTAGTCAGCAATCCTGATTCTGGAGAGATCAATGTGATGTCCAGCGACGTCAACGGGTCGTCACGCTTGTTGTTGCTTGAGCTTGCCTAGGTCGGCGCCTAAGGTTCGCGCCTCGGCCGCCCAGCGGTTGAACAATTGAAGTGCGTGGTGCCCGGATCATGGTCCGGGTTAAATGGGAAATCAATGCAAGCTGATGCTGCCCCCGCAGCGGTAGAGTCGATTCGACTGAGCCCGATACCAGCCCGTACTTCCCAGGAACTGTCGCGGGGGCGACATCCTCAGTTTTGTCGCTGTGCCGGTTGGGCTAGGCGGCTTAGCTGTTGCCCACTGCACCCGGATGGAGTGGGCATGTCTTTCGCCTTTCGCTGCGTGGCGCTAGTGCTTTTGTTACTGACGCAAGTGGCGCCGGTCAGTGCCAGTCAGATCAACGCGATCATTTCCCAATACAGCGCTGCCGAGTTCGCTTCAGCTGCCGCTTTGCTAAAGCAACGATTCCCTGAGCGTACCGTTAGCGCCCGGACTCCGGAGCAACTGGCAGAGCTGGACGACGCCGCGATCGCCCAATAATTGCCAGTGGAAGGCGCTTGCTCGTGGTGGGCGTATTCGGGGCGGAAGTCGACCATTTGCAACCGTTGATCGAGCGATACAGCACGGGCGAGCGCTTCATCATGCTCAGCGACCAGGCGTTAGTGGCGATGAGCCGCACCAATGACCGCATGGTATTTGCAACCATCCGATCCGTACGCCGGAGGCGTTACCGACCGGGCGCAATTTCAATGCGCTCGACAGTAGCCTGATCCCGAGTCGCATCGGCTGGAGTATCGGTAGCGAGCTGGCCAACTGTGCGCGACAGCGGCCAATGGAGCAGGGCGGACGCGAGGCCGTCATTCTCTGGGCATCCGATACCGTCCGTGATGAACGCGCCATGATCGCCTTCGGACTGGCCCTGCTTGGCGTAGAGCCTGTGTGGAACAGCCGGGGCATCGTCGAAGGCATCAAGCGATACCTGCTTTAAACCGGGCGCGAGCGACGCGAGCTGATGTTCACCACCTCCGGTTTGTTTCGCGATCTCTATGCTGATCAGCTTGCAGTGCTCGAATGCGTACACGCGCTTGGAATCGATGCCTTTCTCGAGAAAGGTGGCAACGTCCATGTCAAAAGCAACATGCTCGCGATCATGCTGGTGGCGATTCAGAAGGGCTTTTGGAAGGCCGACGAGGCGACCCAGCACGCGCTGGCCGAGCAGTTCGCAGCCCTGGTTGCGGAGCACGGCTTGCCGGGAAGTGGGCATACCCGGCCGGATCATCCAATGTTCGAGTGGCTGTTGCCGAAGCTATCTGACCCATTGCGCGACGCACCGAGCAGTACCAGCGAGATTCAGCCGGAGGCGACGGACACGCCACCAGCCGCGCCAGATCAAGCTGAAACACAAGGTGATCAAAGCGCCAGCCGATACCTTTGGCTGGCTGCGCTGATCGTTCTGCTGCTATTGGGCTTGGCATCTGGCGTGGTCGTGGGCCTCGGCCGAGGGGAGTTGCGTAGCGTGTTCGACAATCAATTGTTCAGTTGGCTGCATTTGCTGGTGGGCTGGCTGTTGCAGCCTGTGACCTGGGGCCTGTTCGGGCTTTTGGCGTTGGCCATTTGCGATGCCCCGGTGTCGCAATGGATGAGCGCCTGGGTGGGCTGAGGCGCTGGCGCCAGCTGCCCGCTGCGAAGATCGTTGCAGACTCTTCATCTGCAGGCCTGCTATCGGTCATCCTTTGAACCAATCCCACAGCCCCAGCGAATAGTTCGGCAGCAGATTGATTCCGAGTGCCAACTTGACCAGATAGAGCGCGACCAGGCCGATCAGTACCGAGAAGAACAGGAACGCAGTGATTGCTCCGGCTTTGGCCGCCAGCGACAGGCTCCGTTGAGCTCGGCTCAGGCTGCGTTTGTTTCGCCCGCCAACCAACACGAAATAGTACTGATTGCTCCACAGGCTGAAGGTACTGCGCAGATCGAGCTTGTGCCTGGCCCACGAGCGGGTGGCGAAGGCATTGCGTAAAGCATCTAGCTGCTGCGGTGTGAACGTCTCGCGCAGCTCTTCAGGAAGCCGTTGCTTGAGTCCAACCACGAACGGGTCCTGGTCGAGCGTGACGGTATCCTGGGTGTTGGCGTAGCGTTCAGATGCTTCATCGGGTTTGGATTCTGGAGCGAGCATAGCGTCAGGTTGCCGTCGGGAAGCGAGAGAGACGATGGCGTATGCAACTACCTAGCCGAAACGCTCTGTTGGGCTGTCATTTGCTGCAACTGCTCGACCAGCTGGTCGAAATCGGGGCGGTGGCTGGGGTTTTCCTGCATGCACTGACGCTGCAGGGTGGCAAGGGTCGTCAGGCGCTCGTCCTGACCGTATGCATCGCAGCGGTCCAGTAATTCCTCGAGCAAACAGCCGAACGCACGCGCTTCAATACGCCGTAGCGCTTGACCCGCAGTGGTCTCCGGGTCGACGAACGAGGCTGCGCCGAAATCGCTGAGCAGCGTTTGGCCGCGCGAATCGACCAGCAGGTTATGCGCGTAGAGATCGCCATGCAGGATGCCGCGCGTGTGGAGGTGGCTGGTTGCAGAAACTGCACCTGTCGCGATCCGCAGCAGCTGTTCGGCGGAGAACCGCTGCCCGGGTGCGTAACAGTCACGGGTGCAACTGGCTAATGATGGCGGATCGGCGAGCACCCGGTAAGAAGGATCGATGAGCTCCATCAGCAAGCCCGGTAGCGCATCGGTGTGCTCGGCCAGTGGTCCAGCAATGCCGATCAGGTTGGGATGTTCGCCCGCGGCAATACAGGCCGCCATCTCGCTGTGAGGCAGCCCATCGCTGGTCAGGCTGCCTTTGAACAGTTTGGCTGCCATGGCACGGCTCGGCTGGCCGGGCGCTTGCCAGTCAGCACGACGAACGACGCCCGATGCGCCCTGGCCAAGCACATCACCGAACATAATCTGCCGGCGGTCGACCGGTGGCAGCGGATGCTGCGCCAAGGTCTGCGATTCCAGCGCATCGCTGAACGGGTTGCCGGCGAACGCCAGCCAGCTGAGACGCGGCATAGACAACAGCCACTGCGGCAATGCTGGCAAGTGATTGGCGGCGATGCGCAGCAACTCCAACTGGCGGCAGCGAGCAAGCGATTCGGGCAATGCGGCTAGCTGGTTGCCGGCGAGCATCAGCTTCTGCAGGCGGTCGCAGCGTCCAATCTCGTCAGGCACCGCTTCGAGCTGGTTGTCGGTCAGGATCAGCCAGCGCAGCCTGGGCGGCAGCGCTTCAGCGGGCACGTGGCGGATGCGATTGGCTTTGAACCCAACCATCTCCAGACTGGCGCAGTGGCCGATCGAGGCGGGCAGCTCGGTGAACGGGTTGTCCGAGCAGAACAGGATGCGCAGCTTATGCAGGCGCGACAAATCGTCAGGCAAACTGCTGAGCTGGTTCCCTGATAGGTTGAGAATTTCCAGGCTATCAGCCAGGTCGAATATGGCTCGAGGGAAAGTCTCGAGCTGTTCTGACAGGTCCAGGCGGGTCGTTCCGGCGAGATCGCCGCGTTCAAGTTGTGCCAAGGTGTGCATGCGTGCTCTCGCGTCCGGTCGGAGCCGGGAATTGGGTCAATGCGCTAGGACACTGCACGCTGTAACCCGTTCAATTCGCGTCTAGCACGGGCAATTCAGCCGGACGCTGGCGTACACGGATCACACGCTCCGCACGGGCGCGCAGTTGTCCGCAGCCGCCATCGATGTCCTGTCCCGCCGAGTTGCGCACCTTCGTCAGCACCCCGTTTTCATGCAGATAGCGCATGATCTGATGGATCCGATCAGCATCTGGTCGCTGAAACTCGTCGTCATCGAGGCTGTTGTAGGGGATGACGTTCATGATCGCGAACTTGCCGCGCAGCAAGCGGATGATCCCGTCCATCTCGTCCTGGCTGTCATTGATGCCTTTGAGCAGCGTCCACTGATACTGGATCGGATAGTCGACGAGGCGGGCATAGGCTTCGCCAAGCTCGACAAGCTCGGCGGGATCGACCTGAGGCGCCCGCGGCAGCAACTCGCGGCGCAATGCGGCGTCCGTGCTGTGTAAAGACAGGGCCAGAGCGGGTTTCACTTTCTGCAGTGGCAAGCGCTCGAATACGCGCCGGTCGCCAACCGTGGAGAACACCAGGTTCTTGTGCCCGATGCCTCCATCGGTGCCCAGCAAGTCGATGGCGTCGAGCACGTTGTCCAGGTTGTGAGCAGGCTCGCCCATACCCATGAAAACGACTTTCTTGACCGGGCGGAAACGTCGCGCGAGAGCAACCTGAGCGACGATCTCGGCGCTGCCCAATTGGCGCAACAAGCCACTCTTGCCAGTCATGCAAAAGACGCAGCCCACGGCGCACCCGACCTGACTCGATACGCAGAGACCGGCTCTGGGCAGCAGCACGCTTTCGACCATCTGACCGTCAGCCAGCGCCACCAGCAACCGTGCGGAACCATCCGAGCCTTGATGCTCAGAACTCAGGCGGGCCAGCCCTTCGATTGACTGGCTGACCTCATGCAGACCGTTGCGTACGGACAACGGGAGAAAGTCTTCCGTCCGCTGGTGGCGCGTGCCGGTATCCAGCTTTGTGCCATTCAGCCAGGCACGGGTAACCCGGCCAATGTGGATGGGCTTGGCGCCGATCGAGGCGAGCTGCTGGTGAATGTCTTGGATACGCATAGGCCGCGCATTCTAGCCAAACGTCATTGACCGGTCTGTAGCTCTCTGCGCGATGCTGGTGCCAGACCTCGTGCTCCACACCTCATGCTCCGCAGAGCGGTTAGTCTCTGAACCAATGGCTCCCAAGCGCTAGCATGATCAACAGCGCCGCGAGCAGGGCGAAGGCCAGCGTCAGCGATGCGAAGTGAGCAATCACGCCGATCAGCGCCGGCCCTGCGAGCACCCCTGCGAACCCGATGGTGGTCGCTGCGGTAATGGCTTGATGGACAGGCATGGCGTTCTGTCGGCTCAACGACGAAATCAATACCGGCGAGACGTTGGCGCAGCCAAGCCCGCAGAGCCCATAACCGAGCAGGGCAAGCCCCCAATGCTCGGTGAGAATGGTCAAGCCAATGCCGAATGCAGCCAGCAATCCGCCCAGGCCGATCACTTTGGCGGTGCCCAGGCTGTTGACCACCGGCGCGCCGGCGAAACGTCCAACTGTCACCATCAGGGCGAAGCTGGCGTATCCCAGTCCGCCTTTGGCGGTTTCCAGTGCCTTCTGCTCAGTCAGATAAAGTGCGCTCCAATCTAGCACTGCGCCTTCGGCCAGATAGACGACGAAGGTCATGGCGCCGACCAGCAGCACCGCGCCTGTCGGGCGGATGAAGGCGACTCCGCCGGCTGGCGCCTTGTCCCGTAGATAACCAGGGCTCACTGCGAGATTGGCGAGGGCAATGACTGCGATCATCAGCAGGGTGCCGGTGGCAGGGGCGAGGCCAAGCGTCAGCGCGCCGGTAAGTGAAAGCGCGCCGCTGATCGAACCTAAGCTGAACATGCCGTGAAAATTCGACATGTGGCGCTTGCCCGTGTCTCGCTCGATTACTACGCCCTGAATGTTGAGCACTACGTCGATCACGCCAAGGCTGCCACCGAAGCAGAAAAGCGCGAGGGCCAGCACCGCGAGCGACTGGCTGAAGGCCATGCCCAACAGGGCGAACAGCAGCAGGACGACACTGCAGAGCACCACCGGACGGATGCCGCGTCGTGTTACGAGCAGTCCGGACAGTGGCATCCAGGTCAGCGAACCGACACCGATACACAGCAGCAACGTACCGAACACTGCGTCGCTCATCTCGATGCGTTCGCGCACGTACGGCACCAGCGGTGCCCAGATCGACAGACCGAATCCGGCCATGAAAAAGCCGATGCGTGTCGCGCGGCGCGCGATAGGTGAGGTTGCATTAACGGGCGTAGTAGCCGCAGGCATCTCAGGTGTCCTTGCTCTAACGGAGGGCCGCGTTCATACGTCGAGTGATCGGCTGCGGCGCGCATTGTGTCAAAGAACTGCGACGGCAGCCGAACCTTCCGCAGTGCAGCTAGTGCAGCTAGTGCTAGTTGGATCTGCCCGTTCAAACCATCGAGCGGGCCGGACGCTCATGGTAATCTTCGCCTTTGCCAACATGCGGCCCGGAGCGGTACATGAAGTTCATTCACCAGCGCGAACACCTCAATGAAGACGATTTCGTGATTATTGAATGCTCGCAGCCTTGCAACATCCGCCTGATGAACGACAAGAATTTTCGTAGTTTCAAGAATGGCGGGCGACACATCTATCATGGCGGTGCGTTCGACAACTTCCCGGCACGGATCAAAGTGCCCAACACCGGCTTCTGGAACATCACCATTGATACGGTGACGCGCAGGGCCGTCAGCGTCACGCGCAAGCCGGCCTTGACCCACTCGATCAAGATCGTTCGCAACTCGCCCTCCGAGCTCCGCTGAAAGCCTCCCAGTCTCCCTTTAGTAAGTTGAGTGCTCGGTTGCGACTCGATTGATGGCCATCCATCGATCGGGCCCGTGCCGGTGTTCCGTACCTTGCTTCTTTCGATGCGTCGGATTACCTTCACATGAAGATTCTTTTCCTGGAGCTATCTATGTCAGAGAGGCAACGCAGCGACCATGTAGATCGCGTGCTCGCGCAATGGCGCGCCGTGCAACCTGACGCGGATGTATCGCCCATGGCGATATTCACCCGCCTGTACCGCCTTTCCAAATACCTCAATCGCAGCGTGGCCTCGGTGTTCCGCCGACATGGGTTGCACGATGGCGAGTTCGACCTGCTCGCCACGCTCTACCGCAGCGGCCAGCCGCAGGGGCTTACGCCCAACGCGTTGCGTCACGCTGCGGTACTCAGCTCAGGGGCGATGACCAATCGGCTAGACCGCCTGGAAGCTGCCGGGTTAATTCAGCGAGTACCGAATCCGGAAGACCGCCGCAGCTTGTTGATTCGTCTGAGCGATGAAGGGCAGCAGGTACTGCTCGGGTGCCTTGATGAATATCTCGCCACCCTGCACGAGATGCAGGCGCCGCTGGATGCCCATCAAAAACAGGCGTTGGCGGCCGGGTTGCGCACGCTGCTGTTCGCGCTGGAGGAGGGCAACAATGACTGAGACCAGGCGGAGAGTCACGCTCGCGCATCTTGGCATGTTGCTCTGGGCGCTTTTTGTCGGGTTGTCCTTTCCGGCGGTGGGGCTCATGACCGAAGGTTTGCCGCCCCTGTTACTAACGGCGATTCGCTTCATGATTGCCGCCTTGGCGCTGTTCCCGTTGTTATGGCGACAGCCCGAGCGATGGCCAAGTCTGCGCGGGCTGCTGCTCTACGCGCTGATGGGGCTGAGCCTGGCTGGGTTCTTCGGCACCATGTTCTGGGCAGCCCATCGAATCAGTGCTTTGTCGATGGCGACGTTATTTGTCAGCGTGCCGCTGCTTGCCTATTGCATCGGGCGCGGGCTCGGCGTGGAGCAACCAGCCGGACGATTGCTTGCCATCCTTGCGTTGGGCGCCGTTGGCGCATTGGGTCTGGCCTGGGCCGAGAACGGCGGTCACTTTTCGGGATTGCAGCTGGGTTTCGGCGAGCTGGCGTTTTTCTTCGGCTGTGTGGCGTCCGCACTGTATCCAGTGCTGAGCAAATGGGGATTGCACCGCGGCTGGCTGGCGCCGCAGGCCGTGCTGCGGACCTTTTGGAGCTTGCTGATGGGCGCATTGCTGATTGGCGCCTTGGGCTTGATCTGGGAGCGGCCCAGCGCGCTCGCGTATATGACGGCCGAAGACGTCGCGCTGGTGGCATACCTTGGGGTCTTTTCCAGTGGCATGACGTTCTTTCTGCAGCAGCGCGCGACCGCTGTCCTGACGCCGGGTGCGGTAACCGCCTATAGCTATCTGGTGCCCTTCGTATCGATGGTGCTGCTGTTTGTAGAGCAGCCGCAACGAATGGGTTGGCAGTGGCTACCGGGCAGCTTGTTGGTCATTCTCGCTATCGGACTACTGCTCAAGCGAGGTACGACATCTGACTGACGAGCATCATTTTCGACTCATTCCTTGGCTATTCCCGAGGCAGTAGACGGTTCGCGGTTCACTCGTCGTCAGCGCTTGCGCTTACCGCGCCAAGACAGCGAAGGCGGCTCTCCGGTGAGCTCCCGACCGTCCAATACTGCTCATCTTCGCAGTACACTGCTTCCATCACACTGTTATAGCTGAACGACCATTGGCGCCGCTCACGGCCGTCAATCGACTCGATTTGAATAACGATTTCATCACTGGCGAAGGGCTCACCTGCGACTGCGGCCGCGTCGGCACGGTCCAGTAGCGCATCGTTAAGGGTGAATTGCCAGGCGTGCAAACCGTCGACTTCGAGCATGTCGGCGGTTTCCAATTCATCGAGCAGGTAACGGGGTTCGGTAGACATTGCGCGCTTCGCATGGGTTTGTTGGTTTCAGTCGCAAGGCCGCCTCATAGAGATGCGGCGGCCAGCGGTAGTCTAGTTGTCGTAGCCGAGATTCGGCATCAGCCAGCGTTCGGTGACGGCGATGTCTTGACCTTTGCGAGTGCTGTAGCGCTCGGCCTGGTCCTTGTCTATTTTGCCGACCGCGAAATATTGCGCCTGAGGATGCGCGAAATACCAACCACTGACTGCAGCTGTCGGGAACATGGCGTAGTGCTCGGTCAGCGTGACCTGGCTGATGCCGTCGGCATCGAGTAGCTGGAACAGCGTGCCTTTCTCCGTATGGTCGGGGCAGGCGGGGTAGCCTGGTGCTGGGCGGATACCTTTGTACTGTTCTTTGATCAGCTCTTCGTTGCTCAGCTGTTCTTCAGGGTCGTAGCTCCACCATTGCTTACGGACCTGCTGATGCAGCCACTCGGCACAGGCCTCGGCGAGGCGGTCGGCCAGGGCCTTGACCATGATCGAGTTGTAGTCGTCGCCGGCGTCCTGATAAGCCTTGGCCACTTCCTCGGCGCCGATGCCCGCAGTGGTGATGAAACCTCCCACATAATCGGTCACGCCGCTGCTTTTCGGTGCGACGAAGTCTGCGAGCGAGAAGTTCGGCTTGCCGTCGGTCTTCACCGTTTGTTGCCGCAGGTGGTGCAGGGTGGCGAGGGCTTCGCCGTCGTCGCCATAGACTTGAATGTCGTCTTCGTCGACCTGGTTGGCCGGCCAGAAGCCAAACACCGCGCGGGCCTTGATTAGCTTCTCATCGACCAGTTTGGTAAGCATCGCCTGAGCATCGTTGAACAACGATGTAGCGGCTTCACCGACGATTTCGTCTTCAAGAATGCGTGGATACTTGCCGGCGAGATCCCAAGAGATGAAGAAGGGCGTCCAGTCGATATAGTCCACCAGCGTGCGCAGATCGATGTCCTCCAATACCTTGCGGCCGGTGAAGGTTGGTTTGACTGGCGAGTAATCGGCCCAATCGAACTTCGGCTTGACCGCAATCGCTTCGGGGTAAGTCAGACGCTCGGTGCGTGCGCTGCGGTTGGCAGTGCGCTCGCGGATCATCGCGTACTCTTCGCGGGTCTTCTGGACGAAAACCGGCTTCAGCTCCTTCGACAGCAATGTTGTCGCGACCCCGACGGCGCGCGACGCGTCGGTCACATAGACCACTGCATCGTTCTTGTAATGCGGGTCGATCTTCACCGCTGTATGCGCTTTGGAGGTGGTCGCGCCGCCAATCATCAGCGGCAGGTGGAAGTCTTGGCGCTGCATTTCACGCGCAACGTGCACCATTTCGTCCAGCGACGGCGTGATCAGGCCGGACAGGCCGATGATGTCGCACTTCTCGGCGATGGCGGTCTGCAGGATTTTTTCCGCCGGGACCATGACGCCCATGTCCACCACGTCGTAGCCGTTACAGCCGAGCACCACGCCGACAATGTTCTTGCCGATGTCGTGCACGTCGCCCTTGACGGTGGCCATCAGAATCTTGCCCTTGGCTTCCGGCTTGTCGCCTTTCTCGGCTTCGATGAAGGGGATCAGGTGCGCAACGGCCTGCTTCATAACACGGGCTGACTTAACCACCTGCGGCAGGAACATCTTTCCCGAGCCGAACAAATCACCCACCACGTTCATGCCCGACATCAGAGGGCCTTCGATGACCTCAATGGGCCGCGCGCACTGCTGGCGGAACTCTTCGGTGTCCTGAACGATGTGAGTGGTGATGCCCTTCACCAGCGCGTGCTCCAGGCGCTTCTGGACGGTATAGCTGCGCCATTCTTCGGTTTCCGCTTCCTTGACGCTGCCGTCGCCCTTGAACTCGTCGGCGATGGCCAGCAGCGCCTCGGTGCCGTTAGGGGTGCGGTTGAGCACCACGTCCTCAACAGCGTCGCGCAGCTTCTTAGGGATCTCATCATAGATTTCCAGCTGGCCGGCGTTGACGATGCCCATCGTCAGGCCGTTCTGGATGGCGTAATAGAGGAAGACCGAGTGGATCGCCTCGCGCACCGGGTTATTGCCGCGGAACGAGAAGGACACATTCGATACGCCGCCCGAGGTCAGGGCGTAGGGAAGATTGTCGCGGATATACGCGCAGGCCTCGATGAAGTCCACGGCGTAGTTGTTGTGCTCCTCGATACCGGTGGCGACGGCGAATATGTTCGGGTCGAAAATAATGTCTTCCGGTGGGAAGCCCACTTCGTCTACCAGAATGTCGTAGGAGCGCTGGCAGATTTCACGCTTACGCGCGGCTGTATCGGCCTGGCCGGCTTCGTCGAACGCCATCACTACCACGGCGGCGCCGTAGCGCTTGCACAAGCGCGCGTGATGCTTGAACGCGTCAACGCCTTCCTTCATGGAGATCGAATTGACGATGCCCTTGCCCTGGATGCACTTGAGTCCGGCCTCGATCACCTCCCACTTGGAGGAGTCGATCATGATCGGCACGCGGGAGATGTCAGGCTCGCCGGCGATCAGATTGAGGAAGGTCACCATGGCCTTCTTCGAATCCAACATGCCCTCATCCATGTTGATGTCGATGACCTGAGCGCCGGCTTCTACCTGCTGCAGGGCGACTTCCAGGGCCTCGGTGTAGTTGTCTTCACGGATCAGGCGAGCAAAGCGGGCGGAACCGGTGATGTTGGTCCGTTCGCCCACGTTGACGAACAGCGAGCTGCGATCAATGGTGAAAGGCTCGAGGCCTGACAGGCGGCAGGCCCTGGGAATGTCAGGGATGACGCGTGGCGGATACTTGGCAACCGCCTTCGCAATCGCCTCGATATGTGCGGGCGTGGTGCCGCAGCAGCCGCCGACGATGTTAAGAAAGCCGCTGGCAGCGAATTCCTCGACGACCGAGGCCATTTCCGCAGGGCTCTCATCGTACTCACCAAAGGCATTCGGCAAGCCGGCGTTGGGGTGCGCCGACACATGGGTTTCGGCCTTGTTCGACAGCTCTTCCAGGTAGGGACGCAGCTCCTTTGCGCCCAGCGCACAATTGAGCCCGACGGAGATCGGCTTGGCGTGACGGACGGAGTTCCAGAAGGCCTCGGTAGTCTGGCCAGACAGGGTGCGCCCTGAGGCGTCGGTAATGGTGCCGGAAATCATGATCGGCAGTTCGAAACCGATCTCCTCGAAGACTTCCTGTACTGCAAAAATCGCCGCTTTGGCGTTGAGCGTGTCGAAGATGGTCTCGATCAGGATCAGATCCGAGCCGCCCTCGATCAGGCCGCGGGTGGCTTCGGTGTAGTTCTCTACCAGCTCGTCGAAGGTGACGTTGCGGTAGCCTGGATTATTCACGTCTGGCGAGAGCGAGCAGGTGCGGCTGGTCGGGCCGAGTACGCCAGCGACGAATCGCGGGCGGTCCGGCGTTTCAGCTGTCTTTGCATCGGCGGCCTGGCGGGCGAGGCGGGCACCTTCGACGTTGAGCTCGTATACGAGTTCTTCCATGCCGTAATCGGCTTGGGAAACGCGGGTGGCGTTGAAGGTGTTGGTCTCAACGATATCCGCACCGGCATCGAAGTAGGCTTTTTCAATGGCGCTAATGGCGTCCGGCCGGGTGAGGATCAAAAGGTCGTTGTTGCCCTTGAGATCTTGTGGCCAGTCAGCGAAGCGCTCGCCGCGATAGTCCGACTCTTCCAGTTTATAGCTCTGGATCATCGTGCCCATGCCGCCGTCGAGAATCAGGATGCGCTCCTTGAGGGCCTGCTGGAGTGCCTGGAGCCGGGCGTTGCGGTCGAGCATGGGGACTACCTGAAGCTGGTTACGAGGACCGCGAATAATAGCAAAGCTGCACGCTTCTTGATCATTCGGCGATTTACATGAGCAATGCTCATGTTGGTGCGGCGTCGTGTATAACTGGCAGGACTCTGTGGTCGGCGTGACTGATCGGGTTACGCAGTGGTATCAGGTATCGCGTCCCTGTTCGGATACGGGTACCGCTAGCAACCTATCTTAGATATTTTGAGGGTTCGATCTGGTGTACTGAGAAACTACCTTTCTATCAGGTAATTCCTACTAAAACACTAGGACTTTATCCAGCGCAGTGGTTGGCGTACACTGCTGGGCATGTATGAGAGGAGTTCCCATGAGCGCCATTACCATTACCGAAGCTGCACATGATTACCTGGCCGACCTGCTTGAAAAGCAGAACACCACCGGGATTGGCATCCGGGTCTTCATCACTCAGCCCGGCACGCCCTACGCTGAGACCTGCATTGCCTATTGCAAGCCGGGAGAGGAAAAGCCGGATGACATCGCGATCTCGCTGAAAAGCTTCACCGCTTGGATCGACGGTATCAGCGAGCCCTTCCTGGAGGACGCCCTGGTTGACTACGCCACCGACCGCATGGGCGGCCAGTTGACGATCAAGGCACCCAACGCCAAGGTGCCGATGGTCAACGAAGACAGTCCGCTCAATGAGCGCATCAATTACTACCTGCAGACAGAAATCAATCCCGGTCTTGCGAGCCATGGCGGGCAGGTGACATTGATCGATGTCGTGGATGAGGGCGTGGCAGTACTCCAGTTCGGGGGCGGGTGCCAGGGCTGTGGCCAGGCTGATGTAACGCTCAAGGAAGGTATCGAAAAAACCTTGCTGGAGCGGATTCCGGAGCTGAAGGGCGTTCGTGACGTGACCGACCACACCAATCGGGACAATGCTTACTATTAAGTGGTAACAGCCTAAACGGTGGTCGTATCGGTCACTTTGATGGCAAAATGACACTATCTTCATGTGTCCCCACCACGGCGCTCGTTAGCTGAGATAAGCTGTCCAGGTTCCAGAGGCCTGGCCACGTGAGCGAGCGCTGCATGTCTGCCGTTACCGTACTGATTTGCGATGATTCAAGCCTGGCGCGCAAGCAATTGCTGCGCGCGCTGCCGGCTGCGTGGCCGCTGGACATTCTTCAGGCTGCCAGCGGTCGCGAGGCGCTGGAACGAATTCGTGAAGGCGGCGTGGACGTCTTGCTGCTTGATCTGACCATGCCTGACATGGACGGCTACCAGGTTCTGGCTGCTCTTCGCCAAGAGCAACTGGGATGCAAGGTCATCGTGATATCGGCGGACGTTCAAGAAGAGGCGGTGCGCCGGGTGCTCGGGCTGGGGGCGCTGGCATTCATCCGCAAACCTGCCGATCCGCTGCATTTGCAACAGACCCTGGCGGGCCTCGGGGTCGCGGGTGCCGAACTGCCAGCACTCGGGGAGCGGAACGCGGGGCAGGTCTCGTTCCGCGACGCCTTCCGCGAGGTGGTCAACGTTGCGATGGGGCGCGCGGCGGCACTGCTCGCCAAGGTGTTGGGAGTATTCGTACAGCTGCCGATTCCCAATGTGAATATTCTCGAAGTCGGCGAATTGCACATGGCGCTGGCCGATGCGGCTCAGGGCGACAAGTTGTCAGCGGTCTGCCAGGGCTATATCGGCGGGGGCATCGCCGGCGAGGCGCTGTTGATCTTCCATGATTCCGAGATTGCCGATATGGCGCGCCTGATGCGCGCCGACGATTATCTCGAGCTCGAGATGCTGCTCGATCTTTCCAGTCTGCTGATCAGTGCGTGCCTCAGTGGCATCGCAGACCAAATCGATGTGGTGTTTTCTCAAGGTCACCCGCAGGTGCTGGGCCAGCATGCTTCGATCGACGAGCTCATTCGCGTCAACCGGCAACGTTGGAAAAACACCCTGGCGGTGGAGATCAGCTACAGCCTGGAAGGTCACGACATTCATTTCGACCTGCTCTTGCTGTTCACCGAAGACTCGGTTGAGCTGCTGTCGCGCAAACTCGCCCTTGAGATGAACTGACCATGCCCGACTCGAACGATCTGAGTGAACTCCACTGGTTGCTGGCTATCGTCCAGAGCATTGACGTCGGTGTCGTGGTGCTTGATCGCGAGTACCGCATCGATGTGTGGAATACCTTCATGGAGAACCGCTCCGGACGGTTGCCGGAAGAGGCGCGCAAGAAGACTTTTTTCGAGCTGTTCCCCGAAGTCGACGAGCATTGGTTTCGGCGCAAGGTGGAAAACGTGGCGACACTCGGGACGCCATCGTTCACCATCTGGGAACAGCGACCTTACCTGCTGCGATTCAAGAATTACCAGCCGATCACCGGGCTGGAAGATTTCATGTGCCAGAACACCACGTTGATGCCGTTGAAGGCGCTCAATGGCAGCATCGAGCAGGTCTGCCTGATCATCTACGACGTCACCGACGTGGCGACCAACCGCCGCCAGTTACAAGCGGCGAATCAAGAACTGCAGCGCCTCTCCAGTACCGACCGCCTCACTGGCCTTTTCAACCGGGGGCATTGGGAGGAGATGTTGCGCCAAGACTACGCCCGACATCGGCGCTACGAGCGCAATGCGGCACTGGTGATGTTCGATATCGACCACTTCAAGAAGATCAACGACAGCTACGGTCATCAGGCGGGTGATGCGGTCATCCAGCAGACTGCCGAACTGGTTCGACAGTGCACGCGCGATGCGGACATTGCCGGACGCTACGGCGGTGAAGAGTTCGTGGTGCTGCTGCCAGACACCGATAGCGAGGGGGCGGTGACTTTTGCCGAGCGGCTACGTCAATCCATCGAAGCGTATGAGGTCGTCCACGAAGGGCGCAGCATTCGCTTTACCGTCAGTCTCGGGATCGCAGATCTCAGCGAGCCCACCAATGGCTATGCGCAACTGATCGAACGTGCGGATATTGCCCTGTATTCGTCGAAAGCCTCAGGTCGCAATCAGGTCACCCTGTACCGCTAGGATGCTGCGGTGGGCGCAGTGCGGCCGCTCAGGAATTTCAGCAAGGTGACTTCCTCGCTGCTCATCCATTTGCGCTGTCTGGCCTTGCCCAGCTGCGCCAGTTCGCCAGTAGCAAAGGCTTCAAGCACGTCGGGATGAATGTAGCACTGGCGACACACGGCGGGAGTATTGCCGAGCTGGTGAGACACTAGCGTGACCACTTCGACCAGATTGCGCCGCGCCAACGTCTCTGGTCGCCACTCACGTTTGCGCAGATAGTCCAACGCCAGCGCACTGCCTGCCCAAGTTCGATAATCCTTGGCCGTGAAGTCGCCCCCGGTCATCTCGTGGATGAACGCGTTGACGTCGCTTGAATTCACTGGGTGCCGCATCCCGTTTTCGTCCAGGTATTGAAACAGGTGCTGGCCGGGTAGCTCCATGCAGCGGCGCACAATGCGCGCTAGCCGCTGGTTCCTTAGCGTTACGCGATGCTCTACACCGCTTTTGCCACGGAACTGAAAGCGGATCGCAGAGCCTCGTACATCGACATGACGGGTTCGTAGAGTGGTGAGCCCGTAAGAACGGTTTTCCTTTGCATAACGTGGGTTGCCAACTCGGATCAGCGTCGACTCAAGCAGTTGCACCAGCAAGGCCATCACTTTTTGTCGCGGCATGCCGCGCAAAGCCAAGTGCTCCTCCAGCCGCTCGCGCATTCGCGGAAGGGCAGTACCGAACGACAGAACCCGCTCATACTTGTTGCCGTCCCGGATCTCTCGCCAGCGGGGGTGATAACGATATTGCTTGCGTCCGCGAGCATCTCGTCCAGTTGCTTGCATATGGCCTTGCGGATCCGGGCAGATCCAGACGTCAGAGTAGGCCGGGGGAATGGCCAGCTTGTTGATGCGCGTTATCTCATGCGTATCCCGAATACGTTCTCCGGTCGGCAGGAAGTAGGCGAATTTGCCTCCGAGCTTTCGTCGACTGATACCGGGAACGTGGTCGTCTACATAGTGCAGATCGGCTGGTAGCTCAGGGCAGAGGGCGGTGCCGGTGTCCATATGCTCGTCCGCCGGAAGCGGTCGCACACCTTCCGCTAAGTGCAGAGCCGTCTCGCTGTCCGGATCGATCAGCATGCATGCTCCTGAAGGGCCGCGGCCCGGCCTGGTAAAGCCTGGCCGCATTAACGAATCTTAAGATGAGTGCAGCCAGGCTATCCCTGGGTGGCCGGTGGCGATTCGCAGGACTGAAGGCAGTGTCAGTCTTCACTTTCCTGGCTGTTACGCATCAACAGCCTTATCGCGGCAACCAGTTCATCAATTGCCTCGCGGTAGATAGCTGGGTCTGCTTTGGTTTCTGCGCTGTCAGCCAGCCGTCGTGCACTTTCCAGATGGTCATTTATCGAGGAATAGTCTCCGATCATATAAGCGCTCCTGGGTTGCGGATGAGAAAGGCAGCTGCGCTGAAGGGGGCACAGTGCTTGTCTCAATAAGAGACCGACGCAACTGAAAGGGGTTCGAACCGCGTGTCGAGCGCCGGTGTGCACGGTTTGGTGCGACCGCGCAACGCTTCTCGTTGACACAGCCTAACGATCAGCACGCCCCGCCCGATTATGCTGAGGCTATTGATGGCAGTGTAAAGACCAGTCGGCTGTACGGACGATGCTTACGAGCTCGACGTGTTCCCGTCACGCTGGGCTGCGCAGGCGTAGACCACGCTTGCTCAGTTGGAGCCGGGCGTTCTCCAGCAAGCCAGCAAGGCGATAGGTGTCGCGTACGTGGACCGCGCGATATGCGAAATCGACAGGGCTTAGTCACCCGCTGCGTTTTGACTCGTAGCGAGAACCTGCTGTCCTCATGGTCGCCTGAGAGGTTGCACGGCAGGCCAAGAGGGACATCGCGCTGATGCGCCTGGCTTCATCAACTGCACGGTGTTGAGCAGTCATCAGCACGCTTCGCCGAGGGGATTTTTTATTTCGCCGGTGCGACGTCGAAGACGAGGTTTACCCCATCGCCGCTGCCGTCTCCCACGACCGAGCCCTGTACCGGTCTGTGCGTCACCGGGCGGTCTTTGTAAAATTCGCTCAGTCGCTGCTGCGCCACATCACGGATATGCGTGATCAGCCCTGTGGACTGTGTGTCGCGAGGGATGATGAACTTCAGAGAAACGCAATGGCCCTGGGCACCCTCCGGCAAATCGGCCAGTCCGCTGCTGTGCCATTGATCGTTGACGTAGGCTTCTGCACCTTTCATGGATCACTCCTTCGTTTATTCGCTTATTGCTGGGACCGTTAAACAATCGAATGGGTCCGTTTTTGCTAGCGGCGCCATCATTGGTGGCCAAGCGAAATGCAACGAAAAAGGCCCGGCGCTTGCGCAACCGGGCCTTATCAAGAAGGAGTGACTTACTCAGGCATCTGCCAAGGCGCGAGATGCATGCCCTGACGACTCAGATCGGCGCGTGCCTGCTCCAGCGACTGACCGAGCTTGATCGGATCGGAGTAGACGTTGCTCGCCAATTTGCAATGGCCCACGGTGCGCGATTCGCTGCCATCCAGGACCGTGATGCTGAGTTCACCGTTGCCTTCGAGCAGCGTCCAGGCGACGCACTGGAACGGCTTGAACGCACGGTCAGTGATAAGGAGGGCGTCGTTGAAGCGAAGCGGGCTGTTCATCAGGCATGTCTCTCTGTGTGGTAACCAAAAATCGGATATTGAGCCTGCCGCCAGGCTGCCGGCGTTGGCCTTACATATCCATTGATGTACACAGAGGACTGATAAGTCACAGGGTCGTTTCGTGTTTTGTGATTTTTTTTGCAATTAGCCAAAGGTCTAGCATTAGGCGCAACTTGGATGGTCGGCTTAATCTCGGTCTAACTATCTGTTTTCGTTGGCTTTGCTGGTTGGGCTAAGAGCAAGGCTTCTTAGAGCCCATCAGTCTGCCGCCTATGCGCTGTGGCGAAAAGCCGCAACCGGCATGGCAAAAGAAAACGGCCAGCTCCGGTTCGGGAGCTGGCCGTTGTATACAAAGTCTGCTTGTAGGGCTTGGCTAGACTTTGAACTGCTTGAGCAGACGATTCAATTGCTCGGCCAACTCGCCTAGTCGCTCACCCGCCGCACTCGATTGTTCCGCTGCGTGTGTGCTTTGCTGAGCCAATCCGGCAGCCTGGGTAACGTTCTGATTAATGTCTTCAACGACGTGAGTCTGTTGCAGTGTTGCGCTGGCTATCGATGCGTTCAACCCCGACAGGTTGCGCAGCGCCTGGGCAATCTGAACGAGGCTGGCTCCGGCTTGGCTGGCTTGTTCAACGGTGGCTTGGGATGCTCGGCTGCTTTCCATGATCACCTTAACTGCAGCGCCCGAATTCTTCTGCAAGCCCTCGATCATCGTGTGAATCTCAGCCGTTGAGGTCTGGGTGCGTTGGGCGAGCAGGCGAACCTCGTCGGCCACTACAGCAAAACCGCGGCCTTGTTCGCCGGCACGGGCCGCCTCAATCGCTGCGTTCAGCGCGAGGAGGTTGGTCTGATCGGCGATCGATCCAATGACCTCAAGCACTGACCCGATCTTCGTGGTTTCGTCCGCTAAGGATTGTATGACCCCTACAGCTTCGTTAATGGTGATCGAAAGCTGATCTATTTGCTGCAGGCTGGCTTCGATATTCCGCTGCCCCAACCCGGCCTGCTTCTCCGCGTCACCCACTTCGTTCGATGCTTGCTCGGCATTCTTTGCCACTTCCTGAACGGCGTAGGTCACCTCGTTGACGGCAGTAGCGACCAACTCCATCTGTTGCGACTGCTGCTGACTTTGCTTGTGCGCTTGCCCGGCCAGCCCGCCCAAGGCGTTTGAGGAGGATTCCAGTGAGTCGGAGGTTTCGAACAACTGCCCGATCACTGTGCGCAGTTTTTGGGTGAAGGCATTGAAGTCGCGGCTAAGGGTGGTCAGCTCGTCATTACCCGATACGTCAAGATTCCGCGTCAGGTCGGCTTCACCGCTGGCGATGTTGGCCATGGCCTGCATAGAGTGACGCAGCGGCTGTGTGATGCTGCGGATAAGAATCGCAACCAGTACCGCCATCAGCGCAGCGATTGCCATACCGATGAGCGAAAAACGCACCAGATAGTTCTGGAACTCCGCTTCGACATCGTCGACATAGATTCCCGAACCGATAATCCAGCCCCATGGCTTGAATAGTTCGACGTAGGAGATCTTCGGCACAGGGTCTTTTTCGCCGGGCTTCGCCCATTGATAGTCAACCAGGCCAGCTCCTTTGAGTTGAGCTACCTTGACCATTTCGTTGAACAGCGCTTTGCCGTTCGGATCTTTGACCTTGGAGAGATCCTGTCCCTCTAGCTCCGGCTTTATCGGATGCATGACCATGACCGGCTGCATGTCGTTGATCCAGAAGTAGTCATTCTGGCCATAGCGAATCATGCGAACCTGGTCCATTGCGGCTTTCTGCGCCTCGGCGGTCGTCATGCTTCCGCTGGCTTCGAGCTGCTGATAGTAGGTCAGCACGCCGCGAGCAGTCTCGACGATGTTTTGCGTCATGACCTGCTTGCCCCTGTACAGGTCGGTACGAACCTGCTGGATCATCAGCAGGCCAAGTACGAAGAGCATGGCAACCGCCACTAGCGGAATCAGCCAGAGACGCTTGCTGATTGGAAGATTTCGTAGCAGATTCATAGGGTTGTATGCTCCTGTTGATGCTTGTGTTCTTTATTATTCGAATAGAGGGGTGGAGCGCGGCGACACGGTCTGCCTTGAAAATCAGCTATGGCAGTGGTTGTTTGTCATGGCCCATGCATAGGGTTTCGGCCGTTGCTGAAAAAAGATGAGGGCGGCCGTGTCGGCTCAATGAATTTACTCGCCTCAAGCGAGTCAGAACAGCGCTCAGATGGCTATCTGACATATACCTTTGTTGTATTCAGCCGCGGTGAGTTGCACCGTTATTGGGGAATAGATGGACCTTTGGATTGCCTTTCAGGCGTTGCTTCTTGGGGTGGTGGAAGGCATTACAGAATTTCTGCCGATATCCAGCACCGGGCATCAGATTATCGTGGCCGATCTGATTGGGTTTGGCGGCGAGAGGGCGCTCGCGTTCAACATCATCATCCAGTTGGGTGCGATCTTGGCGGTGGTGTGGGAGTACCGTCGTAAGATTTTCGATGTGATCGTTGGTTTGCCAAGGGAGAAACAGGCGCAGAAGTTCACCGGGAATCTGTTGGTCGCGTTCTTCCCTGCGGTAGTGCTGGGAATTACCTTCGCTGATCTCATTCACAAATACTTGTTTAATCCGATCACGGTAGCGACGGCGCTGGTCATTGGCGGGGTCGTGATGCTCTGGGCCGAAAAGCGCCAGCATGAAGTACAGGCCGAAACCGTCGACGATATGCACTGGTCCCATGCCTTGAAGGTTGGCTTCGCGCAATGTCTGGCGCTCATCCCCGGCACTTCACGGTCCGGCGCGACAATCATCGGTGGGCTGTTGTTTGGGCTGTCCCGCAAGGCGGCCACCGAGTTTTCGTTCTTTCTGGCCATGCCGACTATGGTCGGTGCCGCAGTGTATTCCGGTTACAAGTACCGCGACCTGTTTCAGCCTGGGGACTTGCCGATCTTTGCGATTGGGTTCATCACCTCGTTCATTTTCGCCATGCTGGCGGTGCGCGCCTTGTTGAAATTTATAGGCAACCATAGCTATGCCGCATTTGCCTGGTACCGGATCATCTTCGGCATCATCATCTTGGCTACTTGGCAGTTCAGCTTGATCGACTGGAGTACCGCGGCGGGCTGACGCGCAACGCACACAGCAGAGGAGTGCCCTGTGCACGCATTCGAACACCGACTGTTGCCCATCAATGGCATCACCCTCAGCCTTTACTGCGCCGGGCCTGACCAAGGCCCGGTGATCTGGTTGCTCCACGGGTTTCCCGAGAGCTGGTACTCGTGGCGTCATCAGATCCAGGCGTTGGCGGATGCAGGCTACCGTGTGGTGATTCCGGAGATGCGCGGCTATGGCCAAAGCAGCGCGCCGGATGATATAGCCAGCTATGACCTGATAACCGTTTGCGCGGACATCCAGGCGGCAATGGACCTGCTTGGTCACCGCTCGGTAGCGGTGGTGGGCCATGATTGGGGCGCACCGGTGGCTTGGCATCTGGCCTTGCTCGAGCCGCATCGAGTCAACGTTGTCGCGGCTATGGCGGTGCCTTATGGCGGCCGTCCGAAGAGACCCGCGATCGACATCATCCGCAGTCAGTTCGCCGATCGCTTCAACTATATTCTGTATTTCCAGCAGCCCGGCGTTGCCGAGGCCGAGCTTGATCAGGACATTCCGCGTACTTTGCGGATGATGATGCATAACACCTCGGCAGCGGTCCCCAAGGATTTGTTCCTGCAGGACAAGCCGGTCGGCAGTTCGCTCTATCAAGGCATGCAAGACCCGGGCGCTCCGCCGGCTTGGTGCGGCTCGGACGCGTTCGCCGTCTACGTCGCTACGTTCGAGGGACGCGGCTTTCATGGTGCACTGAACTGGTACCGCAATTTCGAGCGGAACTGGGAGCGCACTGCACCGTTAGCCGAGCGCAAGGTGGAGCAGCCGGCGCTTTTCCTACTAGGCGACAAGGACCCGGTCGGCACTCTGGAAGCTCATACGCTGCAGAAAATGCCCAGCTGGGTACCGGACCTCGAGCAGCATCTCATCGAAGGCTGTGGCCATTGGATACAGAGCGAGCAGCCCGAGCAGGTCAATAGGCTGCTTCTCAGTTTTCTTGAGCGCCGCTACATCCCTGCCCGATAGCTGCTTGCGGCTCGTAGCTCCAAAGGGAAGCGGCTAGAATCCCCGATTTGCCCGCCGGGTCACATGCCATGGAATTACGCGGTCAGCTGAAAAGCTGGAACGATCAGAAGGGGTTCGGTTTCATTCGGCCGGAACAGGGTAGCGAGGAAATCTTCGCGCATATTTCGGCTATGCGCGGCGCTCGCCGCCCGGCGCAGGGCGACCGGGTGCTCTATATCAGCGAACGGGACGAGAACGGGCGCCTGGGTGCCACGCATATCCGTCTGGATTCGGGGCTGTCTCTAGACGAGCCGGCGATTCGACGAAAACCACCTGCGGTAGCGATCCAGTCCGCACAAAATAGAAGCTTCAAGGCACGCGCTAAGCCCAAAGCGCGGCCACGGCAAAATGGGTTGATAAGGTGGCTGCTACCGAAGCTCCTAGGGCTCGTCCTGCTCTGTCTGTTACCGGCGCTCGGACTTACTCGTTTGGCGGGGCAGGGTAGTTACTGGCAGCTCTATGCCTATCTCTCGGGTAGCCTGTTGGCTTTTGGCTTTTACCTGCACGACAAGCGCAGCGCACTGCGTCGCGGCTGGCGTACGCCCGAGGCTCGCCTGCATCTGGTTGAGCTGCTTGGTGGCTGGCCGGGGGCGTTGATTGCTCAACAAGCGTTTCGCCACAAGACCCGCAAGTGGTCGTTCCAGCTGGTGTTCTGGCTGATCGTCGTCGTGCATCAGCTCGCATGGCTCGACTACCTATATGTCCAGCGGCTGTATCGGCTATTGCTAGAAATTTGAGCACTGACCGAGTCGTACGCGCTGACGGTTTGTCGATGCAAAAACGCCCCGCGGCTGCGGGGCGTTTCGTTACCTCAACGAGGTTTAGAACACGCCAAGACTGCGCAAGTAGTCGTCATAAGTGCCGCTGAAGTCGGTCACGCCCGAGTCGGATAGCTCGATGATACGGGTCGCCAGAGAGCCTACGAATTCCCGATCATGGCTGACAAAGATCAGCGTGCCCGGATAGTTCTCCAGCGCTAGGTTCAGCGCCTCGATCGATTCCATATCCAGGTGGTTGGTCGGTTCGTCCATCAGCAGCACGTTGGGCTTCTTTAGGATCAGCTTGCCGAACAGCATGCGGCCCTGTTCGCCACCGGAAATCACCCGAACCGACTTCAGGATCTCGTCGTTGGAGAACAGCATGCGGCCGAGGGTGCCGCGCACGACCTGTTCGCCGCCTTGCGTCCACTGACTCATCCAGTCGAACAGGGTTACGTCGTCCTCGAAATCATCTGCGTGGTCCTGGGCGTAATAGCCAAGCTCGGCACTCTCGGTCCACTTCACCGCACCGGCATCGGGCTGCAGCTCGCCAACCAACGTGCGCAACAGGGTCGTCTTGCCAATGCCGTTGGGGCCGATGATAGCGACGCGCTCACCGGCCTCGACGGTGAAACTGAAGTTCTTGAACAATGTTTTGCCGTCGAAGCCTTTGGCAACGTTTTCCACGGTTACCGCCTGGCGATGCAGCTTCTTGGTCTGCTCGAAGCGGATGAAAGGGCTGACGCGGCTGGATGGTTTAACTTCAGCTAGCTGGATTTTGTCGATCTGTTTGGCGCGTGAAGTGGCCTGCTTGGCCTTCGAGGCGTTCGCCGAGAAGCGGCTGACGAAAGTCTGTAGCTCGGCAATCTGTGCCTTCTTCTTGGCGTTATCCGATAGCAGCTGTTCGCGAGATTGAGTAGCCGCGGTCATGTACTCATCGTAGTTACCAGGGAACAGGCGCAGCTCGCAGTAATCCAGGTCAGCCATGTGCGTGCACACGCTGTTCAGGAAGTGCCGGTCGTGGGAAATGATGATCATGGTGCTGTTGCGCGCCGTGAGTATGTTTTCCAGCCAGCGGATCGTGTGAATGTCCAGGTGGTTGGTCGGCTCGTCGAGCAGCAGCACTTCCGGATCGGAAAACAGCGCCTGCGCCAGTAGCACGCGGAGCTTCCAGCCGGGTGCAACTTCGCTCATCGGGCCGAAATGCTGATCCAGCGGAATACCCAGGCCCAGCAGCAGCTCACCAGCTCGGGACTCGGCGGTGTAGCCATCCATCTCGGCGAACTCGGTTTCCAGTTCTGCCACCGCCATGCCGTCGTCTTCGCTCATCTCAGGCAGCGAGTAGATGCGTTCGCGTTCGGCCTTGACCTTCCACAGTTCCTCGTGACCCATGATCACCGTGTCGATGACATTGAAGTCTTCGTAGGCGAACTGATCCTGCCGCAGCTTACCCAGGCGCACGTTCGGTTCGAGCATGACCTGACCGGCCGATGGCTCCAAATCGCCACCGAGAATTTTCATGAAGGTGGACTTGCCGGACCCATTGGCCCCGATCAGGCCGTAGCGATTGCCGTTGCCGAACTTGACTGACACGTTTTCGAACAGCGGCTTGGCGCCGAACTGCATGGTGATGTTAGCGGTGGAGATCAAAGGGGTTTACCTATCAATAACTTGGAGCTTGCAGATGGTGCTAAATGGTGCGCGATACTGCGGAGTCTGAAGTGACCCGGCGGACAGGCAGTAGCGGCAGCCGCGGCGCATTATGGCGAGCTGTTAGAAGAAATGCGGGGGTTGATGCCAGACATTGGGCGCCATTGTCGCATAGGTCTGTCGGCAGTTGCATGACACTCCGTAAAAGCAAACGCCCCGAACCAGTCGGGGCGTTTGTTTTGTCTGCGTGACGCGTCAGAACATCAGACAGCGACCACGTCGATCTTTGCTTTGGCCGCAGACTCGCGGAACTCGGCAATCTGATCGAAGCTCAGGTAGCGGTAGACGTCAGCCGCCATGGTGTCGATCTGAGCCGCATAGACCATGTACTCCTCGACTGTCGGCAGACGACCAAGGATCGAAGCGACTGCTGCCAGTTCGGCAGAAGCCAGGTACACGTTGGTCGCGTCACCCAGGCGGTTAGGGAAGTTACGGGTCGATGTGGAAACCACTGTCGATCCGGTCTCAACCCGTGCCTGGTTGCCCATGCACAGCGAGCAACCTGGCATTTCCAGGCGTGCACCGGCACGGCCGTAGATGCCGTAGTAGCCTTCTTCGGTCAGCTGGTGCTGGTCCATCTTGGTCGGCGGAGACAGCCACAGGCGAGTTGGCAGAGCACCTTCAACCTTATCCAGCAGCTTGCCAGCGGCGCGGAAGTGACCAATGTTGGTCATGCACGAGCCGATGAATACTTCATCGATCTTCTCGCCCTGAACGGTCGAGAGCAGACGCGCATCGTCCGGGTCGTTGGGTGCACAGAGCACAGGCTCGGTCACTTCGGACAGGTCGATCTCAATGATCTCGGCGTATTCGGCGTCAGCATCGGCAGCCAGCAGTTCCGGCTTGGCCAACCAAGCTTCCATGGCCTGAGCACGACGCTCCAGCGTACGAGCATCACCGTAACCTTCACTGATCATCCAGCGCAGCAGGGTAATGTTCGACTGCAGGTACTCAGCGATCGCAGCTTCCGGCAGTTTGATGGTGCAACCCGCAGCGGAACGCTCGGCAGAAGCGTCAGACAGCTCGAACGCTTGCTCGACGGTCAGGTCGTTCAGGCCTTCGATTTCGAGAATACGGCCGGAGAAGATGTTCTTCTTGCCTTTCTTCTCGACGGTCAGCAGACCTTTCTGGATCGCGTAGTAGGGAATCGCATGAACCAAGTCACGCAGCGTGATGCCAGGCTGCATCTTGCCCTTGAAACGGACCAGTACCGACTCCGGCATGTCCAGCGGCATGACGCCAGTGGCGGCGGCGAAGGCGACCAGGCCGGAGCCGGCCGGGAAGGAGATGCCCATCGGGAAGCGAGTGTGCGAATCACCGCCGGTACCGACAGTGTCCGGCAGCAGCATGCGGTTCAACCAGCTGTGGATGATGCCATCGCCCGGACGCAGGGAAACGCCGCCGCGGGTCATGATGAAGTCCGGCAGGGTGTGATGCGTGGTGACGTCGATCGGCTTCGGATAAGCCGCGGTGTGGCAGAAGGACTGCATGACCAGATCGGCGGAAAAGCCCAGGCAAGCCAGGTCTTTCAGCTCGTCACGGGTCATCGGGCCAGTGGTGTCCTGGGAGCCGACGGTGGTCATCTTCGGTTCGCAATAGGTGCCCGGACGGACGCCTTTGCCTTCCGGTAGACCGCAGGCGCGACCGACCATCTTCTGTGCCAGTGTAAAGCCCTTGTCGCTCTCGGCAGGGGCTTCGGGCTTCTTGAACAGGTCCGTTGGGCCCATGCCCAGCTCGGCACGTGCTTTCTCAGTCAGGCCACGACCGATGATCAGCGGAATACGGCCGCCAGCGCGAACTTCGTCGAGCAGGACGTCGGTCTTCAGCTCGAAGGTGGTGACCAGCTCATCGCTGCCGTGGCGGCGTACTTCGCCTTTGTAGGGGTAGACATCGATGATGTCGCCCATGGCCAGATCGGAGCAATCGAACTCGATTGGCAGTGCGCCGGCGTCTTCCATGGTGTTGTAGAAGATTGGCGCAATCTTGGTGCCGAAGCAGAAGCCGCCGGCACGCTTGTTCGGCACGTTCGGGATGTCATCACCGAAGAACCATAGCACCGAGTTTGTAGCCGATTTGCGGGAAGAACCGGTACCCACCACGTCGCCCACGTAGGCGATCGGGAAGCCTTTGGTAGTCAGTTCTTCCATCTGCTTGAGCGGGCCGACCGAGCCAGGAGCGTCAGGGGTGATGCCGTCGCGAGCCATCTTCAGCATCGCCAGGGCGTGCAGCGGGATGTCCGGGCGCGACCAGGCGTCAGGCGCTGGCGACAGATCGTCGGTGTTGGTTTCACCGGTGACCTTGAATACGGTCAAGGTGACTTTTTCGGCAACCGGGGCGCGGTTCTTGAACCACTCGCCTTCAGCCCAGGACTGCAGAACGGCTTTGGCGTTTGCGTTGCCAGCCTTGGCTTTCTCAGCAACGTCGTGGAACGCGTCGAACATCAGCAGGGTGTGCTTCAGCTCTTTTGCAGTAGTGTCGGAGAGTTCTGCGTCGTCGAGCAGGTCGACCAGCGTGACGATGTTGTAACCACCTTGCATGGTGCCTAGCAGTTCAACAGCGTGCTGCTTGCTGATCAGCGGCGAGGTGGCTTCGCCCTTGGCGATAGCGGCGAGGAATCCAGCCTTGACATAGGCGGCTTCGTCCACGCCCGCGGGAACGCGGTTGGTGATCAGGTCGAGGAGGAATTGTTCTTCGCCAGCTGGCGGGTTTTTCAGGAGTTCGACCAGGCCTGCGGTCTGCTCGGCGTTCAGCGGCTGGGGCACGACGCCCTGAGCGGCACGCTCTTCTACGTGTTTGCGATAGGCTTCAAGCACAGTTTTATACCCTCATCATTGGTCCCATGGGTGTCTCGGGACGCGCATCCGGAAGCTGTTTTCAAAGTTTTACGCCGGGTTTAATGCCGGGTACGCAGGTTAGAGGGATCTGCGCACCCGGAAAGTAGCCGGTCAACTGTGCTCGTGACGCTTTGAAAACAGCTTCTTGCGGATTATGGCGCCTAAAACGGCGGGCCGATTCTACTGGAACGTGCCCGCAAAGTTAAGTGAAACGCCAGGGCACAGCGATGGCGAGGCCGCCAACGGACATGTCGCAGTTTCGGCTTAGGCCCGCAATCTGTGGGCTGCAGACCCTCTTTTTGAGGCATGGTCCGGATTGGTCAGTGACCCGGCTTGGACAAAAGTCTAAGATGCGGCGCTGTTCTTCGATTCATCGTCCGTCATGTCCAATCAGCGAATCAAAACCCCTTGCGTAGGCCTTTGCTCCACCGTTTACGGCGATCTCGTCTGCCGTGGATGCAAACGGTTTCATCATGAAGTGGTGAGCTGGAACGGCTATAGCGAAGAGGTCAAGCGCTCGGTCTGGCAGCGCCTGGAGGTATTGCTAGCGCAAGTGATGGCGGCAAAGCTGGAGGTTTTCGATGCGCCACTGTTGCGTTCTCAGCTGGAGAGCCGACAGATCCGCTTCGTTGCCGACCAGTCACCCTACTGTTGGGCCTATCAACTGATCGCCCGCGGCGCGCGCGTGATTCAGCAGCTCGAAGCCTATGGCGTCGTGCTGCTGCCGGAGTTTCGTGATTGGTCCTTGCCTGAGCTTCGTGATGCAATCGATCGGGAGTTCTTTCTCCTTTCCGAAGCTCATTACCAGCGTTATATCGCCCCTCGATTTGTTCAGGACATGGCTCGCTAGGCATTCAATACAGCCGAGGAAGGCGATATCCGGCCACGGCTGAGCTGATGAGCCTAGCGCTGCGCTACGAGCTCCTCAAGGTGGTCGATGATGTCCTCTGGCTTCAGCACCAGCACATCGCTTTCCAATGTATCGAGCACGACCTCGGCGGTATTGCCCATCAAGGCCCCGGACAATCCGGTGCGGGCGACAGTGCCGATGACCGTTACGGCAGCCTGAAGCTGGTGGCAGACGCGCGGGATCAAGGCGTCTGCGGGCCCTTCCTCGATATGCAGCTGGCCGTCAGGGATGTCGAACTCAGTCTGAAACTGCCGGCAGGCGTTGCGGTAACGCGCTTCGATCGTTTCCTTGAGCTGGAACGCAGGATCAGCGGAGGACAGCATGGCTGAAGGGTGAGCGCTGATCACATGCAGTGTGCCCTCGGCAAGCGAGGCAATCTGGTAGCCGTAGTTGATGATGCTGGAATGAAGCGTGCGGTGTTCGATGTCAGCATTGCCTACGTCCACTGCGGCCAGAATGTTGCCGCCCGTCCAGGGCGCTTCGGTTTTGACCATCAGCACCGGGCAGGGGCAATAACGCAATAGCTTCCAGTCATCGGGTGTCAGCAGGGCGCGTTTCAGCGGGTTATCGGCAATGTGCTGTTTGATCACCAGGCCGCAGCCTTCGGCTTGCTGAGCGCTGATGATGGTCTGGTGCAGGTTTTCATGCCAGGCCTGCCGAGCCGTAACGACGTGGCCCTGATCTTCGAGTTCTTGGCGCAAGCGCTCAAGATAGCTGCTGTGATCCTGTTTCGCGTCGCAGATCAGCAAGTGCAGCCGGGACTGGCTGACGCTGGAAATCAATCGCGCCCTTTTTAGTGCCAGATTTTCGGAAAGTTTTGGGTCAATTATCACGAGGATACAGCGTATGGCTTGCATGATCGGCTCCGTTTGGGTGATCAGATGGTTTCACTATAGACAAGGGCTTCAGGGCAGCCACTGACCTATATCAAGC
>Ga0208045_1000204_pt1 | contig 28347 bp, 16 predicted proteins | sample PL_2010_200m_FD_184160 | JGI IMG/M metagenome (GOLD analysis project Ga0208045, IMG submission 184160) | Freshwater microbial communities from Powell Lake, British Columbia, Canada to study Microbial Dark Matter (Phase II) - PL_2010_200m... | ecosystem: Environmental > Aquatic > Freshwater >...
GAGTAGCGGTGGAGTGTCAACAGCGATCAGAAACGGAGCAAAGGATGAACTGCAGAAGCAGCAGAAGCTTTCCGTTTCGAAGCTGATGAAGATCCTGAGCGGCAATAAGAGCGATGGAATGATTGCACAGCCCATGGGAAAGTCGGCAGTGAAAGAAAAGGCGATGGCTTCTGCGCAAACCCACAGCAGTTCTGCACTCCTGAAGGAATTTCATCCGGGACGCAAAGTGTTGGCGGAAGGTGGGGGCTGCGTGTCGACGGGTACGGTGATGGTAACGAAGGGGACAGAACCCACGCTTGACCATTTTGATGTCACTGTCACACCCGATACGATCTACCATGGTGAATCTGCCAAGATAAAGGTCTTGGCAAAAAACTCACTGGGAGAAACTATCGACATTGGCGATCTTACGCCAGTAAACGTAGTCTTGCGTAAAGATGAGAAGGTAGGAGTGCTCAAATACTACGCAGCGGAGGGGAGAACATTGACCGATATTCCTTACTGCAATGCACGTGATGAAAAAGTGTCGGTCGCGGCAGAGGGCGACCGACCCCTTGGTGAGGTCACTCATACGGTGATGATCGGAGTTTCTAAGGATACTAAGCAGGGCAATGGAAAGGTGATTGTGTACAACAAGTTCTGCCAAAATGATGCCCATTGGGGTCATCTGCAATACGACAGCCTGGTCCAACAGACTACAACAAAGCCGGCCCACGACTCTCTTGATGACCAAGGGAACCTAGTCTATAAAAAAATGCGATCTTCCGGGTGTGCGCTAACGTGTATGGCAATGATCGCAAGAGGTGGCGGAGGGAACATCGACCCCGGCGTGCTGGCGAATGCTATGAGAGAGAACAGAGGATTGCCGCAAGGTCAAGTAAAGTGGGGATTTATCAACAAAATGAATTCAGTATATTCTACAGATGATGACCACAAGGTAGGAGATGGATTAGTTTTCAACGAAAAAGGAGTCGATCTTTACAACAGCAAATCCCAGGATATCTCTGCACTTGACGGTTCCTTGTCCGGCAATGCGCTCATCGTCGCACAGGTTTACAACCCAACTACAAAAAATGGCCACTGGGTGCTGGTGACAGGCAAGTCTGGTAATGAGTACAACATCATCGACCCTGGATGTTACAGCGAACGAAAGACTCTGGGAGGAGTCTATCAGAACAAGATATACAGGTATATCGTGTATACTAAGCGTTAGAATGATGATACTCTGAATATACATACCTAGATCGGGACTGAACAATGAAAAGATCTCTCGTTCTCCTTGCCATACTTGTGCTGTATGCGCCGCGTGCATTGGTGGCCCAAAACAAGTTCTCTATGCATGTTTATGTGAGCTATTCCGCACATTTTGTTGTCAAAGACCCGCTAGGGCGAAGAACTGGTATCGATCCAAGGGGGGGCATTATTCCGGAACTCGGGACCAGGTACCGGGAAATCCCTCGGGCGAACTACGCGACCGAAACACCAGGAGATAATCCGGATGAAGTGCTTGACGAAGTAGCAAGGAAAGAGATTAGTCGTGTTTTTGCTTGTGCTTTTGAAAGTCCGGCGTCTGAAGGTAGCTTCGAAATAACGCTTTTTGGAATTGGATTAGATAATGTCGACGTCTTGATCGAAATTGGACCTTCAAATGAGTCCAGTCAGTTGCAGAGTTGCAGATTCGAGCTGAAGGAATTGATAGACTCTAGCGTGGTCAAGAAGTTCTTGATGACTTATCACGGGCAACCGGGCACCGAAATCAAGTTGGAGAAAGAAATGGATGTGGGATGGCTAAGGAGCGATTTGAACTCACTCTTCAAACTCGGATGGATTCAAGGGCAACCTGTTTATTCGAAATATAGCAATTTGGTATCAGCATGTGAGGTTGCGATGCAGAGAAAAGATTTTTGGTCCGCGCGTTCCGCACTTGCATCAATTATCAAAAACATCTCTCAGGACAGTTCTTACGCATTGTCAGCGGTGGCGTGTCGATTTTTCCGATCTGATGTGGAGACGATAATAGCGATGCTGCCGCCAGGTCTTGTGTCTCTCAGCCCCGCCTCCGCGAATTTAGGCAGCAATTCCTTCACGCTGATAGTCAAGGGGGTCTCTTTCGTTTCCGGATCGATTGTGCAATGGAATCGCTCGCCGCGTCCAACAAGCTTCGTCAGTGACTCCGTCCTCCAAGCGAGCATCCTGGCAACAGATATCGCAACAGCCGGCTTGGCAAGTGTCGCCGTCGTCAATCCAGGAAACGACACATCAAATGTCTTGCCATTCACAATCACTCAACCCCCAACGGGCTTAAACGTCAAGCTCATCAACAGCACCGGCACAAACCTCACCGGCGGTTCGCTTCAATACTATGACGGTTCGTGGAAGGACGCCACAAACAACAACGACGGCACGTTCAGTATCACGACGAGCCTGAAGACCCTCAGCCTGCGAATGACATACGAATTCGCTACGCAGACGAAATCAAATGTGACTGTCGGATATGATACAGTCGCTTTCCAGACTGTGAATACACAAGTTAAGCTGCAGAGCAGCCAGGGTGTTCCAATCGACACGGGCACGGTCCAGTATTACTTCAGTGCCTGGAAACCCTTTGGAACCACAACAAATGGCATCGCATCAAAAGAGCTGTTGCCGGGAAGCTATACGTTCAGAATGACGTACGCCTCTGCGACCAATGATAAACAGCAAGACATCGGCACAAATCCGGTAGTCCTCTTCCAGACAGTGAACGCATCGGTTCAACTCAAGAATAGCCAGGGCGCACTGATGGATCAGGGAACGGTGCAATACTATTTCAGTTCGTGGAACAACCTTGGTAACACTGCAAATGGCATTGCGACGAAGGAGTTGTTGCCAGGTAACTACACGTTCAGAATGACATATGCCGCTGCCACCAATGACAAGCTGCAGAACATCGGTACGAATCCCACTGTGATTTTCCAGACGGTCAACACCACGGTTCAGCTACAGAACAGCCTGGGGAGTCCAATAGACCAGGGGACGGTGCAATACTACTTCAGCTCGTGGAACAACCTTGGTGCAACAACGAATGGTGTGCCTGCGAAGGAATTGCTGCCGGGTAGTTACACATTCAGAATGACGTATGAATTCGCGACCAACGAAAAGCAGCAAAACATTGGCACCAATCCCGCGGTCGTGTTCCAGACAGTAAACGCCATGGTTCAGCTCCGGAATAGCCAGGGTGCTCCAATTGATACCGGCAGGGTTCAGTATTACTTCAGCGCCTGGAAGGAACTTGGAGTTACCTCCAACGGTGTGGCTGTAAAAGAACTGCTTCCGGCCAACTACACGTTCAGGATGACGCACGAATCAGTGACAAACGAAAAGGCCCAGAACATCTCGACAAACAACACGGTAGCCTTCTCAACAGTCCTGTGCACCGTGAGAGTGAAGAATTCGCAGAACCAACCGGTCAACGGAGCCTTGGCAAGCTACTACTTCAGCGCCTGGCGTCAGATCGGTCCAACGGCAAACGGCGAGATCACAAAAGAACTCTTGCCGGCGAACCTGACATTCAGGATAACCCTGGGGACGGTGTCGCAAGACAAGGCGCAGAACATCGCGACAAGTAGCTTGGTGGAATTTGTAACGCAGTAGGTAGAAGGCTGAAGGCGGGCGCAATCATCCGCCGGCGGCAAGTGTGATTCAGATCCTTCGCTTCGCTCAGGATGAGAGAGCCCTTCGACTCCCGCCTGATGATACTTGGAGGTCGCTCAGGGCGACCGAAGGATCTGACCACGGGAACATACAGGAAAGACAAAGCGGATTTCAGGTTGTTGTAAGAGGACAAAACATGAACAAGCTAGCAGCGGCCCTCATACTCTTGCTCCTCATTGCGATGATGCAATGCGGCATCGCCCAAACTCCATATCAGCTTCCATTCGCCTCGACCGGAAACAAGATAGAGCTCTCGGTCTCGAACACCGCGTCAACTCCGCTGATGGCAGTAAAAGTGGAAGCAGCGGAGATTCCCTCCTGGCTGAAGTTTGCTGCAAGGGAGCAGCGTATCGCCCTCTTGAAAGCCCAGCAGGAGATGAGTGCAACGTTTGCTTTCTCTGTGGACAAGACGGCACCCGTACAGAAAAACCAGATGCTCAAGTTCGTCATCACTGCTCCATCAGGCGAAAAATGGACAAAGGAAATCACGGTTGCCGTTGCTGCGCCGGCCAAGTTCGAGGTCTATCAGAATTATCCCAACCCGTTTAATCCTTCGACAGCTATTAGCTATCAGCTGACAGCGGTGAGCAGGGTGAGCTTAAAGATCTACAATCTGCTCGGACAGGAGGTTGCCTCGTTGGTGGATGCGGACCGGCTAGCCGGGTATCATCAGGAGACGTGGGATGCAACGAGGTGTGCGAGCGGAGTGTACGTCTATCAGCTCATATCAACGGATGAGCGCGGCTCGAAACAGATTGCTCACAAGCGGATGCTGCTCCTCAAATAATCCTTCCAAAAAAGGAATAGTCCCGCCGCTTTCTGGCGGGGTTGTTGCCTAAGCAGACGGCGGTGACCGTCACCTCGCATGTGCTGAATTGGGTGCCGGTCACTTTCCTTGCACCAGCACCTACTTCGCCTTCACATCAAACCGCACCGTCTTGTCCCAAAACCGCTTTTCCTTCTGGAACCTCTCGGCATAGACTGCTTTGAGCACTACGAAAATCCAGAACTGGCAGTATGTAAAATACATGATCAGGATGAGGCCAGCAGATTTCAGACTGTCCTCCGAATCATAGGAAATGGCAAGCAGAATTTCGAGTATGAAGAGGAAGAACGCAAAAACCCAGACGAGCGTGTACGGTCCCGGTAGTGCGATGCTTACGAGACTCAGGCCGCTGACGATGAAGAGTGCGTCGGAGATGAGAATCGCTGCAAAGAAAACGTAGTACAGCAACAGCGTATAGAGAATGTCGAACGCGAGTCGTTTGCTCTTGAACTTCGGGATCTCTTTGAAGAATTTTGCTATGACATAGTTGTTCCCCCGCACCCAGCGCATCCGCTGTTTCAACCACACCTTCCACTCCTGCGGCTCCTGCTCGTACGTCAGTGCATACGGGATGTACTTGATCTTGTACCCCTTCTCATAGATCCGGATGCTGAGTTCCGAATCTTCTGTCAGTGCTTCCTCATCCCAGCCGCCGAGGGACCGGATCAGGTGGGTCCACACCACGTAATTGGTGCCAGGGAGTGTCGCAATGTTGTGCATCTGCCAGCGGCCTGCCTGCAGGATCGATTGAAAGCTCAACGTCTCGATGTTGATGAATCGGGTGAGCAGCGTCGCGTTCTTGTTGACAGTCCTGAACTTGCCGATAACGCCCCCCAGTTCCTTGTGCGTCACGAGTTGTGCGACAAGATAGTGAAGAGCTTTTGAGTGTGGCGTGTTATCAGCGTCGTAGATGGCGATGACATCGGAGTTGACCTGCTTCAGGGCGAGATTCAGGGCTCGGGACTTTCCTTTTCCCCCTTCGCCAGGTGGAACCGTGAAAAGCACGACGCGGGGGTCTCTCTTCACGAACTCCTGGACAATGGAAGCCGTCTCGTCGCCCGAGCCATCATTGATCACAAGAATCGTCAATTTCTCCGTTGGATACTCCAGCTGGAGCATTGACTCGACCGTCGCACCGATGACCTTCGCCTCGTTGTGGGCAGGGATAAGGATCGTGCAGGATGGGAAATCATACCGGGTGGAGTCAACCAACTTCTTCTCGCGGAATGACTTGAGGTAGTTGATGTAGCCGAAGATGGTCAGCGCGAACTGGTATGCGATCATGAACCAGATCAGGATGACGGCCACGACGAAAAGAAAGCTCAGATCGACTTCGAGTACTGACATAGGGTGCCTGGCTGCCTAAGCGCTGGTGCGACGGTGAAGGAATTTCAGTGTGAGGTACATCCCTGCCAGTAGCACTACCGCCAGAAAGCCGAACATCGCGATGGCAGTGGTTGACCAGAGGCTCGTGACATTCACGCCGTAGGAAAACGAATTGCCTGTGATGACATCCACGTCGTGCTTGCCGGGCGGCAGGTGGATTGTATAGCAATCACTTCCCTTCATCACCGTGAAGGCATAGTGCTGTCCATCGAGGGCAACCTGGGTTGGCTCGTTGCTGAATGAAACAAGCATTCGTTCATCGGATTCATACGTAAACCGGGCATTTCTCATGCCATAGGAGAGGGTGGAGAGGTCGGCCGTCGAAGAAAGGACCCTCGGTTGCAGTTGTGATGTCGAAAATGTCCCGCTCGTTGCAGGATTCACGTCCACCCGGTGACTCCCGGCGGGGATGAAGAACAGGTTTTCCCGCGATGCCTGAACAAGCATGTTGTCGAGGAGGATCTGGGGAACCTCCTTGGGAAGCCTGAGAACAAACGAATGCTCCGCCTGGATGCTGTAGCCGTTGTCGTTCCTTCGGTATGAGATACCGTGTGCCAGGGCATTGGCGAAGAATGGGAGGTCCTGTCCATTGATTGTTTCCTCGGCGTAAAAGGTAAAGCGAGGTGCTCCGATCGCGGCGGCATGAACAAGGAGAAAGCTCTCCGTTCCTGTTTGTATCGTCGTCGGAAATGGCGTCAGCGACCCCTTCTTGCGGGTGCTCGAACTCAAGTCCAGGATGTTGAGATCCAGCATGAGTTTCGATGAATCGCTGATGAGTCGCGCATAGCGCCGTCCGATCTCGATGTACCGCATCGGGTCGGTTGACCAGAGCCGTTCCGCGTCCTCCACCTGAAGAAGGAATCCATAGCGCTTCTGCAATGCCAGGATATGGTTCATGTCGACACCGAGATTTTCCCGGACCTCAGGAGAACCGTAACTATCCATTGCAGTGACGATGATCTGGAATCCGGGCTTGCGGCGGGCAACGTCGGCAAAATCGTGAAGGAGCCGTTCGTACACTTCATCGAGTTTGCCAATTCGGTATTCCGTCAGCGTTGTCTGGACGGAGGGATTTGTTTTCCAATACCAGGGGGACGTTGGGTCGAAGATGCTTGTCAATTCGATGCCGAACTTCTTTTTTACTTCACGTACGGCAGACGGGTGCATGGGAGCGAACTGAAGCGGAGTCTCGAATCCTTTTCCAGACTCGAAGTAGAGCTCGGCAAGGTTGACGCCATCCCAGTCGAAGGTGTCGAGGAGCTTTCTGAATTTCAACGCCACGCTATCGACACAGGCCGGATCCGTCAACGCAACAGAGAACCGCCACTGTGGCTGTGTGTCCTCCCCTTTGTAGTTCTTCTCCCGCCATTCGGGGTGGTTTCGCCAGAAAATCTGGCTGACCTGGGGTGGCTCCAGCCACGCGTAGACAAGTATGCCGTTTGCGTGGGCCAGACGAATGAGGCGGGCATAGTCGTACGTGTACTTGGCATACTCGTGCCATCCGGAAACATGGATCCGGCGGATCCCTGCCCTCACCCATTGCTTGACGAGGTCTTCAACGCTTGAGGTCGGTCGTATTCCCGGCTCAAAGTACGCTTCCAGGTTCTCTCTTCTGATGATGGGACCCAGACGAAAATACCTTTTTACATAATCGAGCAGATAGGGATAGTAACTGTAGCCATGTTGTGAGAGGGGATCAAACCGCGTCGAGAAGAAAATGACTTTGCCCTTGCCCACCGATTTCCCGATCACAACAGGAGCATCCGTTGCGGCATCCTGACAGAAGACCTCATCGACATCTTCAACGTTCAGCTTGTAGACCGATTCGAAGTGTTTCCATGTCATCGTCTCTTCGGGATAGTTGCGGTCCCGGATGTTGCGCAGGCGCATTTGTGTCTCTGCGAAGTGGATTCCCAGCTCTTCCGCAAGATCATTCCTCAGGTCGGTGATGAGGTTTCCTCCCTGCTGAACATACTTCACAAGCGTTCCGAAATCGTTCGGCCTCATCGAGTCGACGAACGCAAACGGTACGATGACCAGGTTGTAATTTTGCAGCTGAAGCTCCTGACCGACGAAGATGGTATCAACATTGATGTGAACGCTTCCAAAGACTGAAGCAAACGATGCCTGATCGTTGAACGACGCTCCGCGGATGTGATGGTTCCAGAGAATGGCCACCCGTGCCTCGTGCCAATCAGGCTCGCCGACAAACACCTTGGTGAACATTTGTTTGGCTCTCGAGACAACTTTGTCGACGAAACCCACTTCACGCGCGCGAAACTCGATCGGCTCTGCCTTGTATATTTCGCCGGGTTTCAGCTCAATCTGGCGCGAAACGGCGCCATTGATCCTGGTATCGGAGAACATCCGCTGGACAAGCTCTCCCTCTTCATCAAAATACGCCTCCGCGAGGTACTGATCTTCCAGGGTGATCTGGTATGATTGCGAACCGGAGAGAATGACCCGGTCCTTCGTCTTCACCCAATTCGTCTGTTCCGAAAGATCTATGTACGTGTAGCCAAGTTGCTGGATGCCGTCCACGAGGTCTTTCAACAGGTCAAGGTTGAGGAATGAATGGAAGAAGCATGATGCAAACCCGTCCCGAACGTTGAGATTCGCTTTGGCATTCCTGAGGATGTCCTGGACATATGTTTCGCTGATCGCCTTGTCGGGGTTCAGAGGGACATAACCGAGGTTTTCGGGGTAGATCCGCTGACCGAACCAATCGCTCTTGATCACATACGGAAAGCTCTGAGAACAGTCGAAGTCCTCAAACGACAGTCGCTGCTCCATGGCGGTGCTGAAGTACTTCGCAACAGTCTGGTAGAGGGTAAAGGAACCAGTGTAGTGCGGAGTCTCCCACACCAGAGGGTACAGGCCATTCTTCATAAACTCCTGAATGCCCGATTCGAGCTTCTGCGATATTTCCTCAGCCGTCTGTTTCGCGATCGGCTTGTTTGTGCTCTCGTCCCAGAATTCGAAGTCCGCTGCCGTCACTCCTTTGTATTGGTGCGTACTACCGTGCATGACAATCGTCGCGCCGTTATGAACCATATACTTGAGGGCATCGACAAGGTCCGGCCTGTCGGAAAGGCTCACCCGGATGTTTCTGCTGGGGTCGACAAAGAACGGGATGACGCCGACCAGGAAGGGAATGCCTTTGGCAGACAGGATGTCCGCAATCTCACGCAGATGGTCAGGACTGTCGAGCGGACCGACGTCTTCAATCCGTATCAGTGCGGAATGAAATTCCTCGTGAGGTTCTCCGAGGAAGTCATGAAGCATGTCAGCAAAGAGGATGTACCGATCGGCTGGGCCGGCGCTTGCGAACGGCATATCGGCTATGTATGTGAGGTTTGCCGAAGTGATGATGTACGGAATCTCCCGCTTCTGTGTGGAGGAGAAGGCCGTTGCAACTATGGTGGCGAGTTTCCGATTGGAGACCGTGGCGATGTTAATGAAGGGCTCGCCTTTTTGGAACGACTTGCTCCCGAAACGGACGAGATCGAAGCCAGATAAAGAGTCAGGGCGGCTGACGCTGAAGCCAAAACGTTTGTCGACGGGGAACTTCCGGGAAAAATCGTCGAATCCGCAATTCAACCAGAAGACCCGGCTGTCGAGAGTGAACACGTCCTGCGTGAATTTCTTCGGAATCTCGGTGTGAATATCGAATCCTACGTAGAATGTGAAGTCATACCGCTTCATCTCGCCGGGGAGGTATTCGTTGACACCTTTGAGCGTGTAGCGGACGTCGAAATGCCCGAGAAGCGCCGCGAGTTGACGGCCGTCGGCCATGGCGTAGTTCTTCAAGTCGGTATTCCCGTCGACCAGGATCAAGACGCTCTTTTGCGATGACGTCTGAGCGCTCACGGACGGAGGGAGAACGAGGCAGCTGAGAAGAGCGACCACTATAGTGAGGACAAAACGAATCATGGAATTCTTTCTTCAACGTGGTCGAAATTCTGACGGCATCTTTTTGGAGAATCCGAAAAAGTGTTGTAAGGCCTGGATTGTACGGCGCGATGCATGTCCGTCACCGTACGGGTTTGTTGCGTTTGCCATTTGCCGATAGGCCGTTGCGTTGTCCAGTAACCTCCGAGCTGTCGCTGAAATCCTGGTAGGATCAAGCCCGACCAGCTTCACGGTTCCGGACTTGACAGCTTCCGGTCGTTCGGTGATAGTCCTGAGCACAAGTATCGGTTTCCCGAGCGAGGGGCCCTCTTCCTGGACGCCGCCCGAGTCCGTCAGGATCAGATACGATCGTGCCATCAGGTTCACAAAATCGCTGTAGGGAAGCGGCTCGATCAGGACGACGTTCTCGATGCCGTCGAGGATGGGGTACACGACCTCTCGCACGATGGGGTTCAGGTGTACCGGAAAAACAAAGCGGTCGTCAGGATACTGGCTCACCAGCTTCTTGACAGCTTCGCATGCGCCGGTCATCGGCGTGCCCCAGTTTTCCCGCCGGTGCATCGTCAGGAGAATGATGCGCCTGCGTTCCTTCACGAATTCGTTCAACCTTCGGTCGGGGAAGTTGTAGACTTTCTTGATGGAGTACCTGAGCGCATCGATGACAGAATTACCCGTTACGATCACATTCTCAGATCGTATGTTCTCCTTCAGGAGAGCACGTTTCGCCGTCGATGTGGGAGCGAAGTGAAGGTCTGCAATGCAACTTGTCAGCCGCCTGTTGATTTCTTCCGGAAACGGATTGGCTTTGTCCTGAGTCCGGAGCCCTGCTTCGACGTGTCCGACGGGGATCTGTCGATAGAATGCGGCAAGGCTGCCCACAAAAGTCGTCGTCGTGTCTCCCTGAACGAGGACCATGTCAGGTTTTGTCTCGACGAGAACATCGTCCAGAGCGGCTATCGAGTTCTTCGTGAGCTTCGCGAGTGACTGTTTCGGCTCCATGATGTCAAGATCGAAGTCAGGCTTGATCTTAAAGACGTCAAGGACCTGATCCAGCATATGGCGGTGTTGCGCCGTCGCTATGGTGATAACCCGGAAATGAGGATGTTTCCGGAGCTCAAGGATAATCGGCGCCAGCTTGATGGTGTCGGGACGGGTTCCGAAGATGACAGCGATGTTCTTTCTGAGAGAACTCATAGTTATAGAGAGTCAGTCGGGAATCACAGTGAAGAAACGGGAACGTAGCCTCTTATTCATTACCATGATAAGCAAGAAATGAGGAATTAAAAAGGCGATCTCTGTCAAGAGGTCGCCTTTCGTAATGGCAGTTCTCTTGACGGCCGAGATCGAATCTTGATAATAGCTTCAATATGTGCTACATTTTGCATGTATGAAGCCTCAATACCTCCTCCTGTTTCTCATTTCCATCGCTTGGTTCTCCGTCTCGGTAAGTCAAGACACGAAGGAGAACGCGGATTTCAAGCTTGCCGTCAATCTCTACAACGACAAGCTCTATGACCTTGCCCTGGAGCAGTTCAGGCAATTCGTTGCCACATACCCAAACACACAGCAAGGGATCGAAGCGAGGTTTTATCTGGGGTTGAGCCAGACGAAGCAGGGGAAATTCGACGATGCCCGGCTGACATTTCAGAACTTCGCTCTTGCGTTTCCGGACCATCCGCGTGCTCCCGAAGCCTGGTGGAATGTCGCAGAGACGTACGTCGCCCTGAAGAATACCAGGGAGGCCGCCCTCGCATTCGAACGTGTGAAAACGTTTCACCCCAAGAGTAAGCTTGCGCCGGGCGCGCTCGTAAAGTCGAGCGAGTACTTCGATCAAGCGGGGGATCAGGAAAATGTCCGAAAGGTTCTGCGATCGTTGATTCAGGACTATGCTTCCTCTGATGTGGTCCTTCCTGCCAGAATGAGGCTCGCCCGGATGTATTTGTCTGACAATCAGTTCGAGCTGTCCCGTGCCGAATCGAAGCGCGTTGCCGATGCCTCGAAGGATCCGGAGCTGAGCGCGCAGGCGCTCGTCCTTATGGCGCGCTCGCTGGCAAGGTTGAACAAGTACGAGGAAGCTCAACGTGCGCTGGACGACGTGGCGAAAAGCTATCGTTCAACCGCCAATTACTATGCCGCGCTCTTATTTCTCGGGTCGCTGCAGCGTGAGCTCGGCTACCCCGGCCAGGCATTCGCTTCGTGGAAGAGTATCGATGCAGATTCCGGACGCGCTCCTCAGCAGGTGCGCCAACAGGCTCTCGTTGAAGCGGGGGATGGATATTTCTTGCGGGGTGAGAACGCGAAGGCACTTCAAAACTATGAAAAAGCATCAGCGATCCCTGAGAGACAACGGACCGAGGCGTTCTTCAAAGCCGGACTGGCAGCCGAGCAGGCTGGCGATCTGCAAAGGGCGCAAACGTATCTGACGAAGGCATCATCCGATACTTCATCGGGCGAGCGACGGGGAGAGATCCTGATCGCGGCGGCTCGTGTTGCAGCCAGGGCGGAGAATCACGTTGAGGCGCTTCGTGTGTATTCGCTCTTCCAAAACCAGTTCCCTAATGACTCCCGAATCCCGGCGGTGCTCCTCGAGACAGCCAGGCTCTACCAGGATCACCTGCACGACTATCTGCAGGCCGTCACCCATTACGATGCTCTCATGAGCAGCTATGCGACGAGTTCGCTCGCCGATGACGCCCTGTTCGGTCGTGCCGAGGCACTTCGTCTCTCCGGCGCACTCGATCGTGCGCTCGATGCATATGAGGATCTGTTGAAGAGATTCCCGGCGAGCGACTACGCCGGAGCAGCACGCGATGCATCTCTCCGTGTCCGCACCTTTGAACTGAAGAACAAAGAATCGGGTCTCGAAAAGCTCGCCCTCCTGATCGGGGATGTCATTGCGCAGCAATCCAGGAGTGACTTGGCGTTCCGGCTTGGTGAGATCTACTTCCATGACCTCAAAGACTATACGAAAGCTGCGGCACAATACGCCTCGGCGCTTCGTCTTGGCCTTCCCTCCGAGAGGCAGGCAACAGCGCTATTCAATCAAGCCAGAGCGCATGAGTATGCAGGAATTCAGGAGTTGGGGCGGGATGGGTCGCCGAAGCTAGATCCTTCCATGAAGGCGATTGCGTCATACGATTCCTTGTTGAAGCGGTTTCCGTCCAGTGAACTCGCAGATGACGCGCTCGCGGGTCAACTTGGCGTCCGCCTTCAGCTCGCAGCGGGTGCGGCTGATGTTCGCAAGGTAAGCGGTGAATTCCTCCAGGCGCATCAGGTGATGAAACGCAAGGATCTGATCTACTACTCCATCGGAGAAGCCTACCGCAGAAGGAAAGACCCGGAGGACGCGGCCAAATCGTACGCGCTCACGCTCAAGGAGCGGCCGTTGAAGGACATCGAGGGGAACGCTTTGTTCCGCCTCGGTGAGATGTTGACGACGCTTGGACAGCCCGATTCAGCATCGGTCGCGTTTCAGGAGTATCTGAAGCGATTCCCGAACCACGAATTTACGGCTCGTGCTGCCTGGCTGCTTGCCCAATACGAGTCGGGCCGGGGTAACGCGTCACGCGCACTCGATCTCTACAAGCAAATAGGACAGGTCTTCTATTACTCATCGTTCAGCGGCCGGTTGACAGGTGCCCGGGCGGACGCGTACTACAGGGCGGGAGATTTCTCCAACGCATTCGAACAGTATCAGTCTTTGGTGCGGAGTTTGGGGTTCGGTACTGGCGTCCGGGAGCAGCTGCCGCTCGATGTGCTCTTTGATCTGGCAGCGACCTGCAGCAAACTGGGCAAGCGTGCAGACGCAAGGCGCACCTACGCAGAGTATCTGGCACGTGAGGACTCATCTGAGCGTGCCGGTCAGGTGTACTACCAGCTCGCGACGCTGGCGAAAGAAGAAAACAGTGTTGCCCTCGCCACGCAATACCTGCAGCGAGCGAGCCAGTTTTCGCTGGGTGGTTCAACGGGAATGAACCAGGCAGCGTTCGAAACTGCGGAACTCCTCTTCAAGAACGAGCAATACGCAAACGCAGTTTCGCGGTATGCCGAAGTCGCAGAGAAGGGCACAAATGATTCGCTCAAGCAGTACATCCAATCGCGCATTGTCGTCTCGTACTTTCGCCTGAACAACGCGAAAGAAGCCGATACGCGGGCAACTGCCTTCATCAGGCTGTTCCCGAGGCGGGAGCGCTACGCGGCGGAATTTGAGTATGAGCGGGGGATGTACTTTCTACGGAAGGATGAGTACGCCTCAGCGAAGAGGTTTTTCGACAATGTGATTCAGCAGTATCCAGGCACGGTATCGGTCCCGCTTGCGATGTTTGGCAACGCTCGGGTTGCAGAGCTCTCGAACAAAGCGCCGGAAGCAGTCAAGCTGTATGAGGGAATCCTTCAGCGTTTTGGAAATGACCCGATTGCACCACGCGTGAAGCTGGCGCTTGGCAACCTGTACTACAGTCAGGAACAGTGGGACCCTGCGGCGCGTCAGTACAAAGCGATACTGGATAGCGAAAGCCGCGCTCCTGAGCTTGTCCAGTTCGCGATGAACAATCTGATTCTCGCCTACAAGCAGATCTCTCTTTTTGATGGTGCGCTGGAGTTGACGCGCAAGTACATCGATCGATTCCCTGATGACCCGGATCTGGTTGACAAACGTGTTGACATCGGCGTTCTCTATCAAAAGCTGGGGTACTACGACCAGTCGGTGCTTCACCTGCAGAGCCTCCTGGAGAACGCGGACGCGGACCTAGAGGCAGAGGTGCGCTACTACATCGGTGAATCGTACTTCTACAAAGGAGACTATCAGCAAGCCATTCTGGAATTCCTCAAGGTGCCGTATCTTGTCACCAAGAAAACGAAGGTGGATTGGACTGCGACATCCTACTATATGGCTGGTCAGTCGTACGAGAAGATGTCGAAATTTGATCAGGCCATCACGATGTACAAGCAGATCATCAGCCGGCCCGGGATCGATGCGACGTTTAAGACTGGCGCTCAGCGCGAGATCGATCGGGTGACAGCACTGCTGAAGGCAAACAAGTAGTTTATTGGTTACTCGAGTTGACCGATACAAAGGGGCTAAAGCCCGATGTTTTTTTGGTTTCAATGTTTTCCCCGACCTGCCCGCCTTCGTCCTTCGGACTACGGCGGGTAAAAAGGTCGGGGCAATTGCCACGCTCTTTAGAGCGTGGACTAATAACAGCTCATTAAATAAAGGGGTTTCAACCCCCATCCAAAAAAGGCCCGCTTGAATTGGTTTACTAACCAATTTGCGCTGTTTACTCGGTCACCAATTAACTATTTGAGAATTGCGGGTTACTATTCACTCATGGCCGACTTTCTGAATTCGCATGGGCTACATCTTTGAGTCCGAAATAGAACTGATCATGAATGCAGTCCGCTCCCGCACCATAGGCGAGGCGGAGAGCATCAGACTGAGGGATGTACTTTCCGCTCAACTGCATCCGGCCGTTAAGGCCTACTTCAAGGCGCGTGTGCAGCAGATGCTGCAGCTGGAGCGGCAGACGGAAGTTCGTTCCAAGAAGTTTCCGTATTCTCTCCCGGAGGTGGTCCGACTGCAGGAACAAATCGATCTCCTGCTGGTGCACAATTATGTCTTTGGTCAGCACGACTTTGCGCTTATGCTGGACCATGCCGTTCATTTCCAGTTCAATTTCCTTTGTCGTCCCCAATGGACGCTGCTCAACTTCATTTTCGAGAACCAACGCCGCCGCCCGACTTCCGATATCCGGAGGAAGCTCAGATATTGCGTCGATTATTCCTACTTCGCTGAGATCATCAAGCGTTTCATCGAAGATCGCGGGCTGGCGGAAATGACGTACGAGGAGTTCCGCGATCTGGTTGAGAAGATTGACCAGGAAATCGTCTCGCGGCATACAAGCGTTGAGCTCGCGTTGATGACGCGACCCATCCTCTGGTTTATCGAGTCAGCCGATCTTGCCCCGGGTCAACAGCCCACCGAAGCGGCAATCCCGATCAACGCCGCAATCGTTTTCTTCGAGGACAAGAAGCTGAATGACATCAAAGACCGGCTCGAGCTGGAGCGCGACCGCGACGAGATCGAGCTCCTGAGCCTTCGTCGGCTGGCCGGCATCATCGAGAAGGTCGCCACGAAGAATGAAGACGCAGAAGTGGACTTCCCCGAAGAGCACCCCGAAGTAGAGCGCCCTGCCACGGTGGAGGAAAAGCCGCAACAGGCAGACGAGGCACAGCAGGAACCGCTGAGGGTGCTGAAACCTCCCGTAAAGATCTATTCAGACTTCATAGACGATGAGCCGTTCGTGATCTCCCAGCCCGCTTCCTCCGAAGGGTCGAATGGAACTCTCGATGACATTTCCGAGTCCGGTGCGTTGGTCAATCTTCACTCGCTCTTCTCACCCTCCGAGGAGAAGACCTTCATCAAGAAAATATTCCACAAGGATGAGCTCCTCTTCCGGGAGTCGCTGGATCAGCTCAACCGGATGGCGGACTGGAAGGATGCGTCGCAGTATCTCCAGCAGATTTACATCACCAACGACGTCGACCCGTTCTCTGAGGAGGCAATCATGTTTACGGACAAAGTCCAGCGCAGATTCCTTCCGGGTGAAGAAGTCAAACCCGAAGGCTCATAATTCATTTGACGTCCCTATCCATCACTACTATCCAGCCACCATGCAATTCATCGATCAAGCAATCATCTTTGTGAAGGCCGGTAACGGCGGCAACGGAGCGATCAGCTTCCGGCGGGAGAAATATGTTCCCAAAGGTGGACCTGACGGCGGCAACGGAGGTCATGGCGGAAACGTCATCATTCGTGCGGACAAACAGCTCGGTACGCTGCTCGATTTTCGCTACAAGCGTTCCTACAAGGCGGAAAGCGGTGAGCACGGCCGCGGAAAGGGACAAACGGGAAAGACGGGTGTGGACATCGTGTTGAAGGTCCCGTGCGGAACCATCGTCCGTGACAGCGCACAGAAGAAGATTCTGGCGGATCTGCTTCGTGATGGGGATGAGATCGTCGTGGCCGAGAGAGGGAGGGGAGGACGCGGAAACTCCGAGTTTGCCACGTCAACCAATCAGGCCCCGAGAATTGCGGAACCGGGGACGCCTGGCGAGGAATGTGAGTTGCTGCTCGAGCTGAAGCTGATCGCCGATGTCGGACTTGTCGGCTTCCCGAATGCCGGCAAATCGACGCTCATTTCGGTCGTCTCCGCCGCAAAACCAAAGATCGCCGACTACCCCTTCACGACGCTCACTCCAAACCTCGGGATTGTTCGATACGCAGAGGGAAAAAGCTTCACACTCGCCGACATGCCTGGACTCATAAAGGGTGCACACCTGGGAAAGGGTTTGGGGATCCAGTTCCTTCGTCATATCGAGCGCACCAGGGTGCTCGTTTTTCTCATTGAATCGATCAGTGAAGATCCGAAGCGGGACTACGAGAGTCTGCTTCACGAACTGGCGAGCTACAATGCTGCTCTGGCCAAGAAACCGAAAATCGTGGCGTTGACCAAAATTGACCTGTTTGAAGAAAAGGCTTTGAAAAGGTTGAAGCGCGTTTCCTTCGGAAAGAAGATTCCGGTGATCCGTATCTCGTCAGTGTCGAGAGAAGGACTTCAGCCACTGTTGGATGAGATGTGGCGCGCTCTCAAACCGCAATAATCGCTTCGTGAAACTCACCTTCCTATGAAACGATCGCCACTCACGCCCCGAAAAACAGTTCTCACGCTCGGTGGCCTCTGCGTCGCTCTGCTGGTGTTCATGATCGGCTCGCTGATGGTCGGCTCAACGCCGATCTCGATCGCCGAATTGTGGCGGGCATTGGTTGATCCATCGGATCCCTCGTCGGAGATTCACCGCACCATTCTTCTCAATATTCGTCTTCCCCGGGTGCTTCTCGCGCTCATCGTTGGATCAGGCCTTTCTGTTGCGGGGGCGGCGCTTCAGGCGCTGCTTCGCAATCCACTGGCGGAGCCCTACATCCTTGGAATATCGAGCGGGGGAACGGTCGGAGCCTTGATTGCCATGATGTCCGGAATCGGGATGGCGTATCTGACGACGCCGCTTTTTTCGTTCATCGGTTCCGGTCTGGTGATGCTGCTGGTCTTCGCGCTGGGGCATCGCCGGGGGATACTCGATACGAATGCACTGCTGCTCTCCGGAGTGATGGTTGGAGCATTCTTCAGTGCGATGGTGCTCCTGTTCACAGCGATGGTCAATCAGGATCTTCGTACGGCGTATTTGTGGCTCATCGGAAACCTGAGCTCGGCTGACATCCGATCGTTCTGGGTGGTGGGTCCGCTGATCGTTCTGGCCTCAATTGCTCTTTCCACGCAGTCCCGTTACTTCAACCTGATCTCAACTGGCGATGAGACTGCGCTTCACCTTGGCGTCGAAGTGGACAGGGTGAAGAGGTTCTCGTACCTGCTCGCTTCGTTCATAACCGGTCTTGCTGTTTCGGTAAGTGGCGTAGTGGGATTTGTGGGATTGGTTGTACCGCACGCGTGCCGTCTGATGTTTGGTCCGGACCACCGTCTGCTGCTGCCGGCATCGTTTCTGGCAGGAGCAACATATCTCGTCGCTTGCGACCTTCTTTCGAGGACTGTACTTGCCCCCTCGGAAATCCCCGTCGGCGTCGTCACTGCAGTTGTTGGGGCTCCCATATTCATCTACCTGCTGAAGAAGAAGTAGCAGAAAACTTCCGGGACAGATCGTCACTCTGTTCTACAAACCTCGTTTCGAATCATCGGAAGAGCTACGCACGTTTCCCGTTCATTCAAACCTTTCCTGCTCCTCAACGTCTCCGCTCGACGATACAATTTCAACGGGACAAGGCGGCAACGAACGGAGGAAAAGCTGGCCATAGCGTTTCACCACAATCCGCGAATCAAGCACCGTAACAATTCCCCTGTCTGATGTCGAGCGAATCAATCGTCCGACTCCCTGTCGCAGCTTGATGACTGCTTCCGGCAGCGTGAAGTCCATGAATGCGTTACCCCCATGTTGAGTGATAAACTCCGATCTGGATTCGATCAGCGGATGATCGGGCACCGCAAACGGAAGCCGCGTGATGATGACGTGTTCGAGCGCTTCGCCCGGGACGTCGACGCCCATCCAAAAGCTATCCAGCCCAAAGAGCACGGAGTCAATATCGCGTTTGAACTCCTGCAGGAGATCATGCCGGGAAGAACCGGTTCCCTGGACAAGTAACTGAAGCCCTTCTTCGTGAAGGGGGGCCCTCAGTGCCTGTGCCATCCGTTTCATCAGGGCGGCGCTGGTGAAGAGGACGAGCGCTTTTCCCCGGCTTCTGACGATGCTCGAAAGGATCCAACCCGGCAGTTCGCGTTCATAGTCGGCCGCGTCAGGCGTCGGAATGTCCCCGGAAATTATCAGCCTCATTTGCCGGCGGAAGTCGAATGGAGTATCGAGGATCAGCGTTTCTGCAGGTCTGGCTCCGAGGCGGCTTTGGATATAGTCGAGGGAGCCTGCCACGGCGAGTGTGGCGCTCGTCAGGATGACGGAGGTATTCTCTCGAAACAGGAGCGGTCCGACGCTCGTCGAGATGTCGGTTGGCGCGGCGCAGAGGGTCGTGTTCTTCGATCCTTTGTCCGGAAGTTCCACCCAGTAGGTGAGCGCCGGATCGGGTTGATCGAGAAACTCCCTGATGAGAATCTGCGCCTCCCACAGAAGCCGGTGGGCAATTGCCAGCTCCTCCTTGCTCAGTTTTGAGTCAGTGTCTTTCGCGAGTTCTTTCACCACGTCTTGCAGCTGTTGCAGATGGGGGTCGACGAGGTTGGCGACCAGGTGCGGTCCCCGTACTCGCACTGTTGGTTTGGCTGCCCCCGATCTTCTCGCAGCCGCCACGACAGCATCAAAGAACTCATTGACAGCTTCATCAGCCTCGGTGCACAGCTCACGAACTTGTTTCTTCCTCATTCGTGACAACAATCCCTTTTTCGTCCGGGGGTTGTACAGTCTATGAACAGCATAGAGAACCTGGGACCGGGACAGGTCTTTGCCGATTCCCAAGCCGGCAATGGATTCAAGCGTATGAGCTTCGTCAAAGATCACAAAGTCATTCTCGTAGAGGAATCCCTCGCGCTGGGGCTGGGATGCCAGCAGGGTGAAGAAGAGTGCGTGATTCATGACGATGAGGTCTGCGTCGCGGGCGCGGGCCTTTGCCGCTTGGAAGAAGCAGCCTGTTCCGCAGATTTTCTGGCTGCAAGCACCCTGCTCCGACCACACTTGCTGGCGGATGCCCGGGCTCAGTGCGAAGGGGAGGGCCTCGAGATCGCCCTCTCGAGTTGTCTCGGCCCATTCCCGGAGCATCTCCAGTTCATCGGTTTCATCCTTGCCAAACAGCTGACGCTGATGACTGTGGGCGTTCTGCAGCCGTGTTGTGCAGAGGTAGTTCTTGCGGCCTTTCAGGAGAGCGGCATTGAACTCGATGGGGAGAAGTGTTCGCGCCAGCTCAACATCCTTCCGCAGCAACTGTTCCTGGAGATTTTTTGTATGGGATGAGACGATTGCTTTCCGATCATTCATCACGGCGTGGAGGATGGCGGGAACGAGATAGGCGAGGCTCTTACCGACGCCGGTTGGGGCCTCAACGATGAGGTGGGACCGTGATTCCACCGCCGACGCAATTGCCATTGCCATCTCCAATTGCTGCGGTCGAAACTCGAAATCAGGAATCGAACAGAGCGTTCCGCTTTCTGAGAAGATCTCTTTGATATGGTCACGAACGTCCTTCACTGGTATGATAATACTGAAAAATGAACTCATTTCTGTCTGACCGCAGCAGAAAATCATTCAGCAAAACGTGCCTTGACTTGAGCATAAAATGGTTGTATATTAAAAGCCACAACGATCGCGGGGTGCCCTTCGACTCGTCGCATCACAATACGATGCGACTCGCTCAGGGTTCTACGTGGATGTGAAGTGCGAACATGATCGCGGGGTGGAGTGGTTCGACAAGCTCACCACTTACTCTGTGCAACGAGAAAACATGATCGCGGGGTGGAGCAATTGGAAGCTCGTCGGGCTCATAACCCGAAGGTTGCAGGTTCAAGTCCTGCCCCCGCTACAACAATGATAGAAGATTCCGATGGTAGTAAAGCCGTCATTACAGGATGGCTGACCATCGGAATTTTCATTATGTAGCAGAGGGCACGGTTCTTGGCCCGATCGACGTCTATGCCGAGGAGGAATCGGCGGATCCAACGCTTCTTTTCGGGGGGTAGGGCTGATTCGAAGGCGCGCTCGAAATTGTGGACTTCTCTGGTAATTGTTTTTACCAATTCTGTCACATCATCTTTCCTGATCGTTACTCTTTCCTGCTTCTCTCGTTCACGTAGCAAGCGGTCTCGTTCAGCTTCGAGTTGGCTGACGCGCTCGAGAACTGTGTCCACCTTGATGCCTTGTGCGATCGCATCGATGATATTGCTCATCTGAGACTTGTTTGAATCGAGGGCTTTTTCCAGCCGATCGAGGGTGAGATCCTTACCAGTGAACCTGGATTCAATCTGTTTCTCGACGATATGTTGCAGCTTGGTTTCGAGGTCCGCAGCAAGTATGTTTTCTTTGATGTTCTGGATTACGAACGATTCAATCTTCTCTTTCTGGATCAAGAAAGACGAACAGACGGACCTTCCCTTGTTGATGTAGCCGCTATCCTGGTAGTAGTAGTTGCCGGACTTGTAATATCGCTGGCCGGAGAAGTTGAATCCACAGCTGCCGCACTTGATGAGCCCAGAGAGAAGGTACTCGCTCTTAACGATCTGTGCATATCCCATCCCGAATTTCCCGCGAGACGAAATGTTTGCCTTTTGGAACAATTCCTTCGAGACAATTGCGGGGTGAGCGTCCTCGAGAACGGAGAATTCCTTTTCATCATTGATCCATCTTTGTTTGAGGGCCCCCAGTCTAAGGTGGCTTTGCGGATGCTTGTTGTAGACTCGCATTCCACAGTAAACCAGATTGGTAATAATGGTGCGAATGGTTCCTTGACACCATTTTTGGTCTTTGTTACGCCAACGGCCACGCTTCGGGCAAGGTATACCTTCTTTGTTGAGGGTATGGGCGATCATCACATAGCCGAGGCCCGAAACCTTCAGCTGAAAGATTCGTTTCACAACTTCAATTTCGCCTTGGTCTCCCAGTTGCCACCTGACTTTCTCCTGGTTGTTGCGAATCCACTCTCCAGTCTTTAGAGGGCGTACCATCTGACTTGCGGCCTTGTCGACGGCGACTCTAACGTAGCCATATGGAGCCGTGCCTCCGGAAGAAAAGCCATTCAGCGCATTGGCTTTTGCACCGCGTAGAGTTGAACGAGACAGCTTCTTTGAGTATTCCGATGCCTCAGCGCTCTCGACGACCTCCGTGACAAAACTACCGATGTCGTTTTCGTTCTTCGAGGCGCTGTTGATAACCCTCACTCTGATTCCGTACCTTTCAGCATGGACCTTCCAATAAGTGTTTTCTCTGGGATTGTTCGGACGCCCCCAGCGTGATTCATCGTAAACTAGGATGTATTGGAAGTTCACTCCGGACTCCACGCGGCGCATCATGCGATTGAAAGCAGGACGCTTTTCAAAAGATGTTCCACTCTTTCCTTCATCCTCGTACCAATCGATGACCTGAAAGTCGTTCTCTGCTGCCCATTGCTGGATCGCTTTCCGTTGCTGTTCGACCGAATCATCCTGCAGATCGGTGGAGCAACGAAGATATCCGACTGAAATTTTCATTTGAGTGCCTCCGATAAACAAAAATTCTTGAATGCTGTCATAGAGTAGCGTAATAAGGGGGATCGGTCGGAGAAAATCAAGATGAGCATGGCGGAATCGTTTGGTCTGGTGGCGCGGTTGGGTGAGTCTTTTCCCAGTGGGAAATCAAAATTGCAGCGAGATCATTGAGGATTTCGTCAATCTGTTGATCGGAGAGTGATCCTGCGTTCTCAGCGACAAGCTCAATTTGCAAATCGATTTTTGGTTTGTTCTTCACGGATCTACCTGTACTTCTGAGGTCTGAAAAGGAAGAACGCTCTGAACACCCGGAAGATCAGATACGCGAAGAATCCGAGTGCCGAAAAGTAGATGTAGAATTCTCTATTGCCAGTGCCGATAGAAAATATTTTGAACATGGTGAATATGCTTACACCAAAGATATAGATCGGACCCATGTTGAAGTAGTGTCCTTCATCGAGCTGGCGGAGCTTTCGAATCTCCTCGGTGTCGAGATACTTTTCGCGGGAACCATGCCAGAGCATGTTCTTGATGTGAAATGGATTGCTGTTGGAAGCCTTGAGGATCTCCCGTCGATAGAGCTCAGGATCGATGATGTGCAGAGTATAGTTCTCGAAAAAGTAGTTGATGAGCTGGATGGAAATGTGTTCCGGCAACGGCTCCAATTCGATCTTAGTGAACGAGGCCCAGATGCGCTTGAAGGAGAAGTTCTCCTTCATCTGAACCACGGCAGCACAGATGAGGGCGATGTTCAAGAGCGTTTCCAGGAACTTCTGCTGAGTGGGCGAGATCCTGTCCAGGTTGTCGAAGAAGATCAGATAGGGCTTCTCCGATTGGGAGATTCCCTCGAAAACCAGCAATTGGAGTTTGTTGCTGCCAAGGCCTGAGAGCTGCTTTTTTGCTGAGGCCCAGTCTGTGCGCTCACCGTCGAGCTCTATGTGAAGATCCCCCAGGTAGAAGAGGTCCTCGGCGATTTCCTTGATGCAATCGCCCAGCGGGCTGGAGTGTTCGATGAAGAGCATTTTGTATTGGTCTGGTTTGATGCGTACACCTAGGTTGCCGCGAAGCTGGGCAATGATGTTTGCTGAGAAATCAATGCGCCTGGTCCGTCCTGAAAGGATCCATTTCGCTTCGAGCATAAGCCGGCTCTTTCCGATGCCCTTGTCTCCTGAGATCAGCGTGTGACGGCCTTTCGAGAGGTTTTTGACAAGGAGATACAGTTCCTCGGTTCTGCCGAAGAAGGTCAGATCCTGGCGAAGATCAGATGGAAGCGCGGGAGTGTTCACGGTCTAACCCTGTGGAATACCAATCCAGTCTTTCGCATGTAGAGTAAGCATTGTGGTGCAGTCGATCCGAAGCGATTCTTGGAGGCATACAAAACGCGATGATGGTTTTGATCCTCCTGAACATCCAGATGAAAGACAACATCGACTGCGTGTTCGAGAAGCTTCGGGCCGGCGGTGGTTCTGTTCTTGGTGACCTGTCCGACTATGATGAGCACGATATTCTGTTGCTGGGCTAGTCTGCGCAGAACATAGATGCATTTTCGTATCTGCATAGAACTTCCCGGCAGTGAAGTCATCGTATCAGAATAGATGGTCTGTATTGAGTCGACAACGAGCATCCTTATCTTTGTCTGATTGACATGAGAAAGGACTGCACTGATGTTCGATTCGAACAGGACAAGAATGTTTGGTGATGCTATCCTCAGTCGGTCAGCACGGAGCTTCAACTGCTGAACAGACTCCTCGCCGGTAACATACAGCGATGGGATGTTCATCCTCTTCAATACCTGCATAAGGAGGGTCGATTTGCCTGCCCCCGGTTGACCGGTGAGTAGAACAGTGCTTCCAGGAACGAAGCCATCTCCGAGCAATAGGTCGAGCTGTTCAATCCTCGTCCTGATTCTTGGGACACTGAAGGATTCGATCTTAGGGAGCGCGATGGGTTGTGCGCTGCCGCTGGATGCAGCGGCCGTTTGTTTTCTGAGAGAATTCCAACGGCCGCAATCGGGACAGGTGATCTGGAAGCTCGGGAAGAAGGAGTTGCAGGAAGAGCAAGTGTAGGACATTCCGGTATTACCTCCTCTCGGTCCCCTCCTTAGCAGGAGGGGATGTGGACCTCCCCCTGCCCCCTCCTAAGAAAAGGAGGGGGTGGGTGGTCAGTTCAATCGTTTGATGATAAATGTGACCTGGGTTTTGTTGTTGTGCGGGACCTGACGGATATCGATTAGCACGCCTTTGACCGTCGAGCGCACCTCGGATTGAGTCTCAGCTGCGTTTGCCTTCGCTCTGAGCTGCCGATTGGCAAGAGTCAGTCTTCGAATCTCGAGTGTGATCTTGGAGGAAGTGGCGGATCGTGATGCGATGATCTGAGAAAGAAGCGTCCTGCTCTTTTGCCACTTCAACCGAGAGAGTGTCAGAACGCGATCAGATGTGAATCCGTCCTTCGACAGCTCTGTTCGCTGATGATGCTCTGCGGAGTCTATCCTCGCCATCTGCTCTGCGTTGGCAATCTTCTGATCGATGTCTGACAGGAAGGAAGTCTTCTGGCTTTCGAGCGCTTGAATCTTTCCTTCATTCAGGCTGATCTGGTCTTGGAAGAATTGGGCAAGGTTTTTCCTCGCAATGACTTCTTTCTCCTGCACCCTGTCTCCCCTCGCCTTGTAGAACTCTATGGATTCCTTCGGAGCGAGCGTAAGGGAGATCTGGGAGTAGTTTTCGAGTTTCGGTAACGTGAGACCTGGTGCAGAACGACCCTGCAGGCTCTTGCCAGGAAGTATCGATTTGACTGTCAGGATGCCTTTGGTGATAAACACGTATTCGAGATTGAATGTGCAAACATCGTGGTAGCGGGCGTAATTGAGTTTGATTGTACCCCCGCCGCCCGTGATGGGGCTGAAGATCCTGATGTTTTCCGGCAGTGACACCTTGTCGTTTGTTGAGAGATCGCCAAAGAGATAGTTCTCCGTCGATGTGTCGACATACGTTGTAATTTGAGAAAGCAGTTGGTTGCTGAGATCAATGCTTCGAACGAAAGAACGGGCGGGCGCACCTCTCTCACAGAGTATGTTTTCCGCCACATAGTCGGCTTCGAAGTCCTTTCCGAGTGTATGAAGGTCGCCGTCAACTCCCTTAAAAATCAAGCTGGACGGATTCAGAGCGCCGATGACCTCAATCGTGCCGTTGAAGGGCTGCTTTGTGAGCATGTTGTAGGCGGTGGCATTGGCAAAGACAAGATTGTCCCTAGAGAATTCATTGTAGTCGCGTACGGCTGACTCGATGTTTTTTTGCGTCGATCGAATGAATCGTTCATATCCCTGATTGGCGATCAAGAATACGGGGATGCAGCCAAGGAGGAAGAATGTTCCAAGCATTCGGTCCATCTTGGATCCGGTCTGCATCCGGTACCGGTGTGGGTTGTTGACCTCCAGTGGGAACACACACTTGACGCTTGCAAGTGGATAGAAAAGCTTGACACCATGAACTGTCATCGTGTCAAGAAAAGGATGTGAGGCGTATCCGGCCAGAATGCAAGTGAAGAGGTCTGCACTCAGCAGCCGGACAGGAAGCAGAAAGGTTGCCAGTGCGACGATGAATATGACCGAATGCGTCAGTGTGCGGTGACCAAATCGACGCTCCAGTTTGTTTGAGATGAACGGGATCGCCCTTCCTGGAAAACTTGCAGCTGTGTCGATGTCGGGCAAGATGGATGCAACCGCGATAACGAGTGCATTGAAGGTGCTCAACGCGACACCGGTTGTTGTCAGCAAGAGCAGGTAGATGAATTCAGCGAAGGTTATGTGGGTTGGGGAGGTCATCAAGAGTATCAAGTATGTAAGTAGTGGTGTAGATGAGTAATGGAATTCATTGTTGACGTCAATTCCGATCTTCCGGGGGCAGGGATTCCAATCCTAGGTGCCGAAAAACGTCTTCTTCGCTGTGGACGGTGATGATGCCACCCGCATCGGTTAGGAGTCCGCTGCCATCTGCTTTGAGGTGCATGCGGAGCTCCATCGCTCGGCGGGCAAGTTTGATGTTGTGGTTTCGGCTGCCCGTCCGGATCAAGAGCAAGGTCCACCAGGTTTGCTCGGTGGCGATGTATAGATCGATGGGGACAGTATCGCCATCCACCGTTTTCAGGAAGCGTTTGATCTTTGAGCCGTTTGCTTCGAGCTCCAGATCCCGACTCAGGCAAAGCTGGGAAAGCTGCTTGTCGAGCTGGTTTTCCTGATACGGGCCACCAAACAGGGTCTCATCTTCCATCTGGATGAACCTGGGAATCACGAGGATATCGATGTCGTTGACTACGATTTTCTGTCGGCGGAGTGAGCCGACGATTTCGATGCGATCGCAGGTGGAGGAAATCTGGTTGATGAAGTCTTCGGCGATCTCACGCGCAAAGGTGTCGGGAAACATGGGTGAACCTTAGTTGGTGAGTGGTTAATTGGTTAATTGGTCAACTAGCTTATTGGTGAGTGAGCTGGCTGAGCTACGGAGGGTGATTGTCGCGGACGCGCCTTCGAAGCATCGAACCTATGCCGTTTTCTTCATCGGCTGTCAACAGTTGCACCCAGGGAGTTGTGCCATCGCCGTTTCCGTGAAGGCAGGTCCACATCCAACCGAATGGATTTGTGATTCGAGTCTTGTCGCTGGCTCTGAGCATCAAGCGCACTGCGCGCAACACGAGTTCGGCATAGTGAGTCTTCTCGCCGAGCAAGTTGTAGGCGCTGTAGCACAATGTTTCTTTGTGTGCCTGATCCCCGCCGAGGAAGAGTTTGCGGAGCTCCGGTTCGGTCGGATTCCAATCAAACTTGTTCGATCGGCCATCATTCCAGTCGGAAAGTTCGGAACGAGCCTTGCAGCTGTATTCGAGAAAGGCCTCTTGAGTCAGCTCGGTTACGTGATTGTCATTTGTGACAATGCCTTGTTGACAAGATGTGGATATCAGATTTTTTTCATTGACGTCTTTAACAAGCATGTTTCTTCTGTTTCTATTCTCCTTCTGTATCTGTTCTGCTTCTGTTTCTAGGAGAACATTCGCGGATTTTGTTCGGAGCGAGTCCGGAGTTTGTTCGGACGTTGTTCGAACTTTGTCCGAACATTGTTCGGACAGAATTCGGACATTGTTCGAACTTTGTTCGGAGTGTGTTCGAACATTTTCGGCCTTCCTTTGCACCCGGCGGGTGTAGTCATCGCCACGGCGTTCAAACGATGGGCTGTATAACACGTTGAATTTCAACCACTTCTGCTGATCGAAGATGCCGATACTGACACAGGTGCGGATGACGGATGTGAGCGTGTTTGAAGTGGTGATGAGATTTTTCGCGAGAGTTTTTACGGGAAGTCGCGGAATTTTCGGGAGGTCGACGCTACTGTCGAACAGGTTCTCGGATTCTTTGCGAGGATTTTCCAGAAGATTCGCGAAAGATTTGTCTGATTTTTTTGAGAATTCCATGATTTTTAGATGAAAAGTGTCGGAGTCTCCGCCGATTTCTTCCAGAAGTGCCCAGAAAATTGCCCAACCCTCCAGGCCATGCTTAGCTGCAAGCATCCGGAGCTTGGGATCGTGTCGTGCTGCGCAGTCGTGGTGGAACCATTTCATAGGGTTTGATTCCTGATGTTGGGCGTGCGTGGCTCCGTTGGCTACCCCCCCGGCCCCCCTTTACGGATAAGGGGGGAGTTATTTTTTGAGTCGGTAGTAGAACTGCTCGACTTTGTCGATGACATAATGTTGTTCGAAGAGCTCGTATTGTTTGTTATAGAGATCGGCCACCAACGTAAGGGC
>Ga0208045_1000206_pt1 | contig 28246 bp, 17 predicted proteins | sample PL_2010_200m_FD_184160 | JGI IMG/M metagenome (GOLD analysis project Ga0208045, IMG submission 184160) | Freshwater microbial communities from Powell Lake, British Columbia, Canada to study Microbial Dark Matter (Phase II) - PL_2010_200m... | ecosystem: Environmental > Aquatic > Freshwater >...
CCCATGGTATTGACAAGTCCCGGCTGGGAGCTCTCTCAAAAACGAGGAACTCGCCGGGACTTTCTTTTATGCCTCCCTGGCGTTCCGTCTGCAACTTTTTCGCCGGCGGAGTCGTCTCACAGTAGGATAAAGGTTTCTTCATGCTAGCCAGGCCCGTGCCCCAGACTATCGCTTCCCGCGGGCCGCCTTCTTAACTCAAAAGGACGAGAGAAGAGAGTATGTTAGACTCCAAAAGACTCAGAGCCATCATTGTGGACGATGAGCCGCCAGCCAGGAATAAAATCCGCGAGCTACTCAAATCCGATGCCGACGTTGAGATAATCGACGAGTGTTCAAACGGGCGCGAGGCCGTGCAATCGATCACGACCAACTCGCCGGACCTGGTCTTTCTTGATATTCAAATGCCCGAGCTGGATGGCTTTGGAGTGATCGAGGCGATTGGTCCCGAACAGCTCCCGGCGGTGATTTTCGTGACGGCGTATGATCAATACGCAGTGCACGCGTTCGAGGTTCATGCAATCGACTACCTGCTCAAACCGTTTGACCGGCAACGTTTTCAAACGGCGTTGAATCGGGCAAAAGATCATCTGCATTCGAATCATCGTGAGGAACTGAATCAACAGTTGAACACCCTCCTGCGTCAGCTGAAGGGGCCGAAGAAGCAGGCCGAGAGATTCGTCGTAAAATCCGGAGGGCGTGTGTTCTTCCTGAAGAATGATGAGATCGATTGGATTGAGGCAGCTGGCAACTATGTGCGCCTGCACATCGGAAACGAAACACACCTGCTCCGGGAAACGATGAGCGCCATACAGAAGAAACTCGATCCCGCCCTCTTCATCCGCATCCACCGCTCGACCTTCGTGAACATCGAAAAAATCAAAGAGCTGCAACCATGGTTCCACGGGGAGTACGTGGTCATCATGCGGGATGGAACCCAGTTGACGATGAGCAGAAGCTATCGCAGCACCCTACCGGAGCTGCTTGGCACAACACTGTAAGGCCTTCGGCTTCGTCCTGCGGCGTGGGCAGCAATCCTTTGATTGACAGAGCTCTGCGGTGCTCAGCGTAGACTGCAAGAAAAAGCCGCCCCGATATTCGCTATCGAGGCGGCTTTGTACTGTACCTGATTACCCGAGAGTTCTTACTGGTTCCACAGAGGATTGCGGGCTTTCTCCGCGGCAGAAATCGGGAAGTTCTGCCACATACCAGCGATATGCATTTTGCCGAATCTTCTCTGGTCGATGAGCCGGTTTCCTCTCAGCATGAGCTCCTTGTCTCGCTCCACGAAGATGCTGTATGAGGTTGTCGTTACAGGATCTGCGAGTGTAATTGTTGTCCCCGTGGCCAAAGCTGAAACCGGCAACTTGGTGGTCGCGTCAATTCTCGATGCACGCACTTCGTTGATAAGCGCCAGCGCATTTCCAGCCATCGCGCCACGAACCACCAGCTCTGCCTTCATTAAGTTGTTTTCCTGCCAATCGATGACTTCGATCGGGGTCACAGTAACCTTATCAGGCTGCATGATATACTTGAGTTGGCGGTAGAACAAGAAGCCGCCTGTCCCGGTTCGTTGAGTAATAATAATTCGCGCTGATTCCGTCGGATCTTTTGTCAAATAAGTATAGAACCGTGGATCCACGCTGAACTGGGTCCGCACCTCACCCGCGGAACCTCTCCAGAGGTTATCATTTGTGGCGTTGTATTTCCCCGTAAGAGGATTGTCGCCTTTAACGAGACCGAGTTGCACATAGGTGGCGGCATTGGCATAGTCACCCAGGAACAAATAGGCCCTCGCGATGAGTGAATTGGCGAGCTTCTTCTCGTAGGCGCTTGTCGTAAGGGTGATGGCTTCTTTCCATTTTGCAATCGCATCCTGATAGAGTTGTGCCGACGGAACGAAGCGCCCGATGTTCATCGGAGAACCACCGGTCGTTTGGTCCATCCCAAAATACGCTGCGAGAAAATATTTGCCGAGCCCGCCATAGATATCTGCATTATACAATCCGCGACGATAGACAGCACTATCTGAGAACGCGATCAGGTTCTTGATTCGATAGATGAGCGTGTCCGATAACTGGCGCAACTCGTGAGATGCGGTGAACATTCCTCCGGCTTCCTCGGCGTCCATCGGAGTACCGTTGTCCGTGTTCTGATACGAGGAAAACGTCGCCTGCGAATTGCGCATGTCAAAGAGGAGCTCGTCCGACAATCCGCCGGCATTCACAGTGAGATCATCGATTGTATAGGACAACTGATCCTGAAGTCCGACGACAAAGCCATCAACATACTTCTGTTGGTTGAGGTCGGTGTCTTTCGTCATGTTGTAGTACGGTTCAATATTCGACACGTAGTCGTCACACGACGTTATGACCACGGTGCTCAACAAGCACACAAGGATTATTAGTTTTTTCATGTTCTATTCTCCATTCTCAGGTTAGAAGGTAAACCGTAACCATGCGTTGTAGGTCCGTGGTTGTGGAAGAGTTGCGAACTCCGAAGACGAAGTGCTCAAGTCTCCACCACCGGTGTTTACCTCCGGATCCAAGGGGAATTTTGTCCATTTGAAGGCGTTGCGCACCGTGAAACCACCCTGAACGTTGCTGATGTAGCTTGTTGGCATGAATGTCCTCACCAGATCTGTGAAGTTGTAGCTCAGGCTGACTTCCCGAATCGACAGAAGGTCCGCCGGATAAATGAAGTTTGCATAGTAGCTGGAGTTCATTTTGGCGTATTGATTGGCTGCATCAGTATATTCCGGAGTTCCGACCGTATACGTCGGAGCATCGACCTGCACCTTGTTGGTCACAATAATGGTGGGCATGGCGATGCCGAGGTTTTGCCTCAGCTTGAGATACGGCATGTACGAATAGGCCGCGATCGCACGGCGGATTGTATAACTCCAGGCGTGATGCCCAAGCGCCCATTCAGCCATCGCATAGAGTTGGAAATCCTTCAGGAAACGGAAATTGAGTGTGAAGGATCCGGTGTGCTTCGGGATCGGGTTCGATCCCAGATCTTCATAGGTCGGAGTTGCATCGACGCCCTTGTATGTTCCGTCAGCGTTGAACGTTGCTCCCTTAACCTTGTAATCGTAGAACTGATACTTCGGCAGGCCGGGTTTGATCACGTTCTCGAATCCTGTGAGAATCTGGGTCGTTGTTCCAAGGTCTCGCACTTCGTTCGTTTGATAATTCCAGATAAGCGACAAATTGAGATCGTAGTCGGCTCCCCTGATCGGATTGAATTGGAGGAGTGACTCGAGCCCCTGGCCCCAGACGGAACCGACGTTGTACGGAAATGTATATCCGCCCAATCCCGTCGAAGGAGCAAACGCAGAACGAACGATCGATTTCGTCGCATCCGATCGGTAGAACGTCAATTCGAGCGAGAACATGTTCAGGAACTCAGCGTCGATGCCGACTTCGAATTCCTTGATTCGCTCGGGCTCGATCTGCGGATTGCCCATCATGTTGAACATGATGCCGGATCCGGCGCCGCCGGCAACCGTTCTGTACATCAAAGGCAAACCATCGGTGTTGCTTGGGAGCTGGCCCGACTCACCGTAGGCAGCGCGCAACTTAAACATACTAAGGTCAGACGGCAGGAACCCAAAGCGGTCCAGGCGAACTCCTACGCTTGCGCTGGGGTAAACGATGGACGGGGATGAGGTACCGGAAGCGCTCACATAGTCTTTGCGTGCGCCGAGTGTCCAGAAGAATGTATTGTCATAGTTGAAAGGCAGAGTCGTGAAAATACCGGCCTCTCGTCGGTCTGACTGAGAGTCGTTTTTGGAGTTGAGCGTAACGGCGGCTCCAATATCGATAGATATCTGCACTCCCGAACTCCTGAACCGAGATCGATTGTGTTCTGATAAATCGGCTCACGATCTGAGATCCGAGAGTCGGTATCACTGTCAGGTTTTCGATCAGGAAGTCCTTATAGGTGTAGCGGGCGTTGAGGTCATACGTCAGTGACCTTCCGTTTCGATTGTACAAATACCTGGTGCCGATATTCTGGTTGTACTGGAAGCCGTAAGGATACAGTTGGTCCTGTGTGTACTGGTTAAATTCCACGCCACCATTCCCGGAGATTTCAAGCTCAGGGATGGGTCTGTATGAAAGATTGGCTGAACCAAGGAACTGGTTCATATAATGCATATCTCTGATGGCTTCAATGGCGGGCTTCGCGCAAGTGACGTATGCGGGATAGTAGCTCAGCGCGTTGAGGAGCCAACCATAGATAATATTGTCGTTGGGCGGTCTGCGAATCTTTGACCAGTTGTACGAAGAGCTGACCTTGATGCTCAGATTGTCAGTCGGGACCGCCGAAATGCTGGCCTTGAGGTTGTTTCGGTCCAGGTAGTTTTGGAACGCGATGACACCAGCATCGAATCGATTTTGGTAGGATGCAAAATAGCGGAGTGCCGGCGTGCCGCCAGTGATGCTGAGAGAATGCTCTCTGATAAATCCGGGCTTTTCCAAAACCCCGTTGATCGTATCTGCATTGAGAAAATCCGGTTTGTACTTGAAAGGCTGCTCATTCTGGCCAAACGTAAACTGGTAGTCGATCGAATACGGTTTCCCTCCTGCGAGAGCACGTGTGCCTTTGCCTGACTTCGTCGTGATGAGCACGACGCCGTTTGAAGCACTGGTTCCGTACGAGGATGCCGCGGCAGGTCCTTTGAGAATCTCAACATTTTCGATATCGTTCGGATTCAGACTGGAGAGCATGCTGATTTGCTGTCCACCGAGGCCGCTCGGACTGATATTGCCGCTCTCAATTCGTACACCGTCAACATAGATGAGAGGTTGTCCAGAACCCGTGAGACCGGCGCCACCGCGCACGAAGAAATTCCATCCCGAACCGGCGTTTCCCGATGCGATCTGGACGTTCACTCCAGAGACCTTCCCGGAGATGAGTTGAGAGAATCCCTGAAAACCCTGGACCGCAGTGATGTCTGCAACTGGAATGCGGGATACAGAGACTTCCGCCACCGACTTGGTGGTCCTCGAAGCGATACCGGTAACAACAACAGCCTCGGTTTGGAATATGTCTTCTTCCAGCTGGAAGTTTTGAGTTTTCGTGTCACCAGACAATGTAATCTTGACAGTCTTCTTCTTGCTGCCAACAATAGAAGCAGCCAATTCGACTTGTTGGTCCCTTACGTCCGCCTGCCTGACTGTAAGTGTGTAATTGCCTTCAGTGTTTGTAACCGTACCGAGGCCCAACGTCTGGATATAGACATTGGCCCCGACTATAGCTTCGCCCTTCATGTCAGTAACCTTCCCCGATATTTTCAACCCTTGCGCGAACAGCAGCGCGGGTATCAATAGCAGGAGAACGGAAAGTGTGAGCCTGTGCATGTGTTCCTCCCGGGAGTAAATAATGAATGCTTCAACATGAAGCTGGTTGATTAGACGGAAATTTCGACATAGATCCCCATTACAGAATCTATGCGTGCGATTCAACGACAGGTAATGGTGACACAATGGATTCAGGACGAGACGGTGCTCTCGCAAAACTGTGAACGAAGGCCCGGGATCGAACAGCCCCCCATGTGAGGAAACAACATGAAAACGAGGCAGTTCGTCACACGCACGACCAATATGCCGACTGTCGCCAGTCGACGCAACCCAGATGTGATAGAGTGGTATATAGGCGTGATGAGCCGACGCTTTCCGTATTTTAATATGTGAAACGATGGAAGTCAACATAAATAAAGGGTCCGCCAAACACCTCCTCCGATTACAACTCATCCCAGGAGTCGAGCATCTTGCACCAAAGCCAGGCCGATTGCCAACAATTTCGCCCTTCTGCGGGATATGAACGACATGCTCGCCCCCCACCAAACCAAGGTCTTGTTGCTTTTTATCCCGCCGCTTCTTATGGTAAGACATCAACAAGAGGGCCCCATGATAAGAGCAGCCACTGCTTTTCTTCTTTCTGTTCTTCTGTATTCACCCGGTATCGCGCAATCGGAGCGGGACGATCCATCCTTGATATCTCTTGTGGCATCGGAAAGAGCTTTTGCGAGAACGAGCGTCAAGATCGGAGCGCGTTCATCATTCATGATGTATTTTGCCGACGACGCAGTCGTCTTTCGTCCTCATCCGGTGAAGTACAAAGAAGCGATGAAGAACGTGCCTCTCCCAAAGAATCCTACCGAAGCAACGCTCGAATGGGAACCACTCTGGGCGGACATCTCGCGGAGCGGAGATCTTGGTTACACAACCGGGCCTTCGGTGTGGACAGACCACAGCCCTGCAAAACGTCCCACCTATTATGGTTTCTACTTCTCGTTTTGGAAAAAGCAGCCAACGGGTGAATGGAAGGTTGTCTTTGATGTTGGAACGGAACTACCAGGACCGTACGACGGTGCGACAACTCTTCAATCTCCCGTTACGATCAAACCCAACGAAAGTGGGAAGAAGATGAACGCAGAGGACCAGCGTTCAAGCCTGATGGATGCCGAGCGCGGATTCCTGGAATTGGCCCGGAAGGACGGGGTTCAAAAAGCCCTCGGCGAGATTCTCGATAAAGAGACACGCCTCTATCGGCAAAAAGTGCAACCGATTGTTGGAATCGATTCAATCCAGGCGTACTTTTCGAACAAGCCATATCCTTCGACGTGGGATCCTCTTGAGGCAAGCGTAGCAGAGGCGGGCGATTTGGGATACTCGTACGGCAGCTACACCGTCAGGAATGGCGACAAACCCGGCGATGATGAGAAGGGATATTACCTCCATGCATGGAGGCGGGATGCATCGAATCGATGGAAACTGGTGGCTGAGGTCACAAGCCCCTTGCCGCCTGACGCGGCCAAGGCAAAACAATAAATCGCTGTCTATAATAATAGATGGATACCGCTGTGAATAAGAACCCCGACACGCAGGAAAGGCACGTTGCCCTTGGTGATATGCCAACGGACGAGTTTCGGAAGTTTGGACATCAGCTCGTGGACTGGGTGGCCGATTATCTGGATACCGTCGAACAGAAACCAGTTCTCCCAAACATACATCCCGGTGACGTTATTCGCTCGCTTCCGAGTCAGCCCCCACAGACCGGCGAGCCCATGCAACAGATCCTTGATGACGTCGATCGGATCGTCATGCCCGGCATGACCCACTGGAACCATCCCCGCTTCCATGCGTATTTCAATTCATCCGCCAGCGGTCCTGGAATTCTGGGAGAGCTCCTCAGCGCGGCCTTAAACGGGAATGGAATGGTGTGGGAGTCTTGCCCGGCCGTGTCGGAGCTGGAAGAAGTAACTCTTGGCTGGCTGCGTCAAATGCTTGGCCTTCCGAAGGAATATTGGGGGATGATTCTTGACACGGCGTCAACAAGCACGCTGCATGGAATTGCCGCTGCGCGGGAATCGTTGACCGATCTGAAAACACGCGAACGAGGAATGGCTGGCCGCAGTGAGCTTCCCAGATTGCGCGTCTACTTGTCAGATTTTGCACACTCATCGGTGGAAAAAGCTGTGATTACACTCGGCTTCGGCATAGATGGCATGCGGAAGGTTGCGGTCGACGAGCAATTCCGTATGCGTCCGGAAGCACTTGCTGAAGCGATTGCAGAGGATCGGAGGGATGGAATGCGGCCGTTCTGTGTTGTCGCGACCGTTGGAACAACATCGTGTACCAGCATCGATCCGATACCCGCAATTGCCGACATCTGCGAGCGGGAAAAAATCTGGCTCCACGTTGACGCGGCGTATGGGGGAAGTGCGGCAATTGTTCCGGAGATGCGCTGGGTTCTTGAGGGCTGTGATCGCGCAGATTCCTTTGTTGTGAATCCTCACAAATGGATGTTTGTTCCGGTCGATCTGAGCGTCCTTTACACCCGAAAGCCGGACATCATGCGCCGGGCATTCAGCCTGGTGCCGGAATATCTTCGCACAGCACACGACGAGGTTGTCCACAATCTGATGGACTATGGCGTCCCGCTCGGCAGGAGGTTCCGCGCGCTCAAGCTCTGGTTTGTTCTCCGATACTTTGGATGGGATGGCATCGCGGCCCGGCTTCGCGAGCATCTGCGCATTGCCCGGGTTTTCAAGCATTGGGTTGACGCTGATCCGGATTTCGAAGTGCTGGCTCCCGTGCACTTTGGTGCGGTGTGTTTTCGTGCCCACCCAAAAGGAATGGATGACGAAGTTGCCCTTAACAAACTCAACCAAGATTTGATCAATGCTGTGAACGGAAGCCGGGAAACATTTCTCTCACACACCAAGCTCGGGACGCGGTACACCATTCGCATGGTCGTTGGTCACCTCAAAACCCGCGAATCGCACGCACACCAGGTGTGGGAGCAAATGCAAAACGAACTGAAGAAACTGATTGCCTGACTCCATGAAAGACCCTCGTCACCGCATAGATTCAACGAATGAACGGCTCGAGCGCCGATGGCTCCGGTGGGTTTCCTACTTCCTGATCTGGACCGCGGTCGGCTTGTTCTTCGCGTCTGAATCATCCCTCTGGGGGCGCTATGTGTTCCGCACCCCAGTCACGTGGGATCTTGCGCTCAAGACCAATCTTTCCTTCTATTATATCTGGGCTTGTATTGCACCGTTGGTGCTCTGGCTCGGGAAGCGATTTCGATTTGAGCGTGGATCGAGGGCAATCTCTTTCTTTGTTCATGTTCCGACAAGCGTTCTCCTGTCCACCGTTCAACTGCTGATCGCGGAAATTGTTGTACAATCGTTCAGCCCCGAGCCATTGCAGCTGTATGAGGCCTTCAGGGCAATCCAGCACACGTTTGTAGTGTACTTCCACATCAATCTGCTCACGTATTGGGCCATCCTCGGCATCGGGTATGGGCGCGAATACTACCGCAAGTTTCGTGAACGCGAAGTACGTGCGGCGCAGCTGAAAACACAACTTACCCAGGCCCAACTGCAAGCACTGAAGATGCAGCTTCACCCTCATTTCTTGTTCAACACGTTCAACACCATTTCATCACTTATGCACAGGAATGTCGATGATGCGGATCGCGTGCTTGCAAGGCTCGGAGATCTGCTGCGGTATACGTTGCACAATGTCGGCGTGCAGGAGGTACCGTTGAGGGAGGAACTGGACTTTCTTCAAAGCTACCTTGAGATTGAACAGACCCGCTTCGAAGACCGTCTCAGGGTTACGATAAGCGTTGAGCCCGAAGTGCTGGACTTCAAAGTTCCGAACCTGATTCTGCAGCCGCTCGTGGAGAACGCCATTCGTTATGCAGTAGCGCCGCGTGCAAGCGGCGGGTGCATCGAGATCTCGGCACGGCAGGTCATTGGGTCGTTGCGAATAGCGGTTGCCGATGATGGGCCAGGCTTGCCGGAGGGATACGACCTGCTGGCGCATGAAGGTGTCGGGCTGCGGAATTCACAGGATCGCCTTGAACAACTCTATGGCGAGAATCACAGATTTATGCTCTCGAACAAGTCGCCAAAAGGCCTGGAAGTGGCTATGGTCATTCCGATTCGTCCTTGCGAAACAATCCTCTTCGAGAATCGTATCTCATAAAGGCTCATGAACGGGTTGAGAAAGGGGGTTCGATGTCCATTCAAAGGAAAACAGCACGACGTCTCGCCTCCACCTGCGCGCTGTTCTTGGCCGCGTTGAGCATTAACGCAAATTCGCAACCGCTCCATCAGAAGCTCTCCGAACAGAAACCATTTCGTAAAGAAACCATCGTCAAGGATACAAGGATTGCCGATGGGTACTACCGCCTCGGCGTAGGGAATCTCCACGAGCCTTCAAACAGCGACAAAGCAATTGAGCATCTGGAAAAAGCTGTCGAGCTTGATGAAACGAACGCGGAGTACCACTACATGCTTGCCGAAGCGTACATGGCTAACTTCCAGAACGCTGGTCTGCTTCGCATGCCGTTCATCGCGCCGAAGGTGAAGGCGCAGCTCGAATTAGCTGTGAAGTTCGATCCCCGGTCAGCGCTGTACCGAAAAGCGCTTGTGAACTACTACGTGTTTGCTCCTGCGATCCTGGGGGGCAGTTATCAGAAAGCGCATGAGCAGGCCAATGAGATTTCGAAAATCGATCCCTATCTCGGCATGCTGGCACGCGCCAGCGTCTATGCAGGGGAAGGCGAGAGCGAAAAGGCTGTGAGCCTCTACAAGAAATCCATCTTTGCGCGTCCGGCATCGTGGCAGGCCTATCATCAACTTGGTGAGTACTATGTAGGCGTCCATGAAATTGATGAAGCGATTACGATGTTCAAGAAATATGTTGATGTGGCGCCTGAGCATGCTGAGAGCTACAACCAACTCGGCCAGGCGTATCAGAAAAAAAGGATGTACGACGAAGCGATCGCGGCATTCCAAAAGGCGCTTGAAAGAGATCCCTCCCGGACTCCGTTGGTGTTTCGCATCGCTCAACTCTACGAATTCAAAGGAACGAGACGTCTGGCGCGGGAGCAGTATCAGCGCTATCTCTCCATGGTTCCAAGCGGAAGAGCTGCGGACGATGCTCGCGTGAAGGTGCAGGAACTAGGAGACTAAACCCAACCGGAATCGATCATTTTCAAAATCCCCGGCCACGAACCGGGGATTCGTTTTTGATGACCATCACGCCCTCCTTGATAGAGCGTCTTTCTCTCGTCTATTATAGCTATCTTAAGATGTAGCTACTCAGCCACGAAGGCACGAAGACACGAAAAGCACTAGATAGAAATATCGTCATGCAAGATGTGATGAAACCACAGAGTATGTCAGGTTTGAACCTACACACACTACATCTTAGTAATGGACATGCTTTCCTTGGTGTCTTAGGGACTTTGTGGCAATCACGCTAAGCAACCACCTTAAAGATAGTGAAGGATTTCGAGGGAGGAACCAGCACCTCCCACCAAGCGTTGAAAGAATAGGCAGTGTTGTTCAACAAAAAGGGGTCTCTCGATGAAAAGGAAGTTTTCAGCGTGGATCGTAGCTGCGATGATGTTGATAGGGATGCTTGTCGGATTCCAGGGAAGGAACCTTATCTCTGCAGACAACATCTATGAGCAGTTCAAAAAGTTCCAGGATATTCTCGTGTTGACGGATAAGTACTACGTCGATTCCGTCAACGCACGCAAACTCACCGAAGGTGCAATCACGGGCATGCTCGAACAGCTCGATCCTCACTCGGTGTATATCCCGCCGAAGCAGTTCGAAAAAGCCGCGGAGGAAATGCAGGGGAACTATCAAGGGGTCGGATTGCAGATTCGCGCATTGAACGACACGATCATTGTCGTCGAGCCGATGGGGGGAGGACCTGCCGCGAAACTCGGCATCCTTTCCAATGACCGGATCGTACGAATCAACGACAGCACATCGATTGGCCTCACCTCCGACCAGGCGTCTCAACGCCTCAGGGGTCCCAAAGGCACCAAAGTGAAGATTGTAATCGCACGCCCCGGAGTCACAGAGAATCTGGTGTACGAAATTACGCGGGCGGAAATCTCCATCGTCAGCATCGATGTCGCCCTGATGATCAACGATGAGGTAGGGTATCTCGCCGTGAATAAGTTCTCAACGAAGACGAACGACGAGATGCAGGTTGCCATGCGCGACCTCCGTGCCCGCGGAATGAAACGGCTTATTCTGGATCTCCGGTGGAATCCGGGCGGCGTGATGGAGGAAGCCGTGAAGATGGCAGATCTCTTCCTCGATGCCGGTACGAAACCAAAGCCGAGGCAAATTGTCTATACCAGGGGTCGCGCCGCAGAGCTGGAAGAGAGCTTCGTCGCCACCAGCGGTCAGGACTACGAGAGGCTTCCCCTTATCATCCTGCTCAACCATGCGTCGGCAAGCTCAAGCGAGATTGTTGCGGGAGCGATCCAGGATTGGGACCGCGGTCTCATCGTCGGAGAAACAAGTTTCGGCAAGGGATTGGTGCAGCGACAGTGGGCCTTTGGCGACGGCTCCGCATTCCGTTTGACAATTGCCCGTTACTATACACCGACCGGACGCCTGATCCAACGATCGTACGAAGGAAAGGACAAGGCGGCATACGCGAGGGAGGCGTTTGAACGTGACGAGCAGGAAGGGGACAACCTGGAACACAAAAAGGATGCAACGGCCAAGGCAGATTCAGGACGCCCCGTTTTTCATACCAACAGCGGACGGGTTGTGTATGGCGGGGGAGGCATTTCGCCGGATTACATTGTGAAGCCACCGGCCGCGACTGAGTTCGTGCAAAACCTTCAGCGGCGCGACATGTTCTATCAATTCACAACAAGCTATCTCGATGCCCGCGGCCAAGCGCTGCGGTCGACCTACGGAGAGGACATACAACGATTCGTAAAGACGTTTGCAGTAACAGACGAAATGCTGCAGGAATTTCGTACGTTCGTTACGACGAAAGGTTTGAAGGTTGAAGAGAAAGACCTTCAGAAAGATCTTGTCTTCGTCCATGCGCGTTTGAAGGCGGAGGTCGCGCGATCGTTCTGGGGCAATAACGGATCATATCGCGTGATGCTCGAAGTTGACCCGCAATTCAAGAAGGCGATGACTCTTCTGCCCGAGGCAGTGAAGTTCGCCAAGGCGAACTGAAGACGATTCAATTGTCATGCTTTTCTCCGCGTAAAGGTTCATCGGATATCCCGGTGAGCCTTTGCTCTTTATAAGAATCCATCCCCCGGAATCGAGAACAATTCTCACTCAGAAAACCCCAAACATTTACACATCATCCCCCGCAAACCCTCCAAAGGTTGCCGATTTGTCATTCAAGACTTGACTTCATTCCAAGAGTTGTATAACTTCGAACTGCATTCTTTATAGCACCGTGTGTGTTAGAGCAGACGAGTCAGCAAGCCTTCAAACACACAGCTTTCCCCTTACAGCACTCAAATCACAGAATTTCTAATACCACCGGGTCGGAGAACTCCCCCGGCCTCATCTTTTCACGTACAAATCACAGTGGAGGCTTCCATGAAACGTTTGGTCCTATTTCTTGTGATGGTGTTGCTTGTTGTTGCAGTCTCGTTTGCACAGCAAGTGCAAATGACGCAAGTGACGACGCTTGCCGGAGACTCGGTGAAAAATTATCAGTTTAGATCCGTTGACTACTTGCCATCTGGTGTTATTTGGCTTCAAGCCGCGCCAATTTCCGCTCTGTACAAAGGTGATAACTATGTCTTTCTCTCGACAGACAACGGCACGACCTGGGTTAAGAGGGTCGTTTATACAAATGCAGCTCTTGGCAGTCCGGGCATCAGCATGATTACAGCGAAAGACGCAAACACCGCTTTCGTTTCCCTTACCACCGGTGAAATCTTTCGGACAACCAACGCGGGCGTAAAATGGGATACGGTAACCTCGTACTCAACGCCAGATCTGGCCTTTGCCGATGGGGTGAAGTATGTCGGACAAGATTCGCTCGTGGCGTACGGAGATGCAGCTGATGCTCAAGGCGTTTTCGTGACCCGGAGTGTCGATGCCGGCAAAACTTGGACGCGATTCACGAATTTCTCAAACGATTCTTTGAAAACAGATGGCATCTATGCAGGCTCCGTGACGTACGGGGGGGCAATGGAAGCGTATGGCAAGACAGCATGGCTCACGTTGTACAACACGGCCAACGATCCACCGTCTCTTCTAAAGACAACCGACGGCGGAGGTACATGGTCGTGGTTCAGGGTTACACTTCCAAGTGGTCCGGCGACGAATTATTCCTTTTTATCTCTCACCTTCAAGGATAATAATGTGGGCTTCGCGGTTTCCAGGCGAGCCTACTCCACGAGCACAACCAATAGCAACTATCTCTGCAAGACGACTGATGGCGGACGGACGTGGAGCGATACAATCAGTGTTGAGCCCGGCAAAGGGCATGCAGATGCAAAACCGATGACGGTAAGGGCGATTCGCGGAACAAACACCGTTATCGCAGTCGGATTTGGTATTTCGGGCTCCAAGGCTTGGATATCAAACGACAATGGAACATCATGGTCACCCCTGAATCCACCGTCCCCAAGCGCCGCCTCTGATTTGAAGAATATCGCTTTTGGCTCTGCGACGCAGGGCATCATGGTTGGCCTCCAGAACGTCGTGAAGTTCTCTCTTGTAACGGCGGTCGAAGAGACAAGGGATGGCATTCCAACCGGTTTTGCACTGGAACAGAACTATCCGAATCCATTTAACCCCACGACGACAATCAGCTACTCGGTTCCAAAGACTTCGTTTGTTGAATTAAAGGTCTACGATCTTCTTGGGCGAACGGTTGCTACGCTTGTCAACAGCGAGCAAGCGGCCGGCACGCACACCGTTGGCTTCGACGCGAAGGGACTCTCGTCCGGAGTCTATATGTATACAATGAAAGCGGGCGACTTTACGGCAACGAAATCGCTCGTGCTGGTAAAGTAACATCAGCAGCTGTCATTCGCATCGTGTTGTTCCGCGCAGGGTGGCCCCTATGGGTCATCCTGCGCGATGTTGTAATACGAGATAGAAGCGGATGGAGCTGCCCGTGCAGCCTCTCCGCGTTCAATGCAGCACCGTTGCCCCATCTCCTCTTCTCCTCGATTCTCTCAGGTCCATATGTATGAGGATACTATGAAAAGGTTCCTGTGTTTCTTCCTGCTCGCTTGCCAGGTGGCATTGGCAGGCACGACGGGTAAAATTGCCGGGAAGGCCATCGACGCAGCAACGAAGCAGCCGCTACCCATGGTGAACATCCAGATTGTGGGAACAACCTACGGCGCCGCTACGGACATCGATGGCAACTACTTCATCATCAACGTGCCTGTCGGCACCTATTCGCTGCGGGCATCGATTATCGGCTACGCGCCGAGGACGGTGTCGAACGTCAAGGTGATGCTCGACATGACGACGACGATCGACTTCTCGCTTCAGTCTGCCGATGTCGAAATGAACGAAGTGATCGTTGTAGCAAGCCGGCCCCCCATTCAGGCTGACCTGACATCCACAAAGCATATCGTTGAATCCGAGGCCATCAGCGCCCTGCCCGTCGATAACGTCATGCAGGTAGTGTTCATGCAGGCGGGCGTCAATGGCAGCAATTTCCGAGGCGGCCGCTTTAACGAAGCGCTGTTCCTGGTGGATGGCATGGCGGTAAAGAGCGCTATCAATAGTTACAGCGGAACAACCACTGCCGGATTTTCAACAACCCTTCCCCAGTTGAGCGTGTCGGAAATCCAGGTGACAACAGGAGGGTTTGAAGCCGAATACGGCAACGCACAGTCGGGCATTGTGAACACCATTACGCGCGACCAAAACCGATTCAGTGCCAAACTTCGGGTTCGCACATCGGATTTCCCATGGGCTAAAATGGAATGGGCTCCGAATTCGTACGGTACAGGCCAGCCGGATTGGAGAAACTATGAGGCGTATCTCAGCGCCCCCTCCGTCGCGCTGGGAAATGTCAACTTCTTTCTCAATGGCTCTGGCGACATTGCATTACAAAGCCGCGGTTCCCTGCCGCATGAGAACTTCTTTCGCGAAGCATATCAGGCTAAATTGAGGGCAGTGACTCCCGATACACGCATCACGCTGTCGGGATTGCGGTCCTGGTCGTTGGACAACGATTACTACCATACGTACTCCAAATACGGCCCGCTGAGTCAGGGTTATCAAACCGACATCTTTCAGCACACGATCACCGTCGGAGGAGTGAAGACGCTGGAGCAGTTCGTTTTCGTGCCGGACCCGCAGAACTATCACAATGTGCGCAACCCGGATTCGGCGAAATTTGCCGATGATGGTTTGTGGTACAAGAATGTGCGTAACGTGTATCAGTCAGGAATGCAGGAACACGTGTCTGTTCCCCTCAACCAGAGCTACAACATCGGCCTCTCGGTGAACCAGACGATCAATCAACAGTCCTTTATTGACGTGAAACTCTCACAGTTCTGGACGAACTTCCGGGAGATCGTACGCGATGTCGATGATCGGGATGGAAACGGAAGCCTGTCAGACGAGTTGTATTGGGGAAAGAACGGCAGCATCGGAGGGTACCAGAGCCGCCTCAGCAACGAAGCGTACTGGAATTATACCGGCGACGAGGGTTGGTTCCTGAACCAGGTCTCCCGCACAACAAGCCTGAGGATCGACTACTCGAATCAGATCAATTCCTCCAACCTCCTGAAGGCGGGCGTGGAGATGGGGTACATCAAGGGAGACGTGGAGAAGGTGTCATTCGAGTCGGTCAGCAATCCGCGCTTCGATCTCTGGAACGAAGATCTCTTCGAGATGGCGTACTACCTCCAGGACAAGATCGAAGTCAGGGACGGTTTTATCGTGAACGCGGGCATCCGGTTCGATTACTACAATCCCAATGGACTTAAGGGTGACGTGCTGTATCCCGCCGATCCCACCACGTTGCCAAGTCACAAAGATGGGCTGGGATTGACGTCGACAGACAAAGCCCCCTCGAGATGGCAGATCAGTCCGCGTATCGGGATATCGCACCCCATTACAGAGCGGGACAAGATCCACTTCTACTATGGCCACTTCTTCCAGCGCCCGGATCTTCGTTTCTTGTACGAAAACGTGTCGTTGAACTTCCGCTACACGACAAACGTTGATCTTGGAAATCCAAGACTCCTCCCGGAAAAAACAGTTTCCTATGAGCTTGGCTGGGATCATCTGTTTACCGATTTCCTGCGGATGAACACGACACTCTACTTCAAAGACATTACCAACCTTGTCGGTGCTACCGACTACATCATTTCAGGTTCGCCGGACTCCTACCAAGCGTATACAAACATGGACTACGCAAATGTGCGTGGCCTCGAGCTGACGCTGGAGACGATTGGTACCCGGGGTATTGGCGGAATGGTCAACGTCTCCTACGCGTTTGCAAACGGCCGGTCGTCTTCTGTGTTCCGCTCGAACGGTCAGATTGTTCCGCGTCGCCTTGATCCGCTCGATTGGGATCTGCGGTGGAAGATCAATGCAAACATCCTGTTGACGTCAACGGGCTCGATTCAGGAGCTGATCGGCGATGCCGAGATCGATTTTGTTATCACGGCGCGGTCCGGTTATCCCTATTCGAGCAATACGCGGGATGCATTCCCGCTCTTTGTTCTCCGGAACGATGCACGACTGCCATGGGTAAGCAATGTTGACATGCGCGCTCGGAAGTCGTTTATCTTCGGCGGCATGGAATTTTCCGTGTTCGCCGAAGTGAAGAATCTGCTCAATTCGAAGTACGTTTCATTCATTGCTGGTGGACGTGAAGGCCTGGTGCAATACGAAGCAACGGGCGATCCGACCGGTCCCTACAATAACCCCACATCGTATACCCGTCCCCGCACATACCGGCTCGGACTTCAGGTTCAATTTTGAGGTGACCACATGAAGAAATCAATCGTATTCATCTCACTTCTGAGCGCTTTCCTCGCCACGGCCGTGTGGGCACAGGACGATCCAAAGCCACGCGAGAGGATGTTGTTGAAGACCGGGTCCGCGAGCGCTGCAGATCCGAAAGGGTTCAGCCACAAGATCGGTGCGCTCTGGACACAGATCACCAATTACGGCTTCTATGGTGATCGTAACTATGAGCAGCCAAATTTTGAATGGCCCGGCGGCAGCGGCAATCTTTATGGATGGCTGCAATCGATCTGGATCGGCGGAATTGCCGATTCGCTTGGCTACATGTCTGCGGGTGAATCGAACCATTTCCGGCCGCTTGATTCAATCACCGTTAAACGCGCCGCGCAAGGTTCTCTTTCGGCGGAGGACACGTACACCCGGTACACCGACGTAGATCCAGCCAGCCCATCGGGCGTACACGTGAACCTCGGCGTTGAGGTCACGGAACGAACATACGCATGGGATCAGTCGTACAATGACGACTTCATCATCTGCGACTACTGGATCAAATATGTCCCCTACGACCGGAACAAGAACGGCAAAATCGATGATGCCGAGAAAAAACTCACGGGCATCTATGTCGGCTTCCGCATGGATGCCGATGTCTCCGGGTTCCTCGGCAGCAGCACACCAACAACATTGTGGGACACCGATGACCTCGCCGGCTATGATTCGACGAACAAACTCACGTTTGTCTATGATGCAGACAGTCCCAGCGTGGTGGGAGACGACACTGGCAATCCAGATCCCGTGACAGGGATTCTCAGGTCGCCCGGGTATGCCGGCGCACGGTTGTTGTATGCTGATAGCGCGCATTTCGTCGGCAAGTACACGGGAAAGCCAACAATGGCCACACCGTCGTACAGAAATTTCGAGCCGCTGACATCTCAGGCTCAATATGAATGGGTTGCGAAGGGGACGATTACGACAACCATGACCGTTGTCCGAGACTACCGGGCCATCTTTGGCATCGGGCCGTATACCATCAACGGAGGAGACTCGATTCATATTGTCATCGCCTGGGTCATTGGGCCGGGTCTCCAGGGGATCATCAAGAATTCACAGATTGCGCAGTCAATGTTTGACGGCAACTATCTGCGTGCACCATCATCACCTGACGTGCCAACCCTGTCAATCACACCAACAACATCATCCGGTGCACCCGCACTCTCGCTTCGCTGGAAGAAGAACGCGGAGTCAAGCCGGGATCCTCTGACCGGTGTGCAGGACTTTGCTGGCTATGGTGTCTATCGAACGTCGCGACAGGACGCCGGAGGCAATTCAATCTGGGATACGCTGGCGATCTACGTGAAGAACAACGCGGTGGATAAGGTGAAGGACTCCCTGTGGTATGGGCGTCCTTTCTTGAAGAACTGGCCACCGCCTGCGGTTGTGCAGGGTTCTGATACGCTCTACCAGTACCTGGACACGAACACGCCAAACGGTCTCATCTACACGTATGCAGTCACAGCGTTTGATGCAGGCGACCCCGTCCTCGGGATCGGGAGACTTGAAAATCAAATCGGCCGCGGCCGGCTTTCCACAAAAGTGTTCATGCCGAATGCTCCTGCGGCAGCGGGCGTATCGAACATCCGCGTTGTTCCGAACCCCTTCATGGGTTCGAGCCGATACAACAACCCCAACCCGGTCGACACAAACCCATGGGTGAGTCGATTGCGCTTCATCAACCTGCCGCCTGATGCGAAGATCTCGATCTTCACGCTTGCCGGCGACCTCGTCAAAACCATCAACAGCGGTGATGTGGTCTATCAAAGCCGCGACGTGAAGATCTCGGGTGATTTCACCGGTGTTGCAGAGTGGGATCTTACGACGAAGAACAATCAAGAAGCTGTGAGCGGTCTCTATATCTACGTGGTGGAGTCTTCCGCCGGGACCCACACGGGCAAATTTGTCATCATGCGCTAGAGGTGCCCTATGAAAAAAATCATTCTGCTTCTTCTTATTGCCGTCCCTCTCGCTGCTCAGCAGTTCGGGCAAGTTGGCACCAGTGGTGCGCAGCTTCTCAAAATCAACTTTGATCCGCGTGCGTCCGGATTGGGGAACGCCGCGACCTCGATTGTGAATAACGCTGCATCGGTGTACACCAATGTCGCTGGCCTTGAGGGAGTTCAAAAGGGCGACCTTGCGTTCACCTATGTTCCGTGGTTTGCCGGCATCGATATGGTCTCCATCGCGGGCGCGTATCGGCTCGAGAATGTCGGTGTGATAGGTGTTCAGGCGACAGGATTCAGCACACAAGAGGAAATCACAACGATCGAAATGGAAAATGGGACAGGCCAGACCTACTCCATTCAGAACACCATCCTCGGTGTCTCGTTCGCCCGGCATATTACGGAAAAACTCGTCATCGGAGCCCAGGCAAAATATATCCGCGAATCGTACTTTGACCACTCAACATCAGGGTTGGCCTTTGATCTCGGCACCAACTATGACCTCGGTTTTTTGGGGGCACACCTGGCGATGACGCTGCAGAATTTCGGACCCGATGTGGAGCCGTTGGGAGGAAACTACAAGGACTATAGCGACAATAATATCGACAAGGGATTTGCCCGCGTCCCGCTTCCCGTGACATTTCGTGCGTCGTTCTCCATGCAACCGATCGTTTCAGATGCATACAGTGTTCGATTTATTGCCGATCTTATTCACCCCAACGATAACATTGAACACTATTGCCTTGGCAGCGAAGTGCTGTTGTACGACTTCCTCGCGGTCCGGGGTGGCCTGAAAATGAACTACGACAACGAGTCGTTTACTGCGGGCGTGGGCATCAAGGGAGACAAATTCCTTGGGCAGGATGTTCGATTCGATTATTCATTCGAGAAATTCAAAGTCCTTCCCTCGGTGCAGAAGCTCTCGATTGGGATTGCTTTCTAAGTGTTGGTTGAGGTGCGGTGATCGAAGATAGAGCTCTGTGCACATTGGAAAAACCCGGTGGGGCGAAAAGTCCCATCGGGCTTTTTATTGCCCCTCTCGTGAGATTGCGGCGGCTCGCTCTGCTTACCCTAACGTTGTTGAGCGCGTGTCAACTGCTGCAGGCGGGGGGAAGAACCATGTTCGGCACGGTTCGCGATCGTCATCGGGGCACGCCAATTACGTCGGCGGGCATTCAGATCTTTGATCGGTCGGGAATCCTCCTGACGACAACCACCACAAATGCACAGGGGCAATGGCAGGTCAGTATTCCCGTTGTGGGTATCACGGATCAGGGAGAATTGCCCCGAACGTTCTCTCTCGAGCAGAACTACCCCAACCCGTTCAATCCGTCAACAAAAATTCCATTCACGGTTGTGAAGTCAGGAAACGTTCGCATCACCGTGTACAATATTCTTGGACAGCTGGTTGATGCAAAGGAGTACGATCTCCAGGCGGGGAGTTATGCGGTTGATTGGAAAGCGACGGGGAGCGCTGGAGTTCTTTTCTATTCCGTTGAGATGGGGGGTGAGCGCCTGACGAAGAAAATGGTGCAGCTCGATCGGGGCAATTCCACCGGACTCGGCAATCTGTCTGTGATGTCCAGCCATGTCAACTACAACCTTTCGCCGGAGTTTGCCACCGATTCCTGCAGGATCATTGCTTCTTCGTTTGTGTATGAGCCCGACACACTCACGGTCGCGTTTGTTGATTCTGCGCGTGGCGATTTCATGCTGGAGAGCGTACACGACCGCGCGCTTGTGATCGATCTGCACAACGACGTGATGGAGGTCATCCTTAGAACCAACTATGCGTATCAGTTGGCAGATCGGCATACGACAGATCATACCGACATACCGCGGTATCGTGATGGCGGTGTCGACGGTCAGATATTTTCCATTTGGATCAGTCCGACAACGTACTCATCATCAACGTACTTCTCCACAGCAATGAAGTTTCTCGATACGCTCAAAGCTCAGGCGAATCGAAACAAAAATGACATGGGGCTTGTGGTTCGGGCTGATTCGGTAGACTCACTTTCCCGACAAAAGAAGATTGCAGGGATCGTTGTGGTCGAAGGGGGACACTGCATCGAAGATAGGCTGGAGAACCTTCTTGCCTTCTATGCTGCCGGTGTGCGCGTGATGACCATTACGTGGAACAACAGCACTTCATGGGCAGTCTCGGCTCAGGATTCGCGTGCAGACAACGTAGGGCTCAGCGAATTTGGGAAACAGGTTATTCGGACAATGGATTCGCTGGGGATGATCATCGACATCTCGCATGTCGGCCGCAAGAGCGTCGATGATATTCTCGCAACCTCGAAGAATCCGATCATTGCATCCCATTCAGGAGCGTACGCCCTGAGAAATCACTACCGGAACCTGACGGATACTCAGATTCGCGCAATTGCGCAGCGGGGCGGTGTCATCGGCGTTGTTTTTTACCCGCCATTCCTGGTATCGTCGGGACAGGCTAGATTGGACAATGTCATTCAGCATATTGACTATATCAAGAATCTCGTGGGGAATGCAGATTGCATCTCTCTCGGCTCTGATTTCGACGGGATAGAGGTCACCCCAACGGGGCTTGAAAACGTCACGAAGTTTCCTGCAATAACTGAGGCACTTCTTCAACGGGGCTACACCCGGCAGGACGTCCGAAAAATCCTCGGCGAGAATTTCATGCGGGTCTTCCGCACGGTCTGCAAATAGAAAAGGCGGGCAGGTTGCTGCTCGCCTTTCTACTCTGTTCAATGCTTGTGCTAGATTCGTTCTGCTGTTGTCCGACAGTTGAACTGTCGGACATGAACCCTCTTCGACAGATGATCTGTCGAAGAACAGTTCCTTTTTGTGGAGGTCGGGGTCAAAGACAGATTCCCTGCTTGTCCTCTCTCCAACGCGTGTTCTAGCGCCGTTCTCCCTTCGCAAGAGAAATGGTTACGCCCCAGCCTTCCGGATCGTCGGGGGGAGTATCGTTCCAGTCGTTGTACGCATGGGTATCATCCGTCTCATAGAAAACGATGTACCTGCCCCCCGGAAGAGAGACCGTTCCGTCGAACAACCGGTTCTTGTCTGTGCCGCCAGCCGGGTCTGTACTCCGGTACTTCATCTTCCAAACAACTTTTCCTGAGTTGGCATCTTCAATCCATGCGAAGTCAGACATGCCGCCTTCGCGCCCCTCACCAACCGAGTAAATGTGAATATCGCTTGCTTGAGAAAGCGTGAACTCTTTTCGCCGTCGCTCGTCGCTTCCCACGCGGACGATACTCGCCAGAACCGAGGGATTGTCACGGTCTTCAAATGCGGTAACATCCTTGGGATCGAAACGATCATCGACGCCGCTGAGGGTAATCCCCCAATGCTCAGGATCGAATGGCGCCGAGGAGTTCCAATGACGATACGAATGGGAATCGTCGGTAACAAAATGAACAACGTAACTTCCCTTCTCAAGGTGGATCACCTTGTCCACAATGCGGTTCTTCCTGTCTCCGCCCGCGTGGCCTGTTTCGCTGTAGTCCATCTTCCAGACCTTCCTCCGCGTTGAGGCGTCAACGATCCAGCCATAATCGGACATCTCCCGATCGCGACCTTCTCCAAGAGCATAGATGCGGACATCCATTCCTTTCCTGAGGGTGAATGATTTCGATCGTGATTCATGATCACCCATCTGCGCAAGGTCGACGATGATATTCTTGTCCTCGGCAGCTTTGTACTCGAACAACGTTGCGTACTTTCTCTGCGATTCGTCCTTGACCCAAACGGTCAGTCCCCAGAATGCCGGATCGTAGGGGGGTGGCGCGTTCCACTCCCGGTACGAATGCGAGCCGTCGGTTACAAAATAGGCCGCATACTGGCCGGCAGGGAGAGAAACTGTTTCCTGCGCGATCCTGTTCTTTCGGGAGCCGCCAGCGTTTTTCATGTTGCCATCGTTCATTTCCCACACCCGCTTGCCGGTTTTCGCATTGATGATCCACCCGTAGTCATTGAGATCGCCATCCTGATTCTCTCCGAGAGCATAGATGGTGACCTCGGTCGGTTTCTCGAGGATGAATCCCTGGTGAACATAGTCATTATCAAAAAGACCGCTGAGCGAGAGAACAGCATTCTTCTTCAAGTCTTGCTGCCACCGATCGACACCCTCAGGACCAACGCGCCGACCGTGTCCATGAATCGCGATAGTCAGATCATCATACTCGCGACCGCGGCGCCTTCCGTCGAAAATCCTGCTGGAAAGAAACTCCATGAACTCACCAAAGCTCTCTATACCGTCTGACGGCTCCGGGTATGCGGTGTAGTAAACCTCGTACTCTCCTTTGGGGAGCTGAACAACGTCATCATAGTCGGCAAGTCCACGGCTTCGGCTGCGCTGCTTGGCATTCTTCAGCTTCCAGACCACAATGCGGGAGGCCTTGTCCAGAATCCACGCTGAAGTGCCAACCCCGCGGTACCGTTCGCTTGCTGCAACTGCATGGATGGAGATATCCTGGCTGGCTTCCAGAGCGAAGCCGTCGCTTTTGACTTCGTATGCGCCTACCCGCCGGATCTCGGTGAGCAGATCTCCCTGGGCAAACAGGGGAGAGGCGAAGAAAGCGATGATGAAGGGAAGTACAAGAGCCACTCGTTTCATGTGCATGCCTCCTAAGAAATGGAATTGCCACCGATTGGATGGATCGTTGAGGATATCGATCGCTTTCGGCGAAGAACGGCCCTTTCCATCTTACGGCGAAAAGGCGCGTTTTGTTTCCTTTGAGAACCGATCAGAAGATGTGGTCACAAAGTCACAAGGGCACCAAGGAGTGTGAGATTTCTTTCTTCTCCTCGTTCTTCTTTGTGACTTGGTGTCTTTGTGGCAAGGCGTATGTTTTCAGAAGGGAGGGCTAGAACTTCACGGTGATGCCTACTGTCGGAAGGATTGGCCAAAGCTTGATTTCCTCGACATAAGGGTTGCCGTTGCTGCTGAACCGGTAGCGATAGGATTGGATGTTGGTGAAGTTGAAGAGGTTGCTAACATCGAGGAAGGCGGAAGCGGAGAGCCCGGCAATCTCGAATTCTTTTCCAAAGCGGATATCAACCCGGCGATACGCAGGAAGCGTCGAGCTGTTCTTTGCCCCCTGGATCCATTCCCATTGGGCCTTTTGCGAATTGAACTGAGCGACAGACGGCGTATAGGCGTACCCGCTTCCATACTGGACGCGGAGGTTTGAACTCCATCGGCTTCCGAGGTCCCACTCGGCAACAACCGACAGCGTATGCCGTTGATCGGTGAATCGGGGATACTCTCCGATCCTGTCCTTCAGCAAATCTTCGCGAGAATCAAGGAGTCCATAGCTGAGCCATCCGTAGAAGTGGGTCAAGCTGAGGGCAACATAGACGTCGAGTCCCCGCGCGGATCCGGTGGCGTCATTTTTCCGGGAGTACGTGATGCGACCGCTGCTTGTGCGGGACGATGATATGAGATTGGAGTACTGTTTGTAGAATCCTTCAAGCTTTATGGTCAGCGACGTACCGGCTCCAGGGTCGAATGGAATGACGTGTTCAACACCCAGGAGGTAGTGCAGAGCTTTCTGGGCCTTCGTGTTTGTGTCGGACGCGGCCGAATAGGCGAGTTGACGATAGATCGGCGATTGGTAGAAGAATCCCCATGCACCGCGCAGTGTGGTCTGATCGACAAGGTGGTATGCGACGTTGAGCCGGGGGCTGGCGTTTAGATCGTTGTTCACCCCGAAATAGTCGATTCTCCCGCCAAGGTTCAGGATCAGCCGGTCGTTCACCTGGAGGACATGCTCATTGTACAGCGCGAGCTTGTATGACCGGGCGTCGATGTTCTCGTTGGCCGCATCGACGGCGCTATCCACACGATGTGTATTCGTTGTGTCGGGATAACGAGCCGTGTTCATTTGCTCGTCGATCGTCCGGCGGTCCACAAGTTGCTGGTTGTAGAGGATTGCCTGATAGCTGACTCCGAGATTGAGATCGTAGAACGGTGTCAACTGTAAATCGAGTGCGCTTTTCGATTCGATCGTCTTGATCGTAAGTTCGTTCGAGTAGAGATGTTCTTGATTTGACCGATAGAAATAGTTGGGCGTGGAGTTGATGTCCCTCGAAAAGCCGTTGGAGTTGTAGCTGTATTCTTCTTCGGTTTGTTCATAGAGGGAAACTTCGCTCCTGAGGAAGGCGTTCGACGAGAGAAAATTCGTACTCTGGATGTCAAAGAGATTGCTGATGTACTGAGCGTTTTCTTCTTCGAACACGGCGGAGGATTCACGAAAGACAGCTTGTTTTCCTTTGTACTGGCCGTTGTAGGTAGACGGGCCCCTCAGAGTCGTGTTTGGCTCGAGTGTGAGTGCATCCCCCGCATGGATGAATTCAAATAGCAACTTGTCTTTGGGCGAGAGCGAATAGGTAAGGACCCCCTGGACATCGTAGAAGGAGGGACGTATGGACTCGTCGATGTCCATCAGCGACATCGCATACTCTACATAACTCTTCCGGGCTCCAACGATAAACGAGCCGCTTGAAGTTATCGGTCCTTCGAGCAAGAAATCGAGATTTGTCATGCTGAGGGTTCCGGATCCCTGCAACCGCTCACGGCTTCCTTCGCGGTATTCGATATCCATGACAGCGCTCATCCTGTCACCGTACTTTGCGCTGAAACCACCGGTGACGAGAGTGACCTTCTTCATCATGTTGGTGTTGAAAATGCCGATGCTCGCATTCGGTGCTTCCTTGACGTGAAAGGGTTCATAGACCTGGGCGCCGTTCACGAGCACAAGGTTCTCGTCGGGAGTGCCGCCGCGGACGTTGAATTTCGCGCTGAACTCATTGTCGGAAGAAATACCCGGCAGGGTTTGAACAGAGCGAAAGACATCGGGGATCACAGTTGTTGTCTCGATGATGCGCTGGCTCTGCAATGAGAGCGCCCCAACTTCCGTTCGCTGCGCCTGATCGGGTGCGCTGGAATAGACGGTGACTTCCTGCAACAAGATGTCGGTCTGGAACAGCTTGAGGTCCAGCGTCTGGTTCTTGTCTTTCATCTCGACGTGCCGTGCCTCGGTCTTGTAGCCGACCAGACTGGCAAGGATATCGTAAGAATCTGACTTCAGTGAGAGTTTGAACATGCCGTTGGCATCGGTCGAGGTCCCGATGGCGAGACCTTTGACGTAGACCGTGACGAAGGGAAGAAGTTCGTTGGTTGAAGCATCGCGCACCGTGCCTGCGAGCACATGGGTCTGTGACATGGTCGAATACGGCAGAATCAGACATGACAGGGCGAGGATAACCGCAGCACAGAGAGGCGCTCGTAATGCGGTTCTTGTGTCACAGAATGATACGCTACGACCGTCGGACCCTCGATGATCCTCGCGATAAAACTGTTGTTGGCGCACGGTGCTAAATCGGCAAGTGGGTATCAGAATCGGAATGCAACGCCAATCTGGATCGACAGGAGATCTGTCTGCGATTTCTTGACATCGTAGACAACCTGGCCGGCGGCCCGGCGGATGGAGCCTTCTTTCAGATATTGTGCCTGCAGTGTGCACGCTGCCATGAGCAGGGTGATAGCGATGGAGATGCTCCTGCGTGCACGGGTCGAGGTAACCGATGTTGATTTTGGTGCCGGGCTCATTGATAACTCCCTGTGACAAGATTCAGTTTGTCGGTTATAGTAATCCGGATGAGGAGTGCCTTAATTTAGTAATTTTTGATGAAATGTTTGTTGGAGTCTGCAGCTTTGGGTCACGGCTGTTCCATCCGTGAAACCCCAACGCGTGGATAGAGTGCTCTGGAGTTTCTCCAGAACGCATAGGTCTCATGCTTGACATTTCCGGCAAAATGTTCTATACTGACCCCGATGAAACCAGGTTTCAGTAATGAAACTTCGCGCATAAATGATTGCCCTCCTCGGGCCAACCCCTCTTGTGTGGTAGTACTCCGCAAGAGATCTCCATTGTAGTTATCAAACCCAGCGCTGTCCGCCCGGTGACAAAACATTGCAATCACACCGCGGACAACGAAGCAGTTGATCTCATCCCAATCGTTCTCATTCGAAGCCGAAGGGAGGTGTCGAGACAAACTAAAGTGCTACGAACTTTCGCCGTATTTCCTCCGGAGCACTACCAATCCGGGGCCACGGTTTCATCTCGAGTTCCTCTGTAATTCTGTCTATAACACAATTCACTGATTTACTTCTACATCCAAGGAGCAACATCATGAAACACTCCTGGTGCAAAGTTCTCCTTCTGTTGATCCTCGGGATCCTATCGACGCTTGTGGCGTTCGCGGGAAACGGTAAGATCACCGGGGTCGTCAAGGACGCTGCTACCGGCGAACCAGTCGTGGGTGCCAACGTCGTTATCGAGGGGACATTGATGGGCGCCGCAGCCGATGAGAAGGGCGTCTATGTCATCCTTGCCGTGTCTCCCGGTACCTACAATGTTGTCGTCTCGGCGGTGGGATACGCCCGCGCTGTTGTGCAGGGTGTCCAGGTCCGGTCCGACCAGACCGTTTCCCTTGACATCAGCCTTCGGAGCGAAGCGATCGGATTGAAGGAAGTTGTGGTGGAGGCTGAGCGAAAACTTGTTGACAAAACCCTTACTTCAACACGAACTGTTGTCTCCTCGGGTGAGCTGAACAACGCTCTTCCCGTCTTTTCGGTTCAGGAACTGCTGAATACGACAGCGAGCGTATTCAGGGGACGTATCCGTGGCAGCCAGAGGGAAGAAACGAAGACCCTGCTGGACGGAGTTGACGTTACAGACCAATTTCGAAATACCGACTACGCTGGTTCAGGAGACCTTAGTCCTGCTCAGCGCTACAATCGTGTCACTAAGCCCTACGAAGCCAACGGAACGACGGTCAATCTCAATTCCTCGGGTTTGTCCGAACTCAACGTCATCGCTGGCGCTGCGAACGCAGAGTACGTGGCGGCATCGGCGGGTATCTACAACGCAAGCTTGCGTGAGGGACGGGGGGCGTGGACGGGACGACTGTTCTATCGGATGGGGGG
>Ga0208045_1000207_pt1 | contig 28184 bp, 24 predicted proteins | sample PL_2010_200m_FD_184160 | JGI IMG/M metagenome (GOLD analysis project Ga0208045, IMG submission 184160) | Freshwater microbial communities from Powell Lake, British Columbia, Canada to study Microbial Dark Matter (Phase II) - PL_2010_200m... | ecosystem: Environmental > Aquatic > Freshwater >...
GTCGTCCACCGTCCAGTACAGCATCACCATAATCAAGAGCGGCCATTCGTTGTCGATGACTGCTCCAAGGGAATGGGCAGGTCGTTCCGAAAGCGCTGAAGAGATCAGGTTCCAGCTCAAATACACGACCAGGGCCCCGAATACCGGATGCCAACGGATGTTCCATTTCTTATGAACAAGCCCTTCGCCCAGCCAACCCAGCAATGCAATGCCAATCGCAAACTGCGCGGGAACATGAGAAACCGGAAGGCTAAAGGCGAAAAGAAAAAGACCGAAGTGCGTGATATTCTTGTAGAGCGTCTGAGTTTTCATAAGCCTTTTGAAATCGCCGGCTGACCCGACCGAAGCAACGAAGCAATGAACTCGTCAGTTATCTGAATGAGAGTCTCCGCTCGGATGTGCGATGTTGGTTGGCCGACAGGCGCCGTCACGATTCTATACGGCACCCGGAATGGCAACCACTCCTTTGTTGCCTGCAGTTGTTGCGTATAGAGACCGATGACGGGTGTTCGCATCGCTGACGCAAAATGTACAAGCGAGGTATCCGGCGTGATGACAAGGATTGCTCCTTCTACCAGAGAGGCAATTTGCGCCAAAGGTCTTTCCCCGTCTGTTTGATATACAAGGCAATCTGCGAATTCGCTGCGGGATGCCGTTGTCTTCTCCATCTCCCGATCGCCGGGTTCGATGAGCAATACCGTCCGGAATTCCGTTTTCTCAGAGAGATTCCTGGCCAGAGTTGCCGCCTGTTCAGGTGAGACCCTTCTATCGTGATCCCTCACCGAGAGGTTGAAGAGTACATACGGGGCCGAATGTGCTCCTGGCAACGAGCGTCTGTGGAGACGTTGCCCTTCCAGGAACTCGTCCACCTTCCGTCTGGAATCGTCGGACACGAAGATCTCGAACTGGAGTTCTTCCCCGCTCAATTCGATCCTGAACACCTGTTCGACATACGATGCCAATGATTCGACCATATGCTGATCGAAGAGCGGAAGCCTGAGCAGCCTGTTGAAATAGAATGCATACCGATCCGCTCCGCGCCCAACTTTGTGTCCCTCCGGAGCCACAAGGTTCGCGAGGACGCCGGAAGATGTTGTCCGGTTGAAGATGAAGTTCAGGATCACCTCGTACCGTCGTCGTCGCATCTGCAGCACCTGTGACAACAGGTCGAACCAATGTGACGGAAGCACGTAGAGGTCATCGACGAAGGGATTGTTTTGGAGCAGCTCTGCATTCAACCTGCTTGCAACAACCCCAAGCCGAAGCCGGGGATTGCGGCTTTTCAGCGCTCGGAAGATCGGGGTCGTAACGATCATATCACCAATGCGATCGTACCGGAAAATGAGAAGTCTCTCAACCTTGTTCAGGTCGATCGGTGCATCCGAAAGCGGGTTCCGAAATACCATGCGAAGAATCGGGTACACGAGAATCAGGCGAAACGCAAGTTCCAGGATTTCGACAAGTCTTCTCATGCGGAAGGCGCCACGGCTGGCAGGTTTTTGTGAGGAGTGGACGCAAGAGTCTTCGACAATCGTTGGAAGGCCTGAACCACCTGGTCGAAGGAGATTGTTCGCAGATCATCCACATTGGTTACAAGTGACTCGCTCAAGGTCCCGTACGGTTCCCAGATCCGGAGTTCCTTGTTCGATTGGACATAGAGGACAACCGATGGGATCGAAAACGCTGCTGCGAGATGAACTGCGGAAGTATCGGGCGTAACGAGAACCCACAACTGCTGCACGAGCGCGGCGAATTCGTCAAATGTATCTGTCTCAGGAGACAGCAAGACGTCTTCGAAGGGTTGAACGATTGCCTGGGCCACAGCTTTGTCAATGGGTTGGTACAAAACGATAAGACAATCCTCCCTGTGTTCAGTCCTCAACCACCGTATCAGGGCCTGATAGTTTTCCATGCCCCAGAAGCGGGTTCCTTCACCGGGCGAGATGTTGATACCAACAAGACGTTTCCCCTTGATCTGACGCTTTTCGACGTACCTCGTGGCAAACTCCCTGCTTTCTTCCAGCACGTTGTAACGAACTCTCAGGTCCACAGTGTCCGGGTCAATGTCGAAGACGCTCAGAAGTGCTGCCAGCCGATCGATGATGTGGTTGTCTTTTCGGGAAATGAGCGGCACGACGACGTCGTACGCATAGGAGTTTTCCTTGGAGAGCCCTACATTCCAGCCCCCTCCAGCCAGCATACAGAGAACGGTCGAAGTCGCCGACGGATTATCCATCAGGTCGATAACAAAGTCGTATTTCTCCCGGCGGATCGATAGAAGTAAGTCCCATGCGCCGGCGAGGGTTTTTCGGTACACCCATCGTTTCCGGACAAGCGGTTCATTTTTCAGGACAAAGTGATTGTTGGAGCTGAGGACGAAGTCGACATCTGCATTTGGGTACTTGGCTTTGAGAGCATAGATGAGGGGAGTCGAGACGAGCACATCCCCGATGCGATCCTGGCGTACAAAGAGGTATTTCTTCGAGGAGAAATCCAGGTGTGCGGGGAGCGTACGTCCGCGCCTCACAAAGAGTCCCAGTACCCGAAGAAGGAAACGGCGGAAGCCGATTTCTACTGTCTTCAGGAACTCCATCTATTTGGCCCCCCGTTGTTCTTTCCCCTCATCCGAGAACTGCAGCGAATACAACCGCTTGTACAACCCGGAATCCTTTCGCAGCAACTCCTCGTGAGTCCCCTGTTCGGCAATCTCTCCGTGGTCGAGGACAACTATCTTGTCGCAGCGATAGATTGTGGACAGCCTGTGGGCAATAATGAGCGACGTGCGCCCCTGCATCAAACGGTCGAGAGCCTCCTGCACCATCAGTTCGGACTCGCTGTCCAATGCAGACGTGGCCTCGTCGAGGAGAAGAATTTTCGGATTCCTCAGGATTGCGCGAGCAATCGCGATTCGTTGACGCTGTCCGCCAGAAAGCTGCACTCCCCGCTCGCCAATTTCAGTTCCATACCCATGCTCCAACTTCTCGATGAAGGAGTGCGCATTGGCCATTGTCGCAGCATTGAGGATTTCGTCATGTGTCGATTCGAGCTTCCCGTAGCGTATGTTGTCTTCGACCGTCCCCGCGAACAGCACGACATCCTGCGGAACGATCCCAATCTGTGCGCGCAGGTTTGTCAGATTCATCTCCCTGATATCATGACCATCAATCCGAATCGATCCGTCGGTCAATTGGTAGAAGCGCGGGATAAGGTTGATCATCGTGGTCTTCCCGCTGCCGCTTGGACCCACCAGTGCGATCTTTTCACCGGGATTGACTGTGAAGCTGACATGAGAAAGGGCCGGCACTTCAGGACTGTACGAGAACGAGACATCCTGGAACTGAACCTCCCCCTTTTCGACCACCGTCTTTGTCGGATTCGCCTGCAGGTCTTCCTTTTCGAGGTCCAGCATTTCAAATATCAATCCGGCGGAGACCAGGGTTTTCTGAATTCGTGCAAGGGTTTCGCCCAGCGCCTTGACAGACTTCGCGAGGAAATTGACGAGTATCAAAAAGAAAATGACAGACTTCATATCGACAGCGCCCTGCAGGAAGAGATAGCCTGTGAACACCACCAACAATGAAGCGACAAACGTGTTGAAGAACTCGTTTGTAGGACTCAGGACCGCCATCGTCCGTACTATGTTCATCGAGTAGCGGTAGTTTTCTTCAACTTTTTTCCGGAAGGACTTTCGTTCGTACTCCTCCTGGGTGAACGATTTCACAATCCGAATGGATGAGATCTTCTCCTGGAGAAAGGCGGAAATGTCTGCGAGGGTATTTGTTAGATGCGTGCTGTACGAACGGACCCTGTCGCCGAATTTGCGCGAGATGACCCCTGAGAGGGCAAAAATCGCAACCGTGAACACAGCGAGCTGCCAATTGGAATAGAACAGGGCCCCGGCGTAGATGAGGGAATAGAGAAGGTTTTGAGCGATTTCCACCGTGAGGTAGAGCGATTGCTCCATGTTGTTGACATCGTTCGTGATCCTGGACATCACCCTGCCGGTCTTTTGCTGATCAAAATATCGCACCGGGAGAAGAAGGACAGTGTCAAATAATTCAACCCTGAACCTCATCAGGATCTTCTGTTGTACCGAGCTCATCACGTATTCACGCACATAGACGAAACTCACCTTGATGAGAATGATTGCAAGAAGGGCGCCGGCAAATGTCAGGATCAACCGCATCGTCTCGCCGCTGCCGTGGATGCTCAATTGGCTGATCGTCGTCCCAAGAACCGCTACTGGCACATCGAGGGCGATTTCACGACCTGCCTCTACCATCTCACCAATTTTCTGCAAGACATCAAAGAGTTGGGCGATCAGAAAGGCGGAGACTATATCGGAGAGACTCATCACCGCAACAGAGAAAAGACCGGCGACGATTCGCCATTTGTACTGGAAAAAGTACTTGAGATAGCGTGCGAAGACTTTCATTCGATGGCTTTCGGTTCTGGCAATGAGCGGGAGCTGCTCACCCGGCGCGATCCCTGACAATCCGCTCAGTGATCAGGAAATCTTTCCGCTTGTTCGATTCGCCACGCACGGTGTTCGTGCCTGCGGCGAGGCGCTGTGTTTCCGGAACCATGCACTGATCAAAGAGCGGACAGGTCCCACACAACGGTTTACTGGCTTTGCAGGTCTCACGACCGAATCGAATCAGGTTAATGTGAAAGGAATATGCCCCTCCCTTCGGGACAAGGTCCTTCATTGCATCGAAGGTTCGATCGGCCGAATTCGTACTTACCAACCCAAGCCTGTCGCAGATCCTGTGGATATGTGTATCAACCGGGAAGACATCCCGGTCCAGAGAAAAGACGAGAACGCAGGCGGCGGTCTTTTTCCCAACACCCTTCATCGACAAGAGGTACTCCATCACCTCGTCATTTGATCTGTCGTTGAGAAAGCCGAGGTCGTACTTCCCCGTCTCCCTATGGATCGAGCGAAGGATCTTCTTGATTCGCTGCGCCTTCTGATTTTTCAAACCGCCGACCTTGATCGACGTTGCGACCGCTTGCCAGGAAGCTGATGCGACCTTTTCCCAGGCAGGGAAGCTCTTACGCAGGCTCACCCATGCCCTGTAGCTGTTCTGATCATTCGTGTTTTGCGACAGCAGAGTTGCGATGAGAGTCTCCAGGGGATTTGAGCGTCTTCCTGGCTTTGCCGGGCTGCCGAAATGCCCTTCAAGGATGCCTGCGATACGAGAGCCCCTTTGCCACCGGGCAGCTTGAGCGCGTTTTGTCATTGGACCTCAAGCCCTTGTCTCTCGTGGACGACAGATTTCGCATTCGCAGAGAGACCTAAGATTCTGCCACGTATAGATGCCTGTCTGATGACCGTCGGCCCACGAAAGTGCCAGCGCGTATGACCCAACCTGGTTTGCTCCGACGAGTTTGTACTTTCCGGGCATTTCCGGGGTCTCCATTGGCGCGTAGGTCTTCAAGAGGACGGTTTCACCCTGACAGCCCGCACACGGACAGCTGTCACGGAGTGTCCGAAGTGAGCTGGTACCCGAATGGCCATCATCCCACGCGAGGAGCAGGATGTCGGTCTCTGTGCCTTTATCCACTGTCAGCTTGATTTGTGTCGGAATCAAGAAGATTTGACCTGATAAATCGTGATGAGATCGAAAGAAAGAAAAAAAGGACAACCTTTTGAGATTGTCCTTCCAAATTCCTCAGCTTGCGCCAGAGATCATAAGATTTTCAGTGGACCGTACCGGGCTCGAACCGGTGACCTCCACAATGCCATTGTGGCGCTCTCCCAAACTGAGCTAACGGCCCAACTCATTGCTCAAAATATACCCATTGGCCTCAGTAAAGTCAACGAGAAATTTCTTGCCGGGAGGAGCAGTTTTTGGTACTTTACCTGAGAAGAATTGTTCGTTGGTCGCCGCAAGATATTCCTTCAATAACCAGGATCGGGGAGGTCGCAGTGCAGAAAGTGAATAAGCGCATCAAGCGTTCCATTTATTCGATTGCGCTTTTACTGATCATCTCGTCCTGCAAAGATCAAATCACCGATCCAAATACCAATCCGATCGTTTTCCCTGATGCGAACGTGAGCTACTCGAAGCACATCGAGCCGCTCTTCCAGCAACGCTGTGCACTGAGCGGATGCCACGCAGGTAGTTCTGCGCAGGCCGGACTCGACTTGTTCACTCCATCCTACTCCAGCCTGATAAACCATCAACCCCGGCTCGTGAATCCCGGGGCCAGCAACAACAGCCTACTTGTCCAGAGAATTGACGGCCGTATCGCTCCCCAAATGCCGTACTTGAGTCAGCCGATGCCCGCCAACCAGATTAATGGAATCAAGAAGTGGATTGATGAGGGAGCCAAGAACAACTGAAGGAAGATCTAAGGCTTTCGCGCGTCGCTCTTCTCCGTCCGTACGTCCCTGCCCCAGTTGAGCTTTTTCCTTAATGTGTCATAGTAACTCGTGTTCCGCCTTTTGACCAGCCTTGCCATATGAGGGGCTTTTCTTACCTTGATTTCGGTCGGAGGACGGAGCAGGACTTCGTCTTGTCCATCGGCGGTTACATGTACTTTGTGATCAGCTGCGGCCACCTTGATACGGATAATAGAATCGTCTGGCACAATGACAGGCCTGGCCGTGAGGGTGTGGGGACAAATCGGACTTATCGTAATCGATCTGTTATTGGGGGTGACGATTGGACCGCCATTGGCCAGCGCATATGCCGTCGATCCAGTGGGTGTTGAGAGAATAACGCCATCAGCTGTGAAGGTCGCCAGGTATTCGTTGTTTACGTAAGTTTCAAAATCGAGGACACGCGAAGTTCCGAACTTATCAACGACAATGTCATTGAGGGCAAAATAACTCCTTGTGCTTTTTGAAGTTGTAGCCTGCAGCATCATCCTCTCTACAACGAAGTAGTCTCCCCTCAGCACTTCCGTTAAACAGTCATCAAGATCATCGACAGACACCTCAGCCAAAAAGCCGAGCTTACCAAGATTGACCCCAAGGATTGGAGTGCCCTTTTCAGCGACCTGGCGAGCCAGACGGAGGATCGTTCCATCACCTCCCAATGAGATAAGGATATCGCTGCCGCCCGCGAGTCTTCTGTCCGAAATGGTTCGCCCTGACAACTTCAAGCGGAACCGTTTCCGCAGTACGTCAGCCAGAGTGCGTTCGACAACGTAATCCACGCCCTCGACTTCAAAGCGCTGGATGACCCTCTGTGCGATCTTTGGGACGCCCTGTTTTCGCAGGTTGCCCGCGATTCCAAACCTCATCTCTAGTCCGTCTTCTCAGATACTGAAGGTTCGGCAGATCCAGACTTTCGAGCCTCATCTTTGCCGAGCTCCTCAACATAGTTGAGCTTGAGTTCTTTTATGATATTTGCCAGAAACCTTGATTCGTCGTCAGACAGATTCCCCTTCGTCTTGGATGAAAGGGCATCAAGCGTATCAATGACGAATTGAGCCTGGTCGAGGCTTCTCTCAATCTTGTCGGAAAGGGGATTCTTTGTCTTACCCATGTGCTGCATTGCTGCAGCGTGGAACATGAGCGCCAATCCCATGAACAAGGCAGTCTCTTTTTCGCTTTCGGCCATTAGGCTTTGCTCCTTTTAGTGTCAGAAGATAGCTCCCACAGCTTTGCATATTTGGTGAACACGTAGCAGGCGGAAAGAACACTCAGAATGAAACCCTGAATGCCATCCATGAATCCCATCTTGATGAAATACATGCGGACGAACACCCACACAGGTCTAACGATGAGCTGGCTCAATCGAAATGCGGTTTGTCGCTCAGCCATTTCATCAGCAGCGAGAGTAGTGTAACGATTGAACTTGTCAAAATAGTGCCACAGGTTTGGATCGGTGTAATGAAGCAAGTCGAACCTCAGCCTGCCAACCTGTCCATCGAACTCCAACCGTTCGTGAACCTTGTGGTCCGAAAATCGGCCTGAGCCGCGCTTGAAAAGTCGCGTCACATATCCCGGGTACCAACCGGAGTGACTGATCCACCGCCCCAGAAAGAAAGCTTTTCTTGATATTTCATATGCAGCAAAAAGCGCTGCTTGTTGTCCTGTAACACTTTGGACTTCTTCACCTAGTTCCCTGGTTACGCGCTCATCCGCGTCAAGCCATAGGACCCACTCGCCGGTGCACTGCTGCAAAGCGAAGTTCTTTGAGGCTGCATACCCCTCCCAGGGTTTCACGTAGACTTTCTGAGTGTACTTCTTGGCGAGTTCAAGCGTCTTGTCGTCACTCCCGCCGTCGACAACCACAATTTCCTGAGCCCAGCGGACAGAATCAAGGCACTCCGCTATATTCCGCTCTTCATTCTTTGTTATTACGATTACTGACAGAGAACTCAAGAGCCAGCACCCCCCGAAAACGTAACAGAAAACGCTCGCCACGAAGACACCAAGGCACGAAGCCTTCGGATAAAAAAGCGTGTGAAAATTCTGGTTTTGCTCTTCATCTTCTTCGTCATTTGGTGCTTTTGCGACGACCCGCGGGTTTCCGGGCAGACTTCTCAGGACCCGATTACAACATTCACGAGTTTGTTCTTGACCACAATCGTCCGCAATACTTTTTTACCGGCAACATGCCTCTGTATGTTGGACTCTTCGTGCGCGAGTCGCTCCAGTTCCTTGTCATCAGTGCCTTGAGGCACCAGGAGCTTTCCCCTTACTTTTCCATTAACTTGCAGGACCACCTCAACCATATCCTCGACTGTTTTTGCAGGGTCGAACGCAGGCCAGGCCTCGTACGCGAGTGACGTCTTGTGACCGAGAAGCTCCCACAGTTCCTCGCCCAAGTGGGGTGCAAGCGGGGACAACAACAGGACAAACTGCTCAAGCTCCTTTCGCGGAAGCTTTTCCAGTTTCATGGCTTCATTCAGAAAGATCATCAGTTGGGATATCGCTGTGTTGAAGCGAAGACCGTCGATATCCTCCCCCACCTTCTTTACTGTCTGGTGGAACAGTCGTTCAAAGTCAGGTCCAGGCGCTTTGTCAACAATGGAGGGGTTAAGATTGCCCGCCTCGTCGACGAACAACCTCCAAACACGACTCAGGAAGCGAAAGACTCCTTCGACACCCCTGGTGTTCCAGGGCTTCATCTCCTCGAGTGGCCCCATGAACATCTCGAAAAGGCGCATCGCGTCTGCGCCATATTGACCGATGACATCGTCCGGATTCACCACGTTTCCTCGCGATTTCGACATCTTTCGCGAGTCTTCTCCCAAGATGATACCTTGATGGCGAAGCCTTGTGAAAGGCTCCTTCGTGCTGACGTAGCCCAAATCGAACAGGAGCTTGTGCCAAAATCGCGCATACATCAAATGCAAGACGGCATGTTCAGAGCCGCCAACGTAGAGATCGATGGGCATCCAATAGCGCTCTTTTTCGGCTGAACAGAATACATCCGGATTCGCGGGATCGATGAAGCGAAGGTAATACCAGCAGGAACCGGCCCATTGAGGCATGGTGTTCGTTTCCCTTCTCCCCTTCATTCCGGTCTTCCCGTCAGTGACATTGACCCAGTCTGTAGCGAGCGCCAGTGGAGATTCCGTTGTTCCACTCGGTTGGAATTTCTTCAGATCCGGCAACAAGAGCGGCAATTCGCTTTCGGGTAATGCGGTCATCGTCCCGTCTTCGAGATGAACGATGGGGATCGGCTCACCCCAATACCGCTGTCGGGAGAACAGCCAGTCACGAAGCTTGAACTGCACTGTCGCCTTGCCGAGTCGCTTCTGTTGAAGCCAGGCAGCGATCACTTTCTTCGCTTCAGCGGTTGGCAATCCATCCAGAGAGATCTCACCGCTCGACGAATTCATTCCAACTCCGTCGTCAATGAAGATCTCGGGCGCTTCAGGTCCGCCATCGACAACCTGAATGATCGGGAGATTGAATTTCTTCGCAAACTCAGCGTCGCGCTCGTCATGGCCCGGAACCGCCATGATCGCTCCGGTCCCATATCCCATCAGAACATAGTCCGCAATCCAGATCGGGATTTCCTTCCCCGTGGCCGGATTGACCGCATAGGCTCCGATGAAAACACCTGTTTTGTCTTTTTCAATGCCGCGTTCAAGCTCCGATTTGCGGGCCGCCTGAGTCCGATAGTCCCCGACTGTCTTTCGCAGTTCCGGCACTGTGAGGGCTTCCACAAGTGGGTGTTCCGGCGCCAACACCATGTATGTGGCACCGAACAACGTATCAGCGCGCGTCGTGAAAACACGCAGACCCTCCGTGCGTCCGTTGATCGGGAAGTCTATCTCGGCTCCCTCGGAGCGCCCTATCCAGTTCCTTTGCTGCTCCATCGTAGAAACAGGCCAGTCAAGTTCCCTGGCATCCTCAAGTAAGCGCTCGGCGTATGCGGTGATCCGCATCATCCACTGCCGCATTGGACGACGCTCGACGGTATACCCTTTTTCCGTCCACTCAGCCACTTCCTCGTTGGCCAGAACTGTGCCAAGCCCCTCACACCAATTCACCGGAATTTCCGCGAGATACGCCAGGCGGTATTTCGCAAGAAAATCGTGCTGTTCTTTCCGACTCTTCTTTTCCCATTCCAGAGCCGTAAACGGCTGATCCACATTCAGCCCGGCTGTCCCCTTCGCCGAAAGCTCTTCCTCCAACGTTTCGATTGGCTTTGCCTTGTTTGCCCGGGGATCGAACCATGAATTGTAGATCTTCAGGAAAATCCATTGAGTCCACTTATAGTACTTCGGATCGGTCGTATTGATTTCCCGTGACCAGTCGTAGCTCAATCCCAACATCTTGATCTGGCGCCGGAAGGTCGAGATATTCTCTTCCGTTGTCGCGCGCGGGTGGATGTTGGTCTGCATTGCATAGCGTTCTGCAGGTAGCCCGAAGGCATCCCACCCCATCGGGTGCAGGACATCGAAACCTTTCATCCTCCGGTATCTGCAAAGGATGTCGGTGGCGGTATATCCCTCCGGATGCCCAACGTGCAAGCCGGCGCCAGACGGATAGGGGAACATATCCAGGACATAGATTTTCGGTCTATCGGACGAGTCATGGGTTCTGAATGTTTGATGCTCATCCCAATACGTCTGCCATTTCTTTTCGATATCCAGAAAGCGGTACTTCATTCGCTCTTTGAGTCCTTTCAAACCATATTAGGTCCAGTCGAAAAGTGGTGCCACCCCCGAATAGGAAACTTCGGGGCAGGCATGACACAAAGTCACAAAGGTTCTTGAAAGTGAAGAATATCCAATGATCTTCTTGGTGTCTTTGTGCCTTCGTGGTCCCGCTCTTGGATTCCGCTCATAAGCGGGATTCAGAAAGCGGAACAACGTTGATGTTTTCGACCCCGCTTCTAGCCGGGACTATTCGTACTGTGGCCGTTTCTGGCCGATGCCGTGAACTTCCTATGCAATGTAGCAAATTGGTGTCGCAATTTCAATGAAGGGAAGAAGACAATCGGGGCAAGCGGCCGGGAGGGGATCAGCTGGCGGCGTTCGTCACAGGGTTTTGAACACGAGCATCGTGATATCGTCCGATTGCGGGGTGCCTTGTGTGTGACCTTCGAGAGCAAGTTGTATCTGTTCGATGATTTCGGCTGGCGGCATCGCTCGGACTCTTTTCAACACTTCTTCAAGACGTTCCTCCGTAAAATCCTCTTCTTCTGCATTCATCGCCTCGCTGACTCCGTCAGTGAACATCACAACCACATCACCAGGCCCAAGGATCACGCTTCCCTCCTGGTACGGTGTCAATGTCTTCATCAATCCCAAAATGATACCTCCGATATCGAGACGCTCAATAGCACCATTCGCTCTGAGCAGAAACGGCGGATTGTGGCCGGCATTGACATACCGGAATTCTCTCGTCACCGCGTTCAGCGAACCCCAGAAGAATGTAATGAACTTGTCCTGCCCTGTATTCATGGTTGTCAGGTCATTGATGCGCCTCGTCGCATCCGAGAGCGACAATCCCATCGGGGCGAAGGCACGAAGAGAAGCCTGAACATTGGCCATGAGCAAAGCAGCCGGCGTGCCTTTCCCGGACACGTCGCCGATCACCATAATAAATTGATCATCGTGTATGGGAACCACATCATAGTAGTCTCCCCCGACCTGTTTTGAGGAGACATTGATCGCAGCCGTCTCAAACCCCGGAATGACCGGCAATTTTGCAGGCAGTAATCCTTGCTGGATTTCACGGGCAATAGCGAGTTCATCCTCAAGCCGCTGTTTCTCGATGGCCTCCCGGAAGAGGCGTGCATTCTCAATCGATATGATTGCGAGATTCGCCAGAGAGTACAGAAATTCAAGGTCCGCCTTTGAATAGGAAGCCCCGCGGAGTTTCTCTCCCAACAATACAGCTCCTTTGACCTGGTTCTGAATCTGCATGGGCACGACCGCTACAATTCCGACCCGTGTAAGCTGGGCGGCAACTGCATGAAATCGTTTTTGCCGGGCAAGATTTTCGACGAGGTCCGCCCCCTTCAGTGCACATAGTTGCTTCAGCGTGTCCTGAGGACCAAGCTCCCGATCCAGCTTCGACGCTACGAGTTTCAGTTTTCCGCCATCATCCAGACAGAATGCATAGCGATTAACCCCGATCTGACCCAGCAATGAAAACGTCAGCAAACGGATGACCTTGTCTGCGTCAAGAATGACGTTGAACTCCTTGCTGAGGTCGAACAAGGTATTCAGTTCCTGGTATTTGCGGTCCAGGCTGCGGTTCACCTCACGAAGCTGTTCAATCATCAGCGCTTTTTCAATCGCAGCGGCGGAGAGGTTCACAAGCGAATTGATCAACTGGTGCTCGCTCTTTGAGTACCGCTTACCCCCCAGGCGTTCTCCAAGGCTGAGCAACCCAACGATGCGCCGCTGAGCCATGATCGGCACGAGAAGCTTCTGACCCCGTTCGCGAAAGAATCCAAGCCACGGCTGCGATGCTCCTGCCCGATCGGTATAGTCGACACTCCGAATCGGCCTTTCGATGCGAAGCATTTGTCCAACCGTTTCGGAACCGAGACCTTTTGCGTTCACGACTTCAAACTGTCCGGGATCTCTTTTCAACAATACCATGCCCTTCGAAACGAGCATCTTTCCCATGACAGTCAGAAGAACCGTGCCGAGAATGAACTTGAGGTCGACGGATGAATTAACGACGTTGCTGAATTCAAACAAGGGGAGGATATCAGACGCACCACGGCTCTCTTTCGAGACGGGGTGTGTGCGTCTCGCTCTCGCGGGAATTTCTTTTGCGGAAGAGCTAGGTTTGCGCTCGCGTTTCACTGGCAGATAGGTACTTAGTGAGCCGGACTTCATTTCTCTTCCCCGGCGCCAATTTGTACTCGACTTTGTCCATGAGGGTTCGCATCAGGTAGACACCCAATCCCCCGCGTCGGTAGTGGCTCAGGTGTTGTTTGAGGTCGGGCAACTTTGCAATGGAAGGGTTGAACGCCTTGCCGTCATCGATGACGGTGATCTGAAGCCGGTCGATGTCCGGCTGGATGACAATCTCGATCTTTCGGTCGGGTGCATATTGATAGGCGTGTTTGATGACATTCGTGCAGGCCTCGTCCACGGCAAGAACGATCTTCGATGACTCCTCCTCGCCAAAGCCAAATTGGCGAGCAGCCTTCAGGACAAACTCCCTTACTTCAAGGAGACTGTCTGTTCGGCTTTCGATCGTCTTTGTCAGTTTTTGTGCCTTACCGGCCATGGTGGAACACGCTTTTCATGGTGAAGTGTCTCGTCGCTGTTCAACTACGGTTTCTTTTGTGCCCTGAAGCGAACGACCGCCTCCTGCTCGTCCTTGTAGATCTCATACAGAATTGGAAATCCGAGCAGATCGAAGACGTTATATACCTTTGGCGACATGTTCGACATCTTGATGTCACCGAGGTTCTTCCGCACATCTTCAATGAATGCCATGAAAACGCCCAACCCAGCGCTGCTGATGTACGTAAGGTCTTTGCAGTTTACGATGATGTTGAACTTCTTGTCGTTCAACAACTTCTGGAAGGCGTTTTCTAAATCCGGGGCTGTGTGGGCGTCGAGATACCCCTTCAGATCAATCACACTCACGCCTTCTCCGTCTCGCTGGTGGACCCTGAAATCAGCCATGGTGGTTTGCTCCTTCTTGATACGATAGAATTGCATATTGCCGACCCACGTCTCCTTCACGATGCGCTTGCCCGGGTCGACGGGTTCCAGGTTGATATTCTCTCACAGTTGTTTCACCACCACGAGCGTCATATCGTCCCCATACGAGGAATTACCCGTGTAGTTTCGTACTTCCTGGAGGATTGAATTTTTGATTGTTTCAGCGGAATTGTTCCGGCAGTGAAGTGCGACATTCACAATGCGGTCATACCCAAATTCTTCGCCTTCGGAATTCCGGGTCTCGCTCAGACCATCGGTGTAGAATATACAAATATCTCCGATCTTAAGCGAAATCGTCGTTTCCTCGGTCGAGTCCTCAAAAATCTTCTCGTGCGTCAACCCGAGACCCAGTCCCGACGGGCGCACCATAGAAGACGAGTCACCCGAAATATGAATCATGGGACAATGACCAGCCCGGGCCAGCGTCACGCATGACTTCGAACTGTCAAATATTGCGTATAAGAGACTGACGAAAGCATTCCGTTCAAGGCTGTCCGCCAGCGCCTGGTTCGCACGCAAGAGGAGATCCCTCGGAGAAGCCGCAATGCGACTCAATGCCTGAAAAATTCCCTTCACTTCGGCCATGTAGAAAGCGGCCGAGACGCCTTTCCCGGAGACGTCCCCCACCACCACACCGAGTCTGTCCGAACCAAGGGTCATAAAATCATAATAATCTCCCCCAACTTCAAGGGATGGTTCAGAAACGGCCGCGACATCAAGCGAGGGGTAGCTCGGAATCCGCTGCGGAAGCAGCCGCTTCTGCATCTGCTGCGCCACCATCATCTCCTGCTGAAAACGCTCCCGTTCGAGCGATTTCGCAATCAGCTTGGAGTTTTCGATTGCGATCGTGACATGATCGGCAAACGTAGTGAGCACATCGATGTCGTCCTGGTCGAACCCGTACTGAAATTCTTTCGTCGCGTGCAAAAACCCGATCAGCTCCTGGTGCGATGCCAGGGGAACGCAGATGAGGGATCCCACCGCCACATCGAGTTTCTTGATGTGCTTCGTCCTGCGGTCGTTGCTGATGTCATCGATGACCAACGGGCGCTTTGAATCGATAACGAACTGGCGTAAGGAGAGGTCGCCGTTGACGGCAATGGATTCAATCTGCTGACGGGTGGTATTCTTAAGCGAGACCACCTCTACCAGCACCTCCCCCTGCTCATTCCGCCCCTTGATGAGCTCGAGCCATGCGCTTTTCGCCCCCACGACCTCAAGCGTCATCCCTGTAACGCTGTCGACGAGGTCGGAGAAGTCAAAGACCTGCGTGACAAGCCGGCTCAGGTTGTGCAGCGATGTAAGCTCGGATTGCTTCCGTTCATAGACCTCAGCCGTCGGCATATGAAAGAGGGTGCTAACAAATGCCATCCCAAAATAGATGACTCCAAAGATCGCATTCAACCGAATGAAGCTCTGGAGAGGCGGATGATAGGCAATGAGCGCACGCTCAAGGACCGACTGGCTCGTGATCAGGGTGATACCAAGCAACGTGAGGAAAAGAAGGGACGCATAGACAATCGAATACATCTTCTCGCGACGGGAGAGATAGACGACCCAGTTCTGCTTGAAGGAGTTGACGACGATCAGAACAACCGCGACCGCGAACAGCAGAGGCCCAAACAACTGGCCATCTCCCCGCAAGACCGGCATGGCCGCCACACTCGCCACCAAGAGACAAACGACGTACGCTATAAAATTCCTCTTTGTCCATTTCTTTCTCTTGTAGTAAACCAAATCACGGATGGACAATAGCGCCATGATCGAAAATAATCCTAGTGCTACGGCGGTAAGAGAGAACAGAAGAGTCGCAAGAGCGTTCCCTGAATTCTGAGTGCCTCCTTCAGGCACCCAATCCGGCCTTGCATTCGCGGCAATGATGATGAGGACGAGAACGAAGAGTGAATACGCTAGAAGCTTGCCGAGATTCTTGGGAACAGTGAGAGGCTTCGCACCCCTCATCCCCTGGAGATAGAGAAAGAGGAAGAAGAAAGAGAAGAACACTGCCGCTTCCCGAACGGTCAGCCACGTCCCCTGCCCGAGGCTCACTGCCAATCGGACGACATCAATCAGGTACACCCCCAGCAAGAGGAGCAACGCACCGGCGAGAAGCAGAATCTTTTTCAAGCGAGACATGCAGAGACCTGGATTTCACTCCTCGTTGACATGGAGAGGAAAAGCCACTTCATATACTTCGTCAAATGAAAGGAAAAGTTGCAGAACTCTGGATACCGTGGGCAAGGACAAAGAAACTGCCACGAAGGCACTAGGGCACGAAGATCAAGAAGTGAAAAAGTGGACTTCTCATACACATGAGTGTTTTCATTGCGTTACTATCCCGCTTTTCGAAATCTCCCGCTCTTTGTGATCCCGCCTCATGGAAATGATTTTGTCGCGGGAAAAGCAGGACAACTCAACGGGACCCGCCACGAAGAACTATCATGACTGGCGGGAAGGCGATGCTTTTCGACCGGTTCTCTATGCTGTTGCTTCAGCGATCCAGCGATCGATCTCACGAGCAACGCCGGACGTCGGGTAGTCCTTTTTCACCTTCTTGAAGAGTTCGGCTGCCTTCTCCTTGTTACCGGCAAGCAGATAGTTCTGTGCAGCGTGAAACATGTTTTCCGGGACATTCACATCCTTGGCAGATTTGAAAGCCGCTTTCTCGAATGTGGACGCAGCTTTGTCGTACTGCCCTTTTACCTCATAGCATGCTCCTGCTCCAGCCAACGCCGAGGCGCCGATCAAATCATCCTTGACATCGACGTCAAGGAAATATCCCAATGCTTTGTCGTAGTTCCCCTGGGCAAAGTAGGAATTCGCAAGGTAGAACCCCGCCAACTCTCCCGCCTTGGTGCTTCCGTAGTCATCAACAATCGACTGAAGGCCCCGCACGTTCTCCTGCAGGTTTCCGGCAATCGCAAGATCATACTTGCCCTGGTCATAATAGCTGAGGATCTTGCCGAGCTCCGCTGTCGCTTTCTGGTTGTTCGAGCTCACATTGTTCGTATACGCGACAATGACGATCGCAAGAACGACAATTCCCGTCAACACGCCATTGACGATCTTCTTGTTGTTTTGATACCACGTCGATGCCTCGAAATACGTGGTAATGAGCCGATCCTCTTTGATTTCTCTCTTTGTGATTTTCTTCTTTGGCTTAAGCATGCATCATTCCTGTGATTGATGTGTGATAGATTGGGTTAACCCTGTGCGCCCGAGGCGATTCGAACGCCTGGCCTACAGCTCCGGAGGCTGTCGCTCTATCCAGCTGAGCTACGGGCGCGGTGAGATCGACAGTTGTCGATTTTCGCTTGAGCTGGGTTTTGGCCCGCGGCTCCAAGCGTAGCGGACAAATGAAGCTTGAGATGAAAGATACGAAAGAAACATACACATCGCAAGAGTATCGAAGGTCCGAGATGATTCAAAACGCCCGAGATTTCCACGGTCTAATGTCTGAACTCTGCGGCATCTGCTCATTACCCGCTTGGGAGATCGGTTCGGTGTGTTTGATTTGAGATTCTTGACGCTGGCCAGCTTTGAGCTCTCCCTCGGCATCTCTCTGAAACTCCAGCCTGGGGTGTGGCAGCCCCTTTCACAAAAACGAGCCCACGCAACATCTGCGTGGGCTCATCAATTCGGGTTGGGGTATCAGCTGGTCCGCGCTACATAGCCGGGAGGGCCTTTTTCACGATTCCTACAAAATCATCCACATCGAAAGGCTTGCTCACATACGCAGTGGCCCCCAAAGTCTTTGCTCGTTGCTGACCCAGCCGATCGTCCATGGCGGTGAGAAAGATAAAAGGAACAATCTTGTTGGTTTGAGTTCTCTTCAACTGTTCAAACATCGTAAATCCATCCATGTTCTCCATCCTTACATCGGAGATAACGAGATCTGGAGAGTATGATGTGTACGCCTTCAGGGCTTCTTCAGCACTCGGCATTTTCTTTACCGCAAAACCTTCGTCCTGCAGTATGCTGGCCATGATATTGATGAGTTGATCCTCATCATCGACGAGCAGGATTTTTTTCATCGAAACACCATTGGGAGTGGTAGGTTTCTGTCTATCGCGGGAATGTTCTTTCCATCGCTTGAGGATAGTCTAACGGTCTGTGTGGCGACAAGCTATGATGTGAAGCACAAGAAGAATGGTGTCCAACTATCGGCAGATCTGGGGTGGGGATTGGTCAAAAATGGAAAAGGCCCGGAGAAATCCCGAGCCTCTTCTGCCAGAATGCCTGGATGAACATCAGCTATTTTGGATTTGTCTGCCTGCGCAGACTGGTATCCGTCACTGCTTTCTGGCTTTTCTTTAAAGCTTCAATTTCGGCCTTCTTCGCCTCGACGAACTCCTTTACGCCTCCCATAGTGCGTACGTGCGATCGATGCGTTGCAGCAAGTCCACCGCCTTGTCAAACTCTCCGACTCCCTCGTATGCCTGGAAAAGAAGCATAATCGGACTATACTGAGTGAGAGGTTCTGAGGGCCCCGATTCAACGCTCTGGCTCAGTTCCTGCACGATCTCGTTCAGGACCTCGCGGTACTTCTGCGCGTTCCCCGCCATGTTGTAGAGCATTGCCAGATCCGACTTGAGCCTGTAGTCCATCGGATGGATACGGCGAGGCACGACCTGTTCCATCCTATCAAGCACTGCGCTGACTTCCTGAGGCTTGTTCTTGGCGTTCGACAGATACATTGCGAGCGCATAGAATGGCTGCCTATAGCTGCTGATCATCCGCCGCTGGTTCTCGTCAAAGCGAATCGTCGAATCCTGCAGCCCACGCCAGAGAGAACCGTAGGATGGCTCCTTCGACGCCACTTTCACATCCGTGAAGAGATGAGCGCGCGTTCTCTCCTCGTTCACGGCTGCCCAGTACGCCTGTCGCCGCTGCGGGACAAGCTTGTATGCCAATCCTTGAAGCTCCACATAGTCTCGTAATCCGATCTTGCTATCGTCCCCACCGGCCGTGATGGCAAAATAGATAGGGCGCTGCCAGTTCGAGGTCCGGACAATGTCGAACACGAGAATGTCCTGAACGCGGAGCGCACTCACGTTTCCAAATTGGAGGGTCGCCGGCATCACGAACTTCATCGTGTCGACGATGGTCGTGCTCCTGGGATCGTTGTTGTCCGGAGAATTCCATCCATCCATTGCGAAGCGCGGCACCGGAATTTGCACCAACTGGGTCTTGTACATCATCGGCTGGATACCGTCAATCTGGTCATCCGGGATGCTGATCGGGACCGGCTTTGCGCCATACGGGCTATTGTGTTTGAGCTGCTTGATATACCAATCGGTATTCGCCAGGCTGAGGTTAACAATGCGGACGTCCCGTCGGACACCTTCGACGTCCTGCAGATACCAAAGCGGGAATGTATCATTGTCGCCCGCAGTGATGAGCACCGCGTCTTTTTCCACACTCTGAAGAAGATTGTACGAGTAATCCCACGCCAGATAGTGTCCGCTACGAGACATCGGCTGAACGTTTGTTCGGAGCATATTTCCCGGGACAAGAATCAAGAGGAGGGCAAACGCGCCAGAGGCAACCATTGTCAGGTTCTTTCCTTCGAGGCGCTCCCGCAGAAAATCCATGATCGCCAGGACCCCAAGCCCGATCCAAAGACAGAAACAGAAAACGGAATAGACGAAGAAGTAGTCGCGTTCCCTGGGTTGTTGTTCCTGCATGTTGAAATAGAACGCGAGTGCGAACCCCGCCAGAAGGAAAAAGACTGTCATGATGAAAGCCATCTTCTGGTCTTTCTTCCAGTGGTAGAACAACCCGAGCAGTCCGATGATGAGCGGAATCCCGTAAAGTTGGGAGACCCGTACTCCAGCGTCCTGCCAATCTGCCTGCCTTCCGATGAAATTCCATCCCATGTACCTCAAGTACATGTGCTTGATTTGATACTCCCAAAGGTAGTCGAGATCGCTCGTGTATTTCTTGAAATTCTCCACCTTGTCGGGCTCGAGTGAAAACCGACGGTTCATCAGGGGTGTCTCGCCGTACTGATCGCGCTCGAGGTACGAAACGAGCCGCTTGAGGTTGCTCGGATCGTTTTCATTCATCGGGGTATCGGCGTTTGCCCTCATGAAGGTCACGATGTACGTCGAATACCCGAGGACGATAAACAGGAATGCGAGTGAGCCAATGTTGAGAATTCGGTTGTTCTTCCTGGTCGAGTATCGCACGAGGTAGAGCGCAGCCAGGATGGCGGCTATAGCGACGGCGATCCACAAATTGCTCTTGATGCCAAACACGTCCGCGTCAAGCATCGACGGGAACCATTTCACTATTCCTGGATATGCCGTGAAGAAAATGAGAGACGCAACAAGGCCGAATTTCAAGACATCGGTCGAGAAGAAGAACTCCTTCAGTGATTTCTGATAGAAACGGAAGTAGACAAGGAGAATCGCGACGAAGAATCCCAGCAGCCCGTGGATGTGAACCCCCACCGTGAGGCCGACAAGGAATGTGATGAGCAGAAGATAAAGGTCGCTGTGCCTGTCTTCGGCCTTCTCGTACCATAGCAGAACGAGCCAGATAATGAGCGCCGTAAACAGGAGGCTTGTGTTCCTTGTTTCCACCTCGATGGAATTGAACCAGAACGTGGTGCTGAAGGTCAACGCCAGTGCACCGATCGCCGCTGAGCCATAGAGCGAAAGCGCTTCAAAGGGGGTGGACGGAAGTGAGCGCCACATCAGCATGAGCCTGACCGCAATCAAATAGAGCAACATGATCACGACGCAACTCGCAAGGACGTTCACCAGTATCATTCTCAGCGCTATGTCGCTGACGACTGGCACCATCGAGCCCACTCTCATCACTAGAACGAGGAGAGGCGATCCGGGCGGATGCTGGACCTGCACTCCGAAGGATGCGGCGCAATGTTCGCCAACGTCCCAAAAAACGACTGTCGGAGGTGCTGTCCTCAGGTAGGTAACGAGTGACACTAGGAAAACGACAAATGCTACAATGCGATTGAGTTTTTTGTGATTCATCTCGGTCGTGAGCTGATAGTATCCTTGGACGTTGAATTCCCTAAATGGGCTTTTTGAACTTTAACTGGTGACTACTCAGCCACAAAGTCACAAAGGCACGAAAGATTCAGAGAATAATCCTCTTGATACCTCTTTTGATGAGAGGGACATTGAAATTGTGCGTTTGCGCCTTGCCCGCCCGATCGCCTGACTCTGTCAGGCGGGCGGGGTGGCTATTTGTATCCTCAAAACTAGTTGACCAATTCATTTAATGTAACAAAAACTTGTTGATGATGAAATGCATTTCGATCGCGAACACTCATTTCCGGGAGGCGACAATCCTCGATCCACTTGGGGGATCTGCCGGTTCATCATGAAGAAAGACGCGAAGGGATATGACGCGGAGGCGCAAACAAGGCGGACGAATTCGGCAATTCTATACTCCCCTGGCTCCGGAGCAGGTTCGACCTTCCCCCCTACTCGACCCGGTAATCCCACATTTTCAAGGGGAATTGGTTCGGGAGTACGACAATCTCGTCGATTCTCACCCGTTCTGGAAGTGAAGCGACATAGACCACTACATCAGCGACATCCTCGGAATGCATCATGGCTTCCCGCACTTCTTTGGACAACGGAACAATCTTCTTATCCCATATCGTCGTGTTGGTCGGGCCGGGATTTATCATGCACACACGGATGCCGTATTTGAAGTTCTCGGTGAGCAGAGCCTGCGTCAAGCCCACTGCACCGAACTTGCTGGCGCCATAGGGAGAGACCAGCGGAGCCGACTGTCTGCCCGTGATCGAGACGATATTGATGATGGTACCACGTCTGCGCTCCCGCATCGACGGCAAAACGGCCCGGCAACAGAGAAATGTCCCCCGCAAATTGACATTCACAATCCGGTCCCACTCCGCGATCTCGTAATCTGCGACCTCATACGGCGCGACCGTACCGACACCCGCATTGTTGACCAGGATATCAATCGGCCCGAAGGCAGCTGCGGCTTTCTTGAACGTTTCCTCAACTTCCTGCGGACTTGCGACATCACACCTGAGGGCGACAGCTGTTCCCCCTTCCTTCGTAATGAGACCAGCGACTTCTTCCACATCTGAAAGCGTCCGTGAACAGACAATGACCCTGGCTCCTGTCCGAGCCAGTGCTATCGCAACCGCCCGCCCGATTCCGCGTCCTCCGCCCGTAACCAATGCTACTTCACCTTTTCGAATCATGGAGATACTATCCTTTCAGATGAATAATGGATGCGGTGTTCGCAGCCCGCATGATCGCGTCCTGCACTTCGACAACGTGGAGAGTCCGGACGGCTGAGGTTGGACCATCGAGCAAACGCTTTTGTGTCGCTTCGACAAATGACAAGAGTGATTTCGTGAAGGCGCCCTCGATTCGGCCCTGCACTTCGGTCGCCGTGGCAGGTCCGCTATAGGCGATCTTCTCCGCCGAATCGCTCTTGAAGAGCCGGAACTCGCGGCCCGAGCCTGTCAGGAACAGTGCGCCGCTCCCGCCAAGCACTTCGAGGTACGTGTCAGCAGCAAGCGGAAATCCCGCAGGCAGTATCCATGACGAATGCAACGAGACGACCGTGCCACGACGGAATCTCAACAACGCAACGATGCCATCAACGATGTCCGGATTGCCAGTGGATTTGGAGAGGATGCCTTTTTGAACCATCGCCTGGACCGACTCCAGCCTGTCATCGAGCCAGTATGTAATCAGATCGATGTCGTGGCTGGACATGAAATGAATCGGCGTCGTTTTCGGTCCCCAGGAAATCATTCTCTCCGGCACCCACGCGGCATCCCACCGGTGCGATTCGATGAATGATACTTGTCCCAGAGATCCCGTGCGGAGGAGTTCCTCCACCCTGCGGTGTTCGGGCAACCAGCGTTGGCTGTAGTTGACCATCAACACGCGCGAGTTTTCCCCGGCGATAGCGACAAGCGAGCGGGCCTCCTCCACATTCATCGTCAGGGGTTTCTCGACAAAGACGTCGAGCCCTCCCTGCAAACAATCCTTGACGATGTCGAAGTGAGCGAAGTCCGGCGTTGCGACACTTACCGCCTGTAATTCGCCGCTGCCTTTCGGACCAATTGAGCCTATCATCGACCGGTAGTCGTCGAAAGTCTTCACATTGAACTTCTTGCCAAGTTCTGGTGCCTTTTGAGGATCGGCATCTGCAATTGCGACAAGCTTCGTTGCTTCCTGTTCCTGATAAACTCGCGCATGCCGCGATCCCAGGATACCGACACCGATTACGCCTACACCCAGTTTTGCATTCATTCTTTTTTCCTTTGGGACATTGTGAAAAAGGGACTTCGTTCAGTGACTGGACCCTTGTACACCGGTCGCTTTTGACATGATCTCCATCGCACTCCGGAATACGCGGTCGTGGGATATGTTGTTCATGCAGTCAAACGTCTTGATGGGACACTTGTCCCCACCATGGATCGAGCAAGGACGGCACTTCAAGCCCTGGGTTTCCACGACAGCATCAAGCGGACCGGTGGGCCCGAAACCGAACGACGGAACGGTGGCACCAAAAATCGCCAACACAGGTGTCCCAACCGCTGTGGCAAAATGCATCGGTGCACTGTCATTGCAGACAAGGAGTTTGCAGCGCCGGATGAGCTCCACAGATTGAAGAAGAGAGAGCGCCCCCGAGGTATCGTACACACGAGATGATCCGCTTAGCGTCCTGATTTCGCTGCAAAGGCTTTCGTCATCCTCACCGCCTATGAGCACAGCCTCCAATCCCGCATCGTCGAGATTCACCGCCAACGAAGCAAAGCGCTCCTTCGGCCATCTCTTCGTGTTCCAGATGGTGCCGGGCGCAATCGCAACGAGCTTTTCAGGATGGCCGACCTCCAACTCGATCAGCAGCTTGTCGACTTTCTTCCGGTCAGCTTCCGACGGGTACAGCCGGGGCAATTCCCGTTGCCATGATCCGATCGGGAGCGCATCCAGGAGGGAGAGATTGCGATCAATCTCGTGCAGATCCGTTCGATAACGAGCAGTATCTGTCATGAGAAGACGGCCAGTGCTTCTGTTGAATCCGATTCTCTGCGGCACACCAACGAGGAAAGCCAGGGCCGCACTTCGCAACGAGCGATGAGGAACCAATGCCAGATCGTACGAGCGGGATTGTAGATACTTGACCAACCGGAGCAGGCCGCTCACGCCGCGGTCTTTTCCCCGCTTATCAAATGCGATCACCTCCCGGATGTCGGGATGATTAACAAAAAGGTCTTTCGAACGCGGACTAACAACGATATCGACCTTCGATGCCGGGAACTTCTTTCGAATAATCTGAATGAGCGGCAATGTCAACACGGCATCGCCGATGAACGCGGTCTGAATAACAAGAATATTTTCAATTCCCCTCATGAACTCTTGCCAGGTCGGTCATTCTCGGGGGGCACATGTTTCCACCTCTTGTGCATCCACATCCATTGGTCGGGAAAGCGCCTGATGAAATCCTCTGTGATCTTGACGTGGCGCCTGGTCAGCTCAGTCACATTCTCATCGTTGTACTCCGTGAGGTCCGCGGATGGGACCTCTTCCACGTACGCATCATATGAACCATCAGGCCTGCGAACGGAGAATACAGCAACGAGCGGGGAACCCATCTTGAGACTGAACACAGATGGCCCTTGATGCGTGGGCAACTTCGTCCCAAAGAACTCAATCAGAACATTTTCTTTGGGTGCAGCTTGATCTGCGACGATGCCAACTGCCTCCCCGGCGCGAAGAGCTCTCATCACCTCCCGCAACGATGTTTCCATCGGGATGACTTTGTTTCCGAAACGCAACCGGCGCCTGTTGAGACTTCGATCCACAAGACGATTGGCTTGTGTTCTGGCGATTCCAGCCACCGGAAATCCGAACTCCACGACGAGGCACCCGCCCAAAAGCTCCCAATTCCCGAAATGGGCAGTCAGAATGAGCAGCCCCTTCCCCTTCTTGTAGGCGTTCCTTAAGACGTCAGGGTTGTCAAAGTGCATCGATTGGCTCACTTGCGCGCGGCTCATCCTCGGGTACCACACGATCTCAAAGAGTGTGATTCCCACATTCTTGTATGCTCCGCGCGCAATCTGCACGATCTCATCATCTGACTTCTCGGGAAATGCCCGGCGAAGATTGCCAAGCGTAACGTCCTTTCGATATCCGAGGAAGTCAAAGACAAATGCGCCCAGGTTTCGCCCCAGCCACCTGGCACCGGAGAGTGGCAAGAGCATTACCAGCAATGCTGTCGTTTGGAAAGCGACATATTCAGCTACATGAGCAAGTTTCACGATTTCAACCTTAGCTGGCTCGAACAAATGCAGCGATTGTCCTGAGGTTACTCACCCATCACCTTCACGATGACCCGCTTGCGCCGTTGCCCATCGAACTCGGCGTAGTAAATTTGCTGCCATGGTCCAAAATCCAGTTTTCCTTCGGTCACGGGGACAATCACTTCATGATGCATCAGAAGGCTTTTGAGATGTGAATCACCGTTCGTTTCTCCTGTACGATGGTGCCTGTAGTCCGGATCGAACGGCGCAAGTTTCTCGAGCCACTCATCAATATCCTGGATCAGACCCGACTCTGCATCATTCACATACACGGCGGCCGTGATATGCATGGCAGACACGAGAATCATACCTTCTTTGATCCCGCTTTTTGCAAGAATAAGTTCGACTTCGGTTGTGATATTGATATATTCCCGGTGTTTCTTCGAATTGAACCAGAGGTATTCAGTGTGCGTTTTCATTGTACTCCCCCATCGTGCTGGACTAGAAATCCGGTTGAAAAGTGTCACCACAAAGTCACGAAGACAATAAGATGTGAGAGATCTTATTTTTTTCTCTTCTTTTTCTTTGTGCCTTTGTGGTTAAGAATGGGTTTTCATCCAGGCTTCTGGTCGGGTGGTAAGAAAGCAAACCGCCAACACCGCGAAGAGCGCCAAGTGTGAAACTCGATTTTCAACGAACTGCCAAAGGCACAAAAACCCTGCAACCGAGTCCGCCAATGTCGAGCGCGAGCCGCCCATTCCCAGGTGAGACGATGGTCCCGGTGAAATATTCCTTCAAGTCGCCGGCATTTATCCCGGGCAATTCGATTGTGCACGACCGGGGATCGCGATCACAATTGATGACGATGAGAACTTCATCGCCCCCCAACCGGCGCAAGAACGTATACACCTTTCCGCCTCCTGAATTCTTGACAGGCATGTACTCTCCTCTCCGCAACGCTGGATGGGAAGACCGCAACCGAGTCAGAGATTGGTAGAAGGCGCGGAACTCGTAGTTCTTTGTCCAATCGATATCGACTTTCTCAAAGAGACTCAGCTTCTTGTCATTCCCCACTTCCTCCCCGTTGTAGATCAAAGGGATTCCGGGATAGGTGAACGTCAGCAGTGCAGTAGCTTTGGCTCCTTGCGGTGAAAACTTGAGCACCGCCGGGGCATCCCAGGCGTTCTTGTCGTGATTGGTATTGAATCGCATCCGGAGCGATCCCTTCGGATACTGGAATGACTCAGTCGTCAGAATATCATCGAACACTGTAACGGGAGTTGAACCGTCCATGACCTTCGCCAAGACATCATACACGGTCCAGGAATATGTCACGTCAAAACCCTCAGCGTGATGCTCAGGAATCGTTCCTTCGGACAACATCATGATCGGCTTGATCTTGTCGAGTTCGATACGTGCGCGGTTCCAGAACTCCGTGGGAACCAATTCCGCCACATCGCAACGATAGCCGTCGATCCCGATATCACGAACCCAGTACTTCATCATCTCGATCATGTACTTGCGCAACTCGTGATGACTGTAGTTGAGGTCTGCGACGTCGGTCCAGTCTGCATTCGGGGAAACGATTGCCCCCTCGTCATTCGTGGTAAACCACTCGGGATGGTCCATGACGAGCCTGCTATCCCACGAGGTGTGATTGGCCACAAGATCGATGATGATCTTCATCCCCTGTGCGTGCGTCGCATTCACGAGCGACTTGAAATCGTCGAGCGTGCCAAATTCCGGATTCACCTCGTAATAATCCTGCACAGCGTATGGACTTCCCAGCGTCCCCTTCCTGTTCAACTCGCCGGTGGGATGGATTGGCATAAGCCAGAGAACAGTGACACCCAGCTCTTTGATCTCCGGAAGCCGCAGTTCAAGCTCCCTGAACGTTCCCCCCTTCGAGAAGGAACGAAGATACACTTCATAAAGAACCGCGTCGCGTACCCACTCCTCACTGGGGCGCGCAGGAACTTTGGAGTACTTTGTCTTGTACATCTCAAGGACGCGGTCCCTAGGAACCAGACTTACAGGCTTGTAGATCCCTCCCGGACCTCCGTGGTCGTCGACGCGCACAACCAGCTCCTTCACGCCCGGCTTGATGCCGGCCGGGAGCTCAACATAAAACGGTTCACTGTATCCAACGTGACTGCCGATCTTCTCGCCATCCAGCCAAATATCTGCGTCGTCATCGACTCCGCCAAAGTATATCACCTGATGCTTGGAGGTGTCCTCAATATTCACTGTGGTCGCGTACCATCCAGGGCCATCGTATGTAGCCAGATTGTACCGGTCCCAGTAGTCGGGTACCGCAACCGACGCCCAATCGGCACGATTGATCCCCTTCTGGAACCATCCTTCCGAAATGCCTTTGTTGAGTGAGTCCACCTTGAAGCGCCAATCTCCATCGAGGGACATTGCGAAATCCTCTTTTCGGGAGCATCCAACGAAAGCAGATATCAGGAGAACCATCAACGACAGAAACAGTTTTTTTTCTTGGTCGAGTTGCATCACGTTGGTTTTTTGATGAGAGAAAGAGCAGTGTGAGCGTTGCTTCTATGAGCGTGTTTGTCAGCCTTTCACACTTCCCAGGGTAAGGCCCGAGACCAGCCACCGGCTCAATGCGAGAAAAAGAACCACCACGGGAATCATCACGACGATCGATGCGGCTCCATAGAGACCCCACTCAGTGCTCATGCTTGCCTCAAACGATTTCAGGCCGATGGGAAGCGTCCACAAATCAGTATCCTGCAGGATCTGGGCAGCGACGATGTATTCCGACCAGGCTGACATG